>TARA_R110000787_G_scaffold70646_8_pt1 | contig 15978 bp, 17 predicted proteins | sample TARA_R110000787 | Tara Oceans TARA_R110000787 (sample SAMEA4397920) | marine metagenome | biome: Polar Biome; feature: [DCM] deep chlorophyll maximum layer (ENVO:01000326); material: water (ENVO:00002006), including particulate matter (ENVO:01000060) such as... | depth 35 m
GGTTTTTTAAGAGATACTATTTCACTTCCTTTAGACACTATCGTTAAAATAACAATACCTCTTTTTAAGGAAGAATTATCATACAAATTTAGACGTGGAAAAGAAGTAAGAAAAGGGCAACTGATTTTCGGATATGATGGAAAAGCAACTAATTTAAAAGTAGAAATACTATCGGAAGTTCCTGAAAATTTTTCTACAGTTTCTTTTAAAGAAAAAGGAAAAGACACTCTAAATCTTTGGCACTCTCCTATAGAAAAAGATTCCTTAATTTTTAAAATAACAAACAAAAAAAGTATAGATACTGTGATCGTAAAGTTGAGAAAGAAAGAAATAGATTCCTTGATTGTTACAGAAGTTAGTAGGGGCATTTTAGAGTACAAAGACACCCTGTTTTTTAACACAAATAATCCAATTATAAAAGTAGATCCTTCAAAAATAGATTTTTCTATCTCAGATACAATCAAGATTCCATTCACTCCATTTATTTCAAATAAAGAGAGTAAAATTGGATTTCTTTTTAAGAAAAAACTAAAATCAAATTATAAGTTAAACTTATATCCTGATGCATTCACAGACATTTTCAATATAAGTCATGATACTATTAATGTTCGATTTAGAACAAGAAGCCTTGAAGATTATGGAGATATTACATTAGACATTCAAAATCCAGAATCTATTCAAGTTATTATTCAATTGATTAATAAGGATGATGAAACGCAATCTCAAGAAATAGTTAATTCTAGTAAAACAATATCTTTCAAATATTTAACGCCGAAAGAATACAGGATTAGAATTATATATGACACCAATAATAATGGAAAATGGGATACCGGAAATTACCTTAAAAAGCTACAACCAGAAATAGTTGAGTATTTTTCAGAGACCCAACCTGTAAGAGCTAATTTTAGCTTGAATGCAATTATAACAATAAAGCAGTAAAAATTAAGTTATTAATATATTCAATTTTAATATATTTGCTTTTAAACAACACCCCCTGATTTGAAGAGGATTATCACATTTTTAACCTTAGTTGTCTTAACCGTTAATTCAGTTAAATCGCAACACTTCACACATGATATTGGCTTTCATGCGGGTACAGCTACCATTCAGACTGACTTTGGTGTTAGAGATAATTTTTTAAGTAGCTACGGAAATAGTGCTGTATCTTTAAGTTTCACACATACATTGCATTTTTTTAATAGAGACCCTAAATGGAATGCTGACCATAAATTATGGAGTTATTTTGCTATTAGAAGTGAATTAAACATCATTACCAATGGAAACTTTCAACATCATGGGCCGTTTGTTCAAGGAAACAGTGATTTAGCGGTTCAATTAAGAGCGATGACCGGAACAACCAATATTACCAATATTGGTATACAGGCAGAATACTATATGAAGTGCTTAAAGGATTTTATACACCCATGGACTGACATTAAATGGAATCCATATGTATTACTAGGAGTCCAATATACGATGTTTAGTAATACTTTAAACTCAACATTAGGTGATTGGGAGCAAGACATTTCTGTATTACCTAGGAAATGGAGAACTCCTGGTGCTTTAGATGTCGGAAAAGGAACAACATTTGCAGGAACTTTTGGTGGAGGAATTCGTTATAAATTAAATCAGAAGATGGATTTAAATGCTCAGTTAAACTGGCAATTTTTCTTTTCTGATTCCGTAGACGGATTAAAAGCAAATGTAATTGAAAACAAAGATAATGAGTGGTTGATAAACTTTCAAGTAGGAATAATATATCACTTGAATTACGATAGACCTTTATCTATTTTTAACTTCTAACAAAAAAAGTGAACCTTTTCAGATTCCTTTTATCTTTTTATTTTTCTTCTATTTATATAAAGCTTGATTTAAATCAGCTAATAAATCATTAATGTCCTCAATACCAATACTTAACCTTATTAAAGAGTCTGTAATTCCTATTTTTAAGCGTTCTAGTTCTGGAATAGAAGCATGCGTCATCGTAACAGGGTGACTCACTAAACTCTCTATACCCCCTAAAGATTCTGCCAAGGTAAATACTTTTGTGTTTTCTAAAAATTGAAATGCAGCGTCTTTACTTTCATCTTTTAAACTGAAAGAAACCATACCTCCAAAATCTTTCATTTGCTTTTTAGCAATGAGATGATTTGGGTGGCTTTCAAATCCTGGATAATAGACTTCATTTACTTTCTCATGAGCTGCTAAAAATTCAGCAACTGCTTTTCCATTTTCACAATGACGTTGCATTCTTACATGCAAGGTTTTAATTCCTCGTAAAGCCAAGAATGAATCCATTGGACCAGCAATTGCACCACCAGCAAACTGAATGAAGTGGATTTCTTTAGCCAATGTTGCATCTTTTACCATTAAAGCTCCCATCACTAAATCTGAGTGGCCTCCTAAATATTTGGTAGCCGAATGCATTACTATATCTGCTCCTAAATCTAACGGCTGTTGTAAATATGGCGTTGCAAAAGTATTATCTACTGCTACTAAAATATTTGAATTTTTCGCTTTTACTGCTTTAGAAATTTCTTCAACATCTGCGATTTTCATCAAAGGATTTGTTGGAGTTTCTAACCAAACTAATTTGGTGGCATCAGAAATTGCATCAGAAACATTTTTAACAGTATTCATGTTCACATATCGAAACTTCAATCCGTATTTCTGAAACATTTTTGTAAACATTCTGTACGTTCCACCATAGAGATCATCTCCTGTAATGATTTCATCACCTGGGTTTAACATTTTTAAAACACAATCAATAGCAGATAATCCTGAAGAAAAAGCAAAACCGTGAGTTCCGTTTTCTATGGCTGCAAAATTATTTTCTAAGGCTGTTCTAGTTGGATTTGCTGCTCTAGAATATTCGTATCCTTTGTGAGTTCCGGGACTAGATTGCGCATAGGTAGATGTCTGGAAAATAGGAGTCATAACAGAACCTGTGGCTTCTTCAGGTTTTTGTCCTCCGTGTATTGTCTTTGTGTTAAAATTCATGTAATAATCTATTTTTTAGATTGAAAAAGTCTATTTCTAAGTCTAAAAATTCAGGATAAACTTACGAGTTCTATAGTGTGTGTTTTTTGATTAGTTTCCCTACTGTTAATCCTTGTACTAAAATGGAAAAAACAACGACTACATAAGTAATTACTAAAAATAATTCTCGTTCCATTATTGGTGTTAAACTTAATGCTAATGCAATTGAAATCCCTCCACGTAAACCACCCCAAGTCATAATCATATTTGTTTTTGGAACAAAATCTAGCTTTTTTTGATAAAGCTTTATAGGTAATAACAAGGAAACATATCTGGAAATTAACAATAAAGGAACTACAATAAATCCTGCAATGATATAGGTACTATTAAATGTTAATACCAACATTTCCATTCCAATCATTACAAATAGCACTGTATTTAAAAGGATGTCTATTAATTCCCAAAATTTATCTACATATTGCTCTGTAACTTCACTCATAGAAGATTGCCTTACGGTATCTGTACCAACAATCAAACCTGCTGTTACCATAGCTAAAGGTGCCGATAGATGTAGTTTTTGAGCAACAACTGTACCTCCCATAACTGCCGCAATTGTAATAATTACTTCAATATCATAATCATTAATTGTTTTCATTAATTTATAGGTAACCCAACCAATTATAAGTCCTAATATAATTCCTCCAACAACTTCAACTAAAAACAATTCAGAAATACTGATAAAAGAAATATCTGTTCCGCCTTTAGCAATTTGATAGATTGTTAAAAAAATAACAACACCTACTCCATCGTTAAATAAGGATTCTCCTACAATTTTAGTTTCTAATTTCTTAGGAGCTCCTACTTTTTTCATAATCCCCATTACAGCAATAGGATCTGTTGGTGATATTAATGCTCCAAAAAGCAAACAATAAATAAAATCGACATCTAAACCAATTAATTGTAAAACATAATACACAAGTGTACCCGCCAAAAAAGTAGATACTAAGGTTCCTAATGTTGCAAAAATTAAGATAGGTTTTCGTTGAATTTTTAACTGTTGAAAGTTTGTATGTAGAGCTCCTGCAAACAACAAAAAACTTAACATTACATCTAATAAAACAGTTTCAAAATCTATGCTATTAATAAACTCTTTTTCGGTTTGTAATAAGGTGTCATCAAAATAGCTTAATCCTAGAATCGCTAGCGTAAAAAGAATTGTTACCAACATCAATCCAATAGAACTAGGTAGTTTAATAAATCTCACATTAATGTATCCAAATAAAGCAGATAATACAATGAGGACGGTAGCTATAGAAAAATAATCCATATGATTAGACGAATTTTTTTAGTGACATAATGACTCCTAAATGTAGTCCTTCATGAAAATTATTGAACACAATTGCAGTTGAAATAGAATCTAAAACAAAACCTGTACTCGATTTATATTCTGTATATTCTGTAAATATTCCTGCTTCATAATCCTCTTCTAAAGTATCTGGTAAACCGGCAAACAATTCTATAACTTCATCAAATTCTTCTTGCGTAAATTGAGTTGTTGGCTTAGTTCCTTTTTTATTGGCCTCTATTAATTCATCAGAAACTAGACAATCTTTCCCAGACATTCTATACTGTAGCAACTGCTGTGTAACTACCATATGTGCAATGTTCCAAGCGATATTATTATTAAATCCTTCTGGAATTATATGCAGTTGTTCTAGCGTTAATCCATCGATAGACTTTAGAGTTAGTTCTCTTCCTTTTCTTAAAATGTTGAATTGTGTCTTCATTTTTTTAATGTAATTTTGTAAACTGTCTTAGACAGATTTCATTATTGTAAACCTCTTGCGAACTTACTAAAAATAAGCATGATTTTAGAGGTTATTGTTTTCTTAAAAACCTTTTTAAATGAAGAAAGTATATTTTTTACAAACTTGTGATACTTGTCGTAGAATTTTAAAAGAAGTCAATATAGATGGTTTTGAAAGACAAGAAATCAAAGCCAATCCAGTAACTGTTTCTCAACTAGAAGAAATGTATTCTTTTTCCAAAAGCTATGAAGCTTTGTTTAACAAGCGAGCAAAGAAATACAAATCCATGGATTTAAAAGGTGAAGTAATTTCGGAACAAGATTATAGGCAGTTTATCTTAGATGAATATACTTTTTTAAAGCGTCCAGTCTTTATTGTTGAAAATGAAATTTTTATTGGAAACAGTAAAAAGGAAATTGAACGACTGAAAGAAAGGATAGGCTAATTCTTTTTCAAATAGGTTGCCACTCTCAATTCTGAGTTCTCTTTAATATCTTGCCAAAACAAATTGATATCTCCTGCGTGATAATTCTTTAAAAAAGACATGAAGAATCGTTTTGAAAATCTAGGATTACTAGACCAGACTAATCCGTCAGTAATTTCTATCTTAAGTGCTTTATGGTAGATTTTTTTGTTGGTATATAAAAAACCTTTGTGCTGTGCTAAAGTTGTCGATTTTGATTCATCCCAAGTAACTGGATTCGTCGTAATACTTCCATCATACCAGTTTTTATCTTTCTTCGGATAATGTCCTTTTTTAAAGGTATTCCATGAAACAAAGCCACCAATTTCATTGGGTTTTGTCATCGGTTTAATCGTTTTAAACTGAGTTGGTTTCACGCGAATTCCTGGGATATATGCTGCTACTAATTTCTCTTGCAATGGTTTTTCATCAAAAAAATCTGCCAATAATTGGATGGCATGTGTGGTTCCTTGACTATGGCTAGCTACTATAATTGGTCTGCCTTGATTGTATTTTCTTAAATAGATTTCAAACGCTTTTCTCACATCCGAATAGGCTAATTCTAGCGCTTCTTTCCCCCCATCATTCATCATTTGGTAAGAGCGGATATGCGCTTGTCTATAAAAAGGAACATATACTTTTCCTGAAGTTGCAAAAGCAGATGCTTGCATTAACACCGCTTTTCCTAACACCTTTTCTTTCTGTTTTACATCATCAATAGGAGTATTCCATCGAGTATCATTCTTATCAGAAATCAGCGTGGGATAGACATAAAAAACATCGACTTGAAGAGTGTCTATTTCTTTGGAAGTGAATTCATGAAACTCATCTGTATATTTAGATGGTAAAACTGCCCATGAAGATGAAAGGTTATAATTTGGTTCCAAAGGAATATTTTCAGGTTGAAAACTTTGAGTTTGAAATGTGGATTTACATCCAACTAGAAAAATCAACACTAAAATAGGTAGAAGTCTATACTTCATCTTCTTTTTATTCTGATTTATAATCTTCGTATGATTTTTCTTCTACTAAAGCTGAACCGGTGAATACATTGATTTGTTTTTTCACATCAGAACGACCATCATTAACATAATAAACCGCACGTGCTAAATCTATAAATGTTTGACCAAAGTCATTGGCTCTTTCACATTCTCTAATATCATCTTCAATTTTCCATAACTTTTTATTGACTTCTAATAAATCGTTTTGAAGTTTTTTTAATTGACTTCTGTCCTTACAAGCAGTGTAAATACTTTCAACATCTGGCGTTAGAGAATTGTATTCATTCTGAATGTTGATCAGTTTTTTTGCCTCTTTTATTTCAGAAAGTTTAATTTCTAAAATAGTGTACTTGTCTATAATTTCTCCGTTGGAAACTTCTATTTTCATAAAATGAGTTTAGGTAAATTTACGTTCTACAATAGACATAAAACGTTCTTCTAGTTCTTCTTTATCTGTCCAATCATAATCTGGTTTTACCATTTTATTGATGAACTTCTTTGCTTCTTTTTCTGTTTTAAAAGTATTTAATTGAGAAACCACTCGGTTAAAATCTTCTTGACTTCCGTCAAACAAGTTTTTCACAAAAGTAATTCGATCATTTAATCCAATTTGGATATCCCCTTGCAGCCTGTCATTCAATGATTTTTTAGGCGCATTTTCAAACATATCTGCAACAACATCTACAGCAATAGTATCTTTTAATTCTTCTTCTAAAGTCTGAGGTGTTTCTTCAGCAAAATCCTCTTCAACAATTTCTTTTTCTTTTATTTCTAGCTTAGTTAACAAGTCTTCTTGTATAATATCAGTAGTAAAATCAATTAAAACTTCTTCTTTCATTGAATCTGTTTCATCTTTAGTTTTTTCTTCTGTAGCTACTCCCTTTTCTTCAGTAACGTCTTCTAGATCATGCTTTACAACATCTTCTTCAAGTTCTATATGTTTAGTAGTTTCTTTGATAGTAGCATCTAGTACTTCATTAACTTTTTCTTCTTCAACTTCTACTTCAGCTTCTACCTCTACTTCAGCTTCTATCTTTTTAGTTGCAACTTCAACCAATTCAATCAACTCTTCTTTTGAATGTTCTGGATTGGGTGTGTTATTTATATATTCTTCAATATATGCCAAGACAGCTAATTTCTCATATACTTCATACGCCTTCAGTTTTAAAGCAAAAACATCCTCTTTCTTTTTCATTTGTAAAATACTGTGAGCTAAACTAGTGAGGTCTGCAGCGAGTTTTTTGTGCATAAGTTGTCTTGTTTAATTAATTTTTAAGTTCATTTTTTAGTAAATTTGCTTACATTCACAAAGAATAAAAAACAAATCCTTTCAAGCTTTAAAACTACAAAATGTTTCTTGAAAATACAGTAAATCATACAGAACAATTTGGCTGGATAGAAGTAATTTGCGGCTCCATGTTTTCTGGCAAAACAGAAGAGTTAATTAGAAGGCTTAAACGTGCTCAATTTGCAAAACAACGGGTAGAGATTTTCAAACCTGCTGTTGACACTCGCTATGATGATGATGAAGTTGTTTCTCATAACGACAATAGAATTAGATCTACACCTGTTCCTGTTGCTTCTAACATCAGATTATTAGTAAATGATGTTGATGTTGTTGGAATTGATGAAGCTCAGTTTTTTGATGATGAAATTGTAGCCGTTTGTAATGATTTAGCCAATCAAGGAATTCGTGTCATTGTAGCTGGATTAGATATGGACTTTAAAGGAAATCCTTTCGGACCAATGCCTGCACTAATGGCTACAGCTGAATATGTAACCAAAGTTCATGCAGTTTGTACAAGAACTGGAAACTTAGCCAATTATAGTTTTAGGAAAGCAAAAAGTGATGATATTGTATTCTTAGGAGAAGTTCAAGAATACGAACCGTTAAGTAGAGCAGCTTATTATAAAGCGCTTGTTTCGCAAAAAGAAGAAATTCAGAAAGAAAAAGATTCTGAAACCAGTCTAGAGTAATTGTATGAATAATCACGTAACTGTTTTAGAAATTGATGGAAATGCAATAGAGCACAACCTCAACTATTTTAAACAAAAATTACGCCCAGAAACAAAAATTCTAGCGGTAGTAAAAGCGTTTGGCTATGGTAGTGATGGCGTAAAAGTTGCTTCTTTTTTACAAGATAAAGTAGATTATTTTGCTGTTGCCTATGCTCATGAAGGAGTTGCTTTACGTGAAGCCAATATTGAAACTCCTATTTTAGTATTACATCCTCAGATTCAAAATTTTGAGCAGATTGTTCGCTATAAATTAGAACCAAGTCTTTACAATCTTAAAAATTTGACTGCCTTTTTAGACTATGCAGATGAACGACTACTACTAAATTATCCTATTCATTTAAAGTTCAATACTGGATTAAATAGACTTGGACTTTGGCATGAAGACATTCCTATACTTTTAAATAATATTTCCTCATCAAAACATGTAAGAATTCAATCGATTCTATCTCATTTAGCGGCTAGTGAAGATGAAAATGAACGTGATTTCACGAATAATCAACTTACTAGTTTTGCTGCCATTGTAAAACAAATCTCTCCGTATTTAAACTACAAACCTATGATTCATATTTTGAATACTTCTGGAGTAGTAAACTATCCAGAAGCTCAATTTGATATGGTGAGAATTGGAATTGGACTCTATGGTTTTGGAAATGATGACAAAGAAACTTCTCAATTAAAAAATTCACATATTTTAAAATCTATTATTTCTCAGATTCACACTATAGCGCCCGGAGAAACCGTAGGCTACAATAGGGCATTTGTTGCAAAAGGGCTTACTAAATCAGCAACAATTCCTATTGGTCATGCTGATGGGATTTCAAGAAAATTAGGAAATGGAAAAGGATATATTACTATAAATAATACAAAAGCTCCAATCATTGGGAATGTTTGTATGGATATGATCATGGTTGATATTTCCAATATTGATTGCAATGAAGGAAATGAAGTTTTTATCTTTAAAGATCAAAAAGACATTCTTCATATGGCATCTATAGTTGAAACTATTTCTTATGAAATTTTAACAGCTATTTCTCAGCGCGTAAAAAAATTGCTAAAGTGTTAAAGTTTTCTTAATTTGTGCACTTATTAACTAACTAAATACAATCAAAATATGGGAATGGTTAAAGAATTTAAAGAATTCGCAATGAAAGGCAACCTAGTCGACATAGCAGTCGGTTTCGTTATGGGTGCTGCATTTAAACAAGTAGTGACATCATTTACTGGGGGAATTGTATCACCACTCATCGGCTTAATTTTTAAAGCTGATTTTAAAGATCTGAAATGGATAGCAAGAGAAGCTGACAAAGCTAATGAGGTTGCTGAAGTTGCAGTTTTATATGGTGATTTCATTACAAATATCATTGATTTTGTCATTGTTGCTTTTGTAATGTTCATGATTATAAAAGGAATTAATGCTACTAAGAAAAAAGAAGCACCTGCACCACCTGCACCGCCAGCTGGACCAACGCAAGAAGAATTATTAGCACAGATTAGAGATTTATTATCTAAAAAATAATTTTCTTTAAACTTTATAAAAAAAATCTCAAGTGAAAGCTTGAGATTTTTTTTAGTTTTAATTCAAAAAATTCATCACCAACTCATAAAACTTTTTTGGGTTTTCTGCATGTAACCAATGCCCTGCATTTGGGATAGTCTCAACTGTTGAATTAGGAAAATGAGCGTTAATTATTGGAAGTTCATTCTCTGTAATATAACCCGAACTACCTCCTGCTAAAAACAAGGTTTCTCCGTCAAAAGTTGTAAATGAAGGCAATGCTGTTCCTACTTCAGAATTGTTTTCTGTAAGAGATTTTAAATTAAATCGATAGTCTAAAACTCCTTTTTCTCTCCAATAAACATTTTTTAACAAGAACGAACGAACCCCAAGTTCAGGAATTAATTCGGCTATTTTTTCTTCAACTAATTTTCTTGAATTTTGAACAGAAAAATCAACAGAGGCTAATGCTTTTAGTATTTCATTATGCTGAGGTTCATAATATCTTGGAGAAATATCTGCAATTATCAATTTATCAACTAATTCTGGATATTCTACAGCAAATAACATAGCTGTTTTACCTCCCATTGAATGTCCTAGTAAAATGACTTTTTGTAAATTATGATACTTAATATAATTGTAAAGATCTTCCGCTAAAATTTCATAATCAAAATCATCTGCATGAAAACTTCTTCCATGATTCCGTTGGTCAATTAAATGCATTTGAAAATGTTCTCCAAATTGATTTCCGAGTGATTTCCAATTGTCACCCATCCCAAAATATCCATGAAGGATTAGGAAAGGCTGGCCTTGTCCTACAATTCTTGAATGTAAGATATTCATGTTATTGAAGTCTATATTTATACATATTTACAACATTCTGTAATCCTAAATATAAACTTTCAGAAATTAATGCATGACCTATAGAAACTTCTGCAAGATGTGGAACATGTTGTTTAAAAAATTCAATATTATCTAAACTCAAGTCGTGTCCGGCGTTAATCCCTAATCCTAATTGATGAGCCAAAATAGCTGCTTCCGTATAAGGTTTTACAGCGTCTTCATTTCCCTTTTCATATTCACTTGCAAAATTCTCAGTATACAATTCAATTCTATCTGCTCCGGTTTTTGCGGCAGCTTCAATTAATTTTAAATCTGTATCAATAAAAATTGAAGTTCTAATTCCTGCATTTTTAAACTCAGCAATTACTTCTTGTAAATATGATTGATTAGCAATTGTATCCCAACCTGCATTTGAAGTAATTTGAATTATACTATCTGGAACCAATGTTACCTGAGTTGGCTTTATGTCTAGCACTAAATCCATAAACTTAGGTATTGGATTCCCTTCAATATTGTATTCTGTAATTACAATTGGCTTTAAATCATACGCATCTTGATACCGAATATGACGCTCGTCTGGTCTTGGATGAATCGTAATTCCTTCAGCGCCAAATTCTTGAAGATCGGTTGCAACCTGTAATAAATTAGGCACATCTCCTCCTCTTGAATTACGTAATGTTGCTATTTTATTAATATTTACACTTAACTTTGTCATGAGTTTCAAATAAAGTACAAAAGTACGGCATTAAATGATTTTAAACTATATTCGTAAAGCATGAATATGAAAGAATACATACTAAATGAAATTAAAGTCTTAACACTAAAGAGCCCTGTAAAAAGAGCTCAAAAAATGTGTAAAGGTCTTCCTATTACTCATATTCCTATTGTTGAAAATGGAAAATTAATAGGTTCTATTTCTGAAAGTGACTCTCAAACTATTGAGGATAATGAATCTTCTATTTCTGAATATTCTCATTTAGTTGACTATTTTTTTGCGGATGAAAATGCAACAATAATAGAACTCATTAAGCTTTTTGCTGATAATGAAACTAATATTATGCCTGTTTTAAACAAAGAAAAAAACTATGTAGGTTATTTTGAATTAAATGACATCTTAGATTTATTCTCATCTAGCCCTTTTATTTATAATGATGGAGTTATCATTGTTGTTGAAAAAATCAAAAAAGATTTTTCAGCTGGAGAAATTACTCAGATTGTAGAAAGCAATGAAGGTAAAGTTCTAGGGTTTTATATTTCTTCTGAAATTTCTGACACAACTCAGGCAACTATTAAAATTAGTTCAGAAGACATTAATGAAATCATTCAAACATTTAGGAGGTACAATTACAGTGTTCTTTCTTTACATGAAGATGATTTTTACTTACAAGATCTAAAAGATAGATCAGATTATTTACAGAAATATTTAGATATGTAACCATGAAAAAAGTAGCAGTTTTTGGTCAGACATATACAGTAAATGCTGAAAAAGAAATTACAATTCTTTTAAAAGCCTTAGCAAAACACAAAATAGTTGTTTTTTTTGAAGTAAATTTTTACACCGTGTTAAAGGAACACGGACATCTGACTAAAAAATATGCTACATTTTCTAGCTTCCACGATTTAAATAATTCATTCGATTTATTTTTTAGCTTAGGTGGTGATGGAACAATTTTAAGAGCAGTTACTTATATTAGAGATTTAAATATTCCTGTCTTAGGAATTAATACAGGCCGTCTTGGTTTTTTAGCAAACATTCAAAAAGACTTCATAGCAGAATCTATAGAATTGTTAATTGCTAAAGAATATAAAATTCAAGAAAGAACATTGTTAAACATAAAGACAAGTCCACCTGTTAAGGAAATTGAAGAAATTTCATTTGCGCTAAACGAGATTACAATCGCAAGAAAAAATACAACTTCTATGATTGGTGTAAAAACCTATTTAGATGGAGAGTACTTAACAAACTACTGGTCTGATGGTTTAATCATTGCAACACCGACTGGATCTACAGGATATTCACTTAGCTGCAACGGGCCTGTAATTTCTCCTAACTCAAAGAATTTTGTAATTACACCGATAGCACCGCATAATTTAAATGCAAGACCCATGGTAATTCCGGATGACACTTCAATTGAATTAGAAGTAAATTCTAGAGAGAAAAGCTTTTTAATTTCGTTAGATTCAAGAATTACCTCTGTTCCTAAGGAAACAAAAATTTATATTGAGAAATCTCCTTTTACTATTAAAAGTATAATCCCCACCAATCAATCATTTTTAACAACCCTAAGAACAAAGCTTTTATGGGGAGAAGACACTAGAAATGAATCTAATCTTTAAGCCATTTCTAACAATAAAAAATTAAAATTGTTGTTATTCAAAAAGACTCAAGTATTAACTTTATAAAGCAAATAGATTTTTTTATATTTGCACGCTATTTTTTTAGGATGAAAGGGTATTTAATATTGTTACTATTTATTTGTATTTCAAGCAATTGTTACTCGCAAATAAATGAAATTGGTTTTTTTGTTGGCGGCGTAAATTACGTTGGAGACGTTGGTCGCACTAATTACATTCAACCAAACAATCCTGGCGGAAGTATTATTTATAAATATAATGCAAACCCAAGAATAGCTTTACGAGCAACTTTTAGTCATTTTTCTCTTTTAGGAGATGATGCTGATTCTGAAAATTCAGTCAGACAACAAAGAGGTTTTAGTTTTAAAAATCCAATAAACGAATTTGCAGTGGGTATAGAATATAATTTTTTTCAGTACGACTTATCATCATCTGATAAGACAAGTACTCCTTATATTTTAGTACAAGTAGCTGCCGTAGATTTTGAGACTCCAAGATTACAAAATATAGATGGAAGCTATCGATTTACAAGAAACACTTCTGTTTCAATTCCTTTTGGACTTGGTTTTAAAACAAAAGTATACGGTAAAATAGCTTTTGCAGTAGAAGCCTCATTCCGATATACATTTACAGATAAATTAGATTACACATCAAGTCAGTTTCCAGATTTAGATTTTGGAGGAACTTCAAATGACTGGTATATGTTTAGTGGTATATCATTAGTATATACTTTTGGAAGACCAGCTTGTTTTGCTAATCAAAGATAGATTTATGGATAAAAAAACACTCATCGACCCTACTAAAGTTCCGAAACATATTGCCGTAATAATGGACGGTAATGGACGTTGGGCTAAAGGCAAGGGTATGAGTCGAATCTTTGGACATAAAAATGCTTTAACAGCTGTAAGAGAAACTATAGAAGCTGCTGCAGAATTAGGTACGGAAGCAATTACATTATATGCTTTTTCTACAGAAAATTGGAAAAGACCAAAACTTGAAGTAAATGCTTTAATGAGTTTGTTAATTAGTTCTTTAAATAAAGAACTAAAAACTTTTCAAGAAAATGAAGTTAAAGTAAATGCTATTGGAAATATAAAAAGTCTTCCAGAAAATGCTCAAAAAACATTACAAGACGTTAAAGACAAAACTAAAAATAACACTAGAATTGTATTAACTCTAGCTTTAAGTTATGGCGCAAGAGAAGAAATTGTTAATACTATTAAAAACATATCTAAAAAAGTTGTTAATAACGAGCTTTCAATAGAAGAAATAGACGAAAAAATTATTAATAATCATTTATATACGTTTAATTTGCCCGACGTTGATTTGATGATAAGAACTAGCGGGGAACAACGAATAAGTAATTTCCTTTTATGGCAAATGGCTTATGCTGAATTATATTTTACAGATATACTTTGGCCAGATTTTAGAAAAGAGCATTTTTATGATGCTATAATAGAATATCAGAATAGAGAACGAAGATTTGGAAAAACTAGCGAGCAAATTACACCAGCAGAATAGCACAATTTTTAGTGCAATTATTTTTTTATTTTTACTTACAACGTCTGCTTTTTCTGCAAAAGCACAGACTGTTAAGGACTCTACCGTAGTTGTTAAGAGTGACACCATCACTATTCAAAAAAACATTGTATTTGAAAAAGGTAAAGATTACATCTTGGGTGGCATTACTGTTACAGGATTACAAAAATTTACAGAAGCTACTGTAAAAGTTTTTACAGGACTAAAAGTTGGTCAACCTTTAAAATTACCTGGAGACAAATTAACGAGCGCTATTAAAAAACTATACCAGAGTAAGCAATTTAGCACTGTTGATGTTTATTTAATACGAGTTGATGGGAATACTATTTACCTTCAGTTTGATGTAAAAGAATTGCCTCAATTGAATGAAATTAGTATTGCAGGGGTGAGAAAAAATCAATCAAAAACATTAAAAACTGAAGCTGAACTAAAAACTGGTGCAATGGTAACAGATAACTTAATTGTTACTACCAGAAATTATTTCAAGAAAAAATATACAGACAAAGGTTTCTTAAGAGCTAAAGTAACGGTAGATACAAAACCAGACTCTTCAGATATTAATGTTGTAAACATGAAAATCTTTATAGACAAAGGTTCTAAAGTAAAAGTAAAAAACATCAATTTTCAAGGAAACGAAGCTTTATCAGATAAAAAATTAAGATCTGCTATGGGCAATACTAAAAGAAAATTTCTTGGTAGATTCTGGAAAGGGTCTAAATATATTGATGATAAATTTAAAGAAGATCTTGAAAGCATTCTAGATACTTACAGTCGTCTTGGGTATAGAGATGCTAGAATTTTAGCAGACACTTTATCTTGGAATGACGATAACACCATTAATCTAAACATAAAATTAGAAGAAGGAAGACAGTATATATTTGGAGACATTATATATGTTGGAAACAAGAGTTATACTGACCAAGAATTAAATACTATTTTAAAGATCCAAAAAGGAGATGTTTACAATGGCTCTGTCTTAAAAGAACGCATCTCTGGTGACGGAAGTCCAACTTCAGAAGATATTCAAACATTATATCAAAATACTGGATTTTTATTCTCTCAAGTAAATGCTGTAGAAACTAAAGTTGTTAATGACTCTATTACAGTAGAAATTAGAATTAGAGAAGATGAAAAAGCTACTATAAATAAGGTGACGGTAATAGGAAACGACAAAACTAATGATTACGTAATCTATAGAGAACTTAGAGTTAAACCAGGTAAGTTATTTAGTAGAGATGATATTATCCGATCTATTCGTGAGATTGGACAACTTGGATTCTTTGATGCTAATGTTACTCCAGATGTAAAACCTAACTATCAAGATAAAACTGCAGATATTGAGTTTAGTGTTATAGAAAAAGGAGGAAGTCAAATAGAGCTACAAGGTGGTTACGGTGGAGGATCTTTTATTGGAACACTAGGCTTATCATTCAATAACTTCTCTATCAAAAATATTTTTAATAAAGAAGCATACAA
>TARA_R110000787_G_scaffold94935_9_pt1 | contig 15932 bp, 13 predicted proteins | sample TARA_R110000787 | Tara Oceans TARA_R110000787 (sample SAMEA4397920) | marine metagenome | biome: Polar Biome; feature: [DCM] deep chlorophyll maximum layer (ENVO:01000326); material: water (ENVO:00002006), including particulate matter (ENVO:01000060) such as... | depth 35 m
AAAGCTTGCGCTGTCTTTTCTTGAACAAGAAAGTCAAAGTGTTTGCTTGCTTGAGTTAAGCTAAAGTTAGCTTGTTGCTCTTTCGTTTCTCGCTTATCCCACCAATCAATCGTTTGATTAATACCAATAGAATAATTATTAGCGTCACCTTCTCGTTCATAACCTGTCTCTAATTCAGGATTATAAAGTGGTTGCTTGTTTCCTTCAGCATTTGAAAAAACAGCATTCATTTCTTCTTTGGCGGCAATAATATCGGGATGTTTGTTTATTTGCATCGATAACCAAGATGTCGATGTTGTTTGTGCATTTACGCTTTGTATATTAATTAAAATAGCCAAAGACATACTGACGCATAGCACAGCGCCAATATTTTTTTGAAAAAATATTTTCATAAATTAAACTCATATTTATTTAAATAGTGTTAACTAACGACAGTGAAATCGTAGTAGACACGAATATAAAGATGCTCAGCTAAACTGAGCTATTCTAATAGAGTTAACTTATAGGGGGGATTATTGGGTTATCGTGAAGAGGGCTTGAATATTGAAATAAATACCCATACTGATGTCCTATTTGATTTGGACGCTCGGTAAAAATTTGAGTTTGAACGAGCCACTGAGTATGAAATCCATGACAGTGTCCACAGTGATGGCAATCTTTAACGTTATGTTCATTGTCTGTAGATAGGTCGTTATCAACCACTTGATCATCAGATTCATGTGAATGTTCTATTTGGATATGCTGTACATCTAATTCATGAATTTCTTGTGAATTTGCAATAGCTACAAATGATTGTAATACAATCAAAATGACTAAAGTAAAATTCAGAAGCTTATTTTTCACAGCAAAACCTTTAATAATGAACATTCGTTACGTAATTCGTTAATTTAATATTGAAGTACTAAGATAATCATTTAACTTAAAAGTTATAAATATCCGACCTCAACAATTAAACATTATATTCCCTATAGTGACTATAGAGTCAATAGAATTGTTAAAATTAATTAGATAAAACGAGCATTTATCATTAATGGACAATATTTACTCGCTATAAGTCTATAGGCTAACACGAATGATTGGAGCTGTGCTGCCTGTTTAAATTGTAAAAGCTTAAGTTAAGTAGACTACGATTATAAAAATATTTTTAAATACTTTACTCTATAGTAACTATAGGTATTACAATTGATAATAATTATCATTTGGGCTGTAATATTTAAGGGCCATAGTATGCAATTTTGTTGGAACGTGCGATTAATAAGTCAAAAACATATCGGAATACAATCATTATTTTGTTTAGTGTTAATGGCGACTCTTTTATTTTCGAAGTTGAGTGTAGCTTCAACGGTTGATGAGGTTGCTCAACTACGCCAAATAGCACAATTGGCAGAGTATGTGGGGGTTGATTACGCATCAGCGGTTGAGAATGGTCAAGTAATTAACAATGATGAATACCAGGAAATGCTTGAATTCTCTCAATTGATAGTTGATAAAACGTCAAGTGATAATTATGTTATGCACTCTCTCAATGAGAAAGCATCGGCCTTACAAAGGGCTATTTCAACTAAAGAAAATGTAAATATTGTCAGGCAATTTGCTTCTGAACTACGAATTTCATTATTGGCTATGATGCCTGAGTTATCTATCCCTAAAAGATTACTGTCTAAAGAAGCTATGTTTTCTTTATTTGAAAATAACTGTGCGAGTTGTCATGGTATTTTAGGTCAAGGAAATGGTGTTTTAGCATCGGGATTAGAGCCTGCACCTACCGATTTTACCGATAAAAACCGTGCAGAAAACCGTTCACTTTTAGGGTTGTTTGATGCCATATCTAATGGGCTTGATGATACGGCTATGCCTGCCTTTACACAACTAAAAGAACAGCAGAAATGGTCCCTTGCATTTTATGTCGGTGGTTTTGCATTCCAATCATCAAGCGAATTCATCAAACCATCACAATCAATTTCATTACAAAACTGGATAAATTATAGTCCATTAAAATTATCTACAGAAACTGACGGATTAACGAAAAATGAAATTGAAGGGTTAAGAGCCGATCCAAAATTATTGTTTACCAATCAAAGTGGTCCTTTAGCTATAACCAAAACTCAATTAGCTGCCGCAAGCATTGCGTATAAAAATGAAGAGTATGAGAAGGCCAAAACACTTGCTGTGAGTGCTTATCTAGATGGTTTTGAATTAATTGAAAATAGTTTGGATGCACGAGACAAAAATTTACGTAAAAGCATCGAAGGAAACTTGATTAAGCTTCGTCAAGTGTTAAGTAACGCACAACAGATTAATCAACTTGAAAGCCTTATGGAAATTACTGTGAGGCAACTCAATGACGCGGAAGAACTTCTGACAGAAACTACTTTATCAAATGAGGCTCTTTTTACTGCAAGCTTAGTTATTTTGCTAAGAGAAGGTTTAGAAGCCTTGCTGGTTGTACTGGCTTTGATAACAGTATTAATTCGAACTAAACGTCATGATGTCTTAAAATATGTTCATTTTGGCTGGCTAAGTGCGCTATTAGCGGGTTTTGCTACTTGGGCGGCAGCCCAGTCAATGATCAGTATCAGTGGTGCAAGTCGAGAAGTCATGGAAGGTATTGCTGCAATGCTTGCAGCGTTAATGTTGTTCTATGTGGGGATCTGGATGCATAGCAAAACGAATGCTGAACATTGGCAGGCATACATTCAAAAGCACATTAATACACAATTAGAAGCAGGTACACTTTGGGGGTTAGCCGTGCTCTCATTTATCGCTGTTTACCGAGAGGTTTTTGAAACGGTTTTATTCTATCAATCACTGTTAACACAAGCTTCAACGACTCAATACTCATTTGTTATCGGTGGATTTTTATTCGGGATAGCTGTGTTATCGATTATTGCATGGGGAATGTTTAAATATTCTGTAAAATTGCCAATTGCTCGTTTCTTTTCAACAACAACATATCTCTTATTAGCACTGTCATTTATATTGATGGGAAAAGCAGTTTCAGCATTACAAGAGGCTGCCATTATTGGAATTTCTCCATTGCCAATTACTGTAGAGGTTGATTGGATTGGTGTTGGGTCTACTTGGGAAGGCATAATGGCACAGTTAACGATATTGGTTTTATTTATAGCCTATATGTATAGATCTAGAAGAAAACAAATATTGATTTAAGATAAATATGGTATCTAAACATTTTTAGCTACGTCACTGGTAAGCTTTTGTAAAATACCACACTGCTCAATTGTTCCATTATTTGAGCAGGTGTTACTTAAGTCATTTAACTGTTCTTTTAGGCTATTAAGTTCTTTAATACGTTGTTCAACTTGCTGAATATGACTATCGATCATGTTGTTAACTGAGTTGCATTGAATCGAGGGTGAACTTTGTAACTCAAGCAGTTGACGAATTTCCGATAAGGCTAAATCGAGCGTTCTGCATTGTTTAATAAACATCAATTGTTTAAGTGACGATTTATTATATAAACGAAAATTTCCTTCACTTCGCTCTGGGGATTTCAAGAGTTGTTCTTTTTCATAATAACGGATCGTTTGTACTGAACAATCTGTTAATTTTGCTAGTTCGCCAATTTTCATAATATTAAATTTCTTTGTTGACTCTATAGTTACCATAGACTTTATACTTTGTAAAAATGTGTTTAACAAGGTTTTTTATGTCAAATAAATGTAGTGGCCAATGTGAGTCAGTTGTTACTGACTCTAGTATTAAAGAACTTAAAAATACTGATGCTTTTGATGGGCGTTTCACAACTGATTATAAAGTGCCTAAGATGGATTGTCCTTCTGAAGAACGATTGATAAGGTTAGCGCTCGACGGTATTGAACCACCTGTTGGATTAAAATTTGATATTCCTAATCGGCTAGTTAAAGTTTTTCATGATGCTCATTTGGATGAGATAACTACGAAGCTTCAATCATTGAATTTAGGTGCTACGTTAGAAATAACCAGAGAAAGTTGCAGTGTTGAAGCAACCCAAGCCAAAGTATCTGCTAAAGAAAATGAAGGGAAAGAAACCATTATTCTTAAGTGGTTACTGATCATTAACGGGTTCATGTTTTTTTGTGAATTCATCGCGGGTTGGATTGCTCAATCCGCTGGACTGATTGCTGACTCTTTAGATATGTTTGCAGATGCTGCTGTATATGGATTAGCGATATATGCGGTTGGGAAAAGTATTAAGATGAAACTCAAAGCAGCCCACATATCGGGATTGCTACAAGTTATCCTTGCGTTAGGTGCTTTAAGTGAAGTGTTAAGGCGATTTATATACGGAAGTGAACCCGTATCAAATTTAATGATGATTTTTGGTGCACTTGCGTTAATTGCCAATGTTACATGTTTGTTTTTAATATCCGATAGTAAAGAAAATGGCGCTCATATGAAGGCTAGTTGGATTTTTTCAGCTAATGATGTTATCGCAAATGTTGGCGTTATATTAGCAGGACTACTGGTAACACTGACAGGATCGCGTTATCCAGATCTTGTTATTGGATTTATAATTGCCCTTGTAGTATTAAACGGTGCTCGTCGAATCTTACAGTTAAAAGCTTAGTATAAATGTAATAATAAAGTATCTGTCTCAACTAATAAGCATCAACACTCAAATATCTAGTATTAACTCGATATATTATTAGCCAAAGTGTCCTGCTCAAGTGGCATAAGTTATGGTGTAGTAAAAACTCACTGCACCAACATCAATTGTGCCTTTAAATTGTTTCCCTTTGATTATTAAATGAATATTTTAAGCCGTTTATTTCAAACCGATTTTAGGAACGTCTGCTTTCCCAATAATTTTCAATTCTGCTGTCGGTTATATTAGGTCAACTAACTGGTACTCAATTGATCTCGACAAACACTCGAAATTTTAAACTCATACTTCATCTTTGCGTACAAAGTGCTGCTAAATCCTGTGGCGCAATGTGCCCCAAAGCGAGATAGAAATTAATTTGTAATACCCATAAATGCATATTAATTGAATATCCGCTTTCGGTATTTTCAATCAAATTTGAGTATTGCTTTTTCAAGTTTGAAGATTAAATTTATATAACTTATTATCTAATTTAGGGCAGTTTAGTCGGATCACTTGTCGCTAGATAAGCTAAGTCTAATGTCCGCTAACGTATCTTAGTGATCACTAGGTGGCCTGATTGATAACAAGTCAATCCGTCTGCTTTGGGTTTTAGCTAACCTTTCTATCTCAACCAGATAGTTTCAAATTACCAAAATCGTTGAACCATACTTATAGTCTCTTTAACCAAAGGAGCACTATTATGTATAACATCATTCCTTACACCCCAAAACCTAGCTGGAATAAAGGTAAATTAGTTGGTCAAAAACTTCCTCTAAGCTTGAAGAAGTATGGTCTATAAGGACAAGACTTGATTTAGCAAATAACCTTCGCGAACTTACTATGTTCAATTTAGCATTAGATTGTAAATTACGAGCGTGTGATTTTATTAAACTTAAAGTCATGGATATCGCTCATGGGAAAAGTATTCAATCTAGAGCAATATTGATTCAACAAAAAACAGGTACTCCTGTTCGATTTGAAATAACTAAAAAGACCCAAGAGTCGCTTAAAGAGTGGATCGCATTAAAATCGCTACATTCTAATGATTATTTGTTTGGTAGTCGGATAAGAAAGGGGTGCCACCTAACAACCCGTCAATACGCAAGGATTGTCAAAACATGGGTTGCAAGTATTGGTCTCGACATTACATCGTATGGTACTCATTCGATGAGAAGAACCAAAGCATCTTTGATCTATAAAAAAACTAAAAATTTACGGGCTGTCCAAATATTACTTGGTCATACAAAATTGGAAAGTACTGTACGTTATCTTGGTATTGAGGTCGATGATGCCCTTGAATTATCTGAGGCTATAGATATCTAAACTATAAAAAATCAGGAAGAATGGACTCTTCCTTCCACGAATATCTCAAAGCGGTCATTATAGACCCACTGAATCACCCCAACAATGGATCACTAAGATACGATAGCAGACGTTAGCCTTGGCTTATCTAGTGATAAGTGATCCGACTAAGCAGCCTTAAACTATACAATGAAGTTCATCTAAATTTTTAACTTGAAACGTGAAAAGCGAATACGCAAGTTTGATTAGAAAACACCAAAGCGGACATTAGATTAATATGATTTTAGGTATTCAATTCTATGGCGCTCAGGGGCACATAACGCCATAGCTTGTTTTTATTGATATCTCTTAACGTGTGTCCAAATTAGCTATGTCACAACCGGTTATCAAATATGATAACCGCAACGTTGCGTAGATACTCGTGGAGAATATCGTTCAACACTGCCAAATACTTAGATGAATTCTATTATCGGTTCAATCGTCGATTTATTAAAAAGCAGATAACTAACAGATTGTTAAAATGAGCGAATCATTCATCCGCCTGTAAAATCGACTTAAGCCCAGTACATAGGTATAAATTTTAATAAGCTAGTGTTATAGCTCTCTCAACGGATTGAACTAATTGTTTATAGCCAAAGTTAGCTAATGGCTTACCATTTATAAAAAACTGTGGCGTTGCCCGTACCTCTAATGATTTGGCATCTGTAATATCTCGGGAAACAATATTTTTAATTTGCTTACTTTCCATATCAATTTTCAACTGCTGCTGATTCAAAGGTAAAGGTGATAGTAACTGTAGTGCTTGATTTGATTTTGCCACATGGTTATATGTCCAGAAACTCTGCTTGGCAAACAAAATTTCTAATGCAGGCCAAAACTTTCCTTGTAAGTGAGCCGCTTCGAGTAGCTTTACTACTTGCTCTGAGCCTTGATGAAATGGTGTATAACGCATCTCCACTTTTACTTTACCCTGGTATTTTTTGATTATATTATTTACTAGAGGATAGAATTTAGCACAGGTTTCACAAGCTGGATCAAAAAACTCTACAATAGTCACCTTCGCATCAGCTGCACCTTTCGTTGGTGCTCCAATACGGGTTAAAGCACTTAGGTTATTATTTACTAGTTCATTTCCTTTACTCACCTGTTGTGTTTGGAATAACGAAATTGCAGCAAAGAAAATTAGTGAAAGTACAACAGTAGTACTAAGGAATAGGATTTTTTTATTCAAGGTAGCCTCGTTTAGTTTTAGTGTTTGCATAAAAAAGTAACTTGCCAATAAGAGCAAATGTAAATAAAGACATCATTGGCATGTTAAGCCAACCAAAAAGATTTAAGTGGGTCTGTGAGCAGGAAATGTCGGCGACACAAGGTTGTGCGCTTTCAGGAATATACCCAGCGACAAGTAGTACATGGAACAATGCAATAAGACCGCCAAAAAAGGTCAATACTCCAGCGTAACGAATTATTTTTGCATCAAAAGGAAATAACGCTAGCGGTAGCATAAGTACCAGAGGATACATTGCAATGCGTTGATACCAGCATAAAACACATACCGGTAATTGGACTATCTCACTAAAAAATAAGCTAGTAAGAGTAGCTGTTGTAGCAATGACCCAACAGCTAAAGACTAATAGCCAGGAAGAGGGAATGCTAAATGTAGAATTTATATTTTTCATATAACCTCAATAAATAAGCAGTAACCTGTAGTCAATCGGTTACTGCTTTTTTTAGTTAAGTCTTCTTAAAATCGGATTGGTGGGTAATACGATAGAGTATTGGTAAGACTAATAAAGTGAGCAGGGTCGAAGAAATTATCCCGCCAATAACGACTGTGGCAAGCGGTCGTTGTACTTCTGCACCTGTACCCATATTAAGTGCCATAGGTACAAAACCCAGTCCAGCCACTAAAGCGGTCATCAACACGGGTCTTAGCCTGATCATAGCACCATCAATAATGCCTGAAAGAAGTTCGCCGCGCTCTTGGCATAAATCACGAATAAAAGCGAGCATCACTAAGCCATTGAGTACTGCAACACCCGATAGTGCAATAAAACCGACCCCTGCGGAAATTGATAACGGCATACCACGAAGCCACAAAGCGATTACACCACCAGTAAGCGCTAGTGGGATACCTGAGAATATAATTAAGGCGTCCTTTATGTTACCAAACGCCATGACCAGTAGCCCTAAAATTAATGCTAAAGTTAAAGGTACAACGATGGTAAGTCGCTTACTCGCCGATTCTAGTTGTTCAAAAGCACCGCCATATTCAAGCCAATAACCTGCTGGAATAGCCACTTTTTGCTGAATTTTATGTTTAACATTCTTAACAAACGAACCTAAATCGGTGCCACGTACATTGGCAGTTACCACTACACGTCGTTTACCATTTTCTCGGCTGATTTGATTAGGCGCTGGCGCTAATTTAAGCTCGGCAACCTCAGACAAAGGCACATATTGACCATTAGGCAAAGCAATCGGCAGCTCACTAAGTTTGTTAACATTGCGTCTAACGTTTTCAGGTAGTCTGATGACGATGTTAAAACGACGATCGCCTTCATAAATAACCCCTGCATTTTCACCGCCAATTGCGGTTGCTAGGGTATCTTGAAGTTGTGAAACATTAAGACCATAACGCGCGAGTTCAAGGCGTTTAGGCATTATTGACAACATAGGTAAGCCGGTCACTTGCTCAACTTGAATATCGCTAGCGCCATCAATTTTTTCAATCACTTCTCGAATAGCATTGGCAGATGTTAGTAACTGATCTAAATCATCACCAATCACTTTAATGCCTAAATCAGCTCTAACACCAGAAATTAGCTCGTTGAAGCGCATTTCAATCGGTTGGGTTAATTCAAAATTGTTACCCGGTTGACCTGATACAGCTTCTACAATTTGTGCCGCTAATTCGCCATGACTCAGGGTTGGCTCTGGCCATTCACTGCGGGGTATTAGCATTACATAAGTGTCGGCAATATTTGGTGGCATCGGGTCGTTAGCCACTTCTGGCGTGCCAATTCGAGAGAATACATTTTTAACTTGTGGGAATTGCTGTATTTTTAATTCCAACGCTTTTTGCATTTCAATAGATTGGCTTAAACTAGTACCTGGAATGCGGATCGCTTGCAGTAGTAAATCTTCCTCATTTAGTTGAGGAATAAATTCTGAGCCAAGGGTTGTAGCTAACCAAATTGAAAAAGCGACTAACGCTGCGCAGGCCAGTAAAATTATCCAACGTAGCTTCATCGCGATAATTAATAGTGGCTTATAAACAGCTTTAGCAGCGCTGATCACTGGACTTTCTTTTTCACTGATTTTGCCATTCATAAATAAGGCAACCGCGGCTGGCACTAGCGTTAATGATAAAATAAGTGCGGCAATTAATGCCATTACCACGGTAGCAGCCATTGGGTGGAACATTTTGCCTTCAACCCCTGTTAAGCTAAATAACGGAATATAAACAATGGTAATAATAAATACGCCAAACAGGCTTGGTCTGATCACTTCATTGGTCGCTGAATAAACCACTTCTAAACGATCTTTTCGGTTAAGAATACCACCATGAGCTTTTTGGGCATCGCTTAATCGCCTAATAGAGTTCTCAACAATAATCACTGCGCCATCAACAATTAAACCAAAATCGAGGGCACCAAGGCTCATTAAGTTGGCTGAAACACCCGTTTTCACCATACCGGTAATTGTCGCTAACATCGCTAGAGGAATAACGGCGGCGGTAATTAAAGCAGCACGCACATTACCTAATAAGAGGAATAGCACCACAATAACTAACAAGGCACCTTCAACTAAGTTTTTTTGTACTGTGTACATGGCTTTATCAACCAAGGTGGTACGGTCATATACCGACTCAACAATAACGCCTTCAGGTAATGATAACTTTATTTGCTCAAGCTTTTTAGCCACAGCCAAGGCAACCACGCGAGAGTTTTCGCCAACTAGCATCATAGCGCTACCTAGCACGATTTCTTTACCCTCGCTTGTTGCCGCGCCAGTACGAAGTGATTTACCGATAGCCACTTGGGCAATGTCAGCAATTTTAATTGGCGTGCTGTTAACCATTTTAACAATCACTTGCTCTATATCGTTAATAGTCGCGAGTTGTCCTGGCGATCTAACGGTAAGTTGCTGACCATTTTGCTCAATATAGCCTGCGCCTCTGTTGCTGTTATTAGTACTTAAGGCAGTATTTATCTCATTAAATGAGATGTTAAATTCCAACATTTTTTGCGGTAAAGGCGTTATATGATATTGCTTGTCGTAACCACCAATGGTGTTAATTTCGGTAACACCGGGCACAAGCGCCAATTGTGGTTTAATGATCCAATCTTGAATTTCTCGCAAGCTTGTCGCATCAAGGGGTAAGCCGTCAGCCTTTAGTGCACCAGGTGACGCCTTAACGCTGTACATAAATATTTCACCAAGGCCGGTAGTAATGGGTCCCATTTGTGGCTCTAAGCCCGCAGGAACTTTACTTTTAATCGCGCTTAACTTGGCATTAATTAAGTTGCGAGCAAAATATAAATCAGTACCTTCGTTAAAAACCACGGTAACTTGTGACAAACCATAACGAGAAATAGAGCGCGTATAAGATAAGTTAGGAATTCCTGTTAGTGCGGTCTCAATAGGAAAAGTAATGCGTTGTTCGGTTTCAAGTGGTGAATAACCTTGTGCGCGGGTATTAATTTGAACTTGCACATTGGTGATATCAGGCACTGCATCAATGGGGAGCTTTTGATAACTCCAATAACCTAGGCCCATGAGTGCCAATATCATGGTCATCATCAGCCAACGCCTAGCTATAGAGAAACGTAAAATTAATTCAATCATCAGTTATTTCCTTAGTGAGCGTGTGATGCGCCGGCTTTACCTAAATCTGCTTTTAATAGATAACTATTAATAAGCGCGTATTGATCGCCAGCTTCTAGACCTGAAAGTACTTGACTAAATTGGCCATCACTTTGACCAAGCTCTAGTTCACGCGTTTCATAGCCGCCTTTATTAGTAACGAAGATGACATTCTTCCCCTCAATTTCTTGAAAGGCTCGATTATCGATAAGTAAACTGACGTCAACTTGGCTAGTTACTATGCTACCTGTGAGTAATTGTCCTGGTGTCCATAGTCCATCGGTGTTATCTAGTGGTACTCTTGCTGTTATAAATGGCTGATCTTTATTGGCCATTAAATGGCTGATATTTGATTGTGTTTTGTTAAGAGAAGATGAAATAGTAACTTGTTGACCTGTTTTAATCGTTTGTCGTTGGCTTGGGAATATTTTATATTCAACCCACAGTTGCTCATAGCTTTCTAATGTTAACAGTGTTTGTTGATTTGCTAATTCACCAGGGTTCGCGAGGCGTTGCGTTACTACGCCAGATATTGGTGCGGTAATGTTATAACGCTTTAAACTATTACTTGATTCTACTTGTACAACGTTATCTCCAGCCTTAACAAAATCGCCGACATTAACGGTGAGCTTAGTGATCAGGCCTGGAAAACGAGCACTCACTTGACTGATTGAATTTGGATTTATGATGGTTCGCCCATACACAGTGGTCATTTTATTTATTTGACCTGAGGTCGCCGTGGCATTGACTATACCCGCCTTTATCGCGTTAGTAGCCGTGATTTCAACATGGCCCTCTTCTTCACCATGCTCGTCACCATGAGCTTTTTCCTCTGCATGGCTATCGTTGTGCTGCTCGGTTTTACCGTGATTGTCGCCCGCAATTACATTGTTACTGATCACTGAGCTGCCCAGCGCTATCGCCATTAATAAAAATAATGTTGTATATTTAGTTTTCATGAAAATTGTTGTCATGTGAAATCCTTAAAATTTGTATTTTACTGGTGAGGTCATACCATATTGAGAGGCAGGTAAAGGCTCAGCAATCAGTTGCTCTATTTCTGTGCCGTATCGTAAAGCCATAGCAGCTGATTCAATCATGGCGCGACGAGCAAAGAGTAACTCTTGTCTGGCAGTCAAGTAGTCTAAATAGCTATAACGACCACGTTGGTAGGCGGTTTTAGTCTCGATTAATGCTTCTTTTAATGTAGGGACAATACTGTCTTTTAGATTTTGAGCAGTAAATATGGCTTGCTTCCGATTGGAATAAGCGCGATATAATTGATCGTGTAAAGCTAGCATTGTAACTTCTCTTTTTACGGTGACTTCATCACGCTTAGCTTGTGCTGATATAATCGCACCAGTATTTCGCTTCGAAGAAAATAGCGGCATGCTAAAACCTGCGGTAAGTGCAGTATCGTTAACCTCTTGGATTTGTCTAACGCCAACTGACCACTTGATGTCAGCGCTGGACTCAGTACGAGCCAAACGAAGTTGAGCATCTCGTAAACGTTCTTCAGCAGCATAAATTAATATTTCAGGGTTTTGTTTTACCTTGGCATATAGCTTTGTAAATTCAATATCGGCGGAAAACTGAAACAAATTACCATCGACTTGAGTAAATGATGGTGTTGTTTCTTTCCACATCATAGCTAATGCAACTTTTGCATAGTCAAACTGTTGTTGTTCAGATGAAGCGACTAACCTTGAATTACCTAAGGCGGCAAGTGCTCGTTTAACTTCAGCTGCGGGAGCAACACCCGCATTTGACCGTTTTTCAACTTCCAATAGGGTGTTTTCAGCCAGTAATGTCGCTTCTTGAGCTAATGACACTCGCTCTTGTGCTGCAAGAACATCTATATATCGACGAGTCACTTCACTAAGTAAGTTCAAAGCTTCAATTTTACGCATCGCAACAAGTTGTGAGTTACGGCTTTTAACTACACCTACGCGAGCCGCTCTTTTACCACCCATTTCTAGTACTGAAGAAAGTGAGAGGGTGAATTCTGTACTATTAAATACGCCAATATCACCCGTGCCAGCAAAGTTCTCCATTTCAAAGCCAACTTCATAGCCTGGCCTTAAGTCCTGGCTTTTTAACTGACCTTCAAGAGCGCCTTGTCGAAATTTAAATACTTTGAGGGAGGGGTTATCTTTTAGCGTTCGTTTAATCGCAGAAGATAATGTTAATGTCTTTTCTTTAACAATACTCTGCTTTTCCATACTTTGTGCTAAAGGGCTAATTACCCATATTGCAAGCGTAAATATTTGAAAGCAGGTCATCCAGTTTAAAGATAACCAAGTCTTATTTGTGCCTTTAGTCGGCACATTAGTACAATAATGCATCTGTACATCCTATTTTAAAATATATTGAGAGTGTTTTGTAAACCACCAAGGGAGATTTGATGTGAAATTAAGCTTTTGGGGGGCGCTTGAATGAATAATAAAGCGTATCGAATTTTGTTGATTCGATAGTATTGGAGAATATCTCTGGTGTTATAATATTTGTCTTTACCGATAGCATGGTAAACATACTACTTGAACAGCAAGAACAACATTTATCATTACAATCCAAACATTCATCTTGATTGACGTCTTGCTCGAAAGGAGACTCACTTGTAGAAAGGAGTTCGGCAACGACAGACTTTAATTGCATCTGTTGTACAGCAAACTGTTCGTTATTTGTATTCGAGTTGCAACTATCAGCCATAGCAAAAGTAGATTGCAGAGTAATCAATGCAATCATTATGTAACATCCCATTTTGAGATGTTTCCATGCTTTACTAGGTTGAAATATGTTAGGCAATTGAATCATTACTTTCCGCTATCTTTTGTGATTCACTTTCTTTTAGTGACTCTTTTGCTTCGCGGATTATAGCAATGCTAGAGTGGATGACGATGATAGCAATGATACTGCCAATAGCCCAATCAGGCCATGCGGCGTTTAATCGGCCAACTAAAAATGCTGAAATCAATATACCTATATTGGCCAGCATATCATTGCGAGAACATATCCAACTGGCCTTTAGGTTCACATCACCCTGTCTAAATTGATACAAGATACCGAAACAAATCATATTGATAATCAAGGCCATGAAGCCAATTGAAAACATCAAGTCAGATTGAGGCTCACTGCCAAACCATATTCGTCTCGCGACATCCAGTAAAACCAGTAGACCAAGAGATAATTGTAGGTATCCGTTTGCTAGGGCTGCACGGCCTTTATGAAGTAAGCTTTTTCCAACAGCATACAAGCTGAGTGAGTAAACCGCAGCATCGGCAAGCATATCAAGAGAGTCTGCAAGTAAACCACTGGAATTGGCTAACCAACCCGCAATGAATTCGACGACAAACATACTAAAGTTAAGGATAAGTACAATCCATAGTAGTTTTCTTTCTTTAGCATTTTTTGCTTCTGCGCCGCAACAACTTGACATAGTAATCTCGTTTATTCTTGTATCTGTGTTTAATTGAGCCATCATAAACCTTGCCGTAGGGGGAAGGTCAAGTGTTTAGAAAATAAATTAGCTACCCACAAGTATTTTAGTTATAAAGACGCATTAATTTGACATAAGAAGCTCATTTTATTCTTGAATTAACTGTGTAGTTGAGCCATCATAAACCTTACCGTGGAAGTAAGGTCAAGTGTTATGAAAATAAATCAACTCGCTAAATTAACAAATGTGCTTAGTAAAACCATTCGATATTATGAAGAAGTTGGTTTACTTCCCAAAGCATCTCGTAATAGCAATGGGTATCGCAAGTACAGCCCAGTCGATGTTGAACGTTTGATTTTTATTAGGCGATGTCGAGAATTACAGATTCCTCTTGAGCAGATAAAGATATTGATTCAAGTACAAGTGGACAGGACATCATCATGCAGAGAAGTAGACTTACTTATTGAAGAGCAACTGGAAAAAGTTCGTAAAACTATAAGTGAGTTATCATTGCTTGAATCAACTTTACATGCGTTAGCAAAGTCTTGTTCAAATGATATTGTTGGTGAATGTGAAATATTGAAAAAATTGCATCATCATGATCATTAATGCTCTAGCTAATTTTATGGAAAATTATTGATTTCATAATAGTTAAAATGTGAGGAGAGAAAATGTCCCAATTTACTTTAATACTGAATTTGCTCTGAAGGCATAATGAATTTGATGAAATGAAGGTCAATTCTCTGATCATATAGCGGACATACATTTCCTACTTCTATGGCACTATGGGGGCGAAAGCGAGTTAGGGTTAATATTCTAAATTTATTTGAAACTTACATGATTCAATGTCCGCTTTGGGGATTTTAGATCTAATTCCATGCAATAATTCTCGGCACAACCTCAATTGTGAATGGATGTGAGTTTTTATATAAAAACGATAACGTTAGGATCCCTGATCTGCCTTTTTTAACTCAAAAGCTAAGGTCAGCAATTGTGGCAAAGATGACTATTTCTTATGATAAATTCACGTTTAAATTAGGTCAGTTTTGTGGCAATAGTTATCCTTTATAACTAAGCCTTAATGTCCGCAATTGGCTAACAGAAGTCACAAGGTTATCTTCGATGCTAATGACCGCTTTAGATTGTGTGCAGTCCTTTTTGAATTAGGGGCTAGTGTCTTCTTTGTGGCATAAGTGATCGTACAGAGACAATATTTCAACGGCAGCAATGAGCTTGAAGCAGACATTAATCATAGCTACCAACTAATACTTTCATAGCACAGTTCTGAAAAACACCTAAAGCCTTCTCATATTAATCTTCCTAAACAATGGCGATTAAAGCCTTTTAAGTGTCGAGTCGTCCCTACTCTTTTGGGTAGGGACGACTCGACAGAGTCGCTATCAGACCCCATTGCTCTTGATGTCTGATAAAAGACATCTCAAGGACAGCAGGGGTATTGCACTTATTAACCTCTGTGATATAGTGAAAGCGTATGCAAACTCACTTATGTGAGCCATCAAAAAAGACAGGCGCTATTCAGCTGCCTTCAATGCGCATGACGCAATGAAATACCCGCCCTAATATCAGGGCAAAGTAATAAACCAAAACAACCGTAGCCTGCTTTATTTTCAACAGAAAATTCTCAGCTCAGCTTTCCCTGCTTTAAGGTTTTTAGCCTTTATAACGCTTCCTTTAGGTTGCGTTGATACATGATGATTACGATCACATGAATGGCTTTTA
>TARA_R110000787_G_scaffold272740_1_pt1 | contig 15926 bp, 17 predicted proteins | sample TARA_R110000787 | Tara Oceans TARA_R110000787 (sample SAMEA4397920) | marine metagenome | biome: Polar Biome; feature: [DCM] deep chlorophyll maximum layer (ENVO:01000326); material: water (ENVO:00002006), including particulate matter (ENVO:01000060) such as... | depth 35 m
CCACCCCACTATCCAACTAACAAAAATATAAAACCATTACTCATAACATTGTATAGGACAAAATAAGTACCAATAAACCAAACCATCATCATAACAACGTATAGGACAAACTAATATAATTATGTTACAATAAGCAAGCAGTGACTATGTTTACCCCTTTCATAGTAAGACATTACCATCTATTTCAGGTGGTAATGTTACTGCCTAAAAAGGAGTATAAAATGTATAAAGCTGTCTATCTTATATGTGAAGTAGCTGAGTGTCAGAGTAGACCATTTTTTTACTACCCATTTTTAAGAAATGAATCTAAAAGAAGTATTTTTAATGCAGTTATATTTATATGGCCGATTATTATAATAGGAGTATTATTAAAAAATATATTCGAGTGCTTAATATATGATTTATTTCGTATTTCAGTGTTATTAAATAGAAAGTAAAAACACCCCAACCCATATAGATAAATCTATATTACCCATCACAACGTACAGTACAACTCAGTAACATATGGTAGAATAAGATATGGACTTAATGAAAAGAAATTATGATAGCGTAAAAGATATAACGCGACGCAATGAACTAGAAGAGGTCACATCAGTTACTAGTATAATCAGTGACGTGAAGATAAAGGATAGACTTGCGGATAAGGCATTCGCAGCCCTTGAGAGACGACTTGAGCCTAGCACTAAGATGTGTAAAACCTGTGATGGTGAGGGTGAGAAGAGTAATGGGGATCAGTGTGGTATGTGCCAGGGTCAGGGATTTCTTACACAAGATGCGGATATGAGAGCTATTGAGTTAGTGTTGAAGCCTAAATTCCCGACAATAAATATGAATTTAAACGCAGATCTAGATCATATGAGTACTGAAGAGTTATTCGGTGCCATAGATAAGATGTAGGAGAGATATGGCAGGAGCAGTAAAAAGACGTATTAGACGGATGCGCAGTTTAGGGAAAGAGGAGATGGCGCTTTGGCTTGAGGCAAGAGAAGAGGCTAGGGCAAAAGGGCTTCCGCTATGGAGGTGGGAGAAAGAGAACCCTAAACCTGAGGGTGATGACTCAGCACCCAGTGCTGCAGAGATTTCCTCACGTAAGAATTCAGTAAATTATTATAAAGATACAACAGATTTGAGTGAGGTAGTGATACCTGAGGTAGATCAGGTGGTACTCGACAAGATAGTTAAGAACAAGCAGGTGCTAAAAGAGAAGGCAGTGACTGCTAGCCCTACAGAGTTACGTACTATTTATAAGGTGTTGAAGAGGCTCGACAACGAGGAGAAGAAGATACGTTATAGGTATGACTTTAAGGCATTTGACGAAGACTTTTTTAATGACTTGCAGGATCGTGTGCCTACCGCAGACTTTCACTTTGAGATGGTTGGGTTGTATAAGGCAGCGCCGAGAGCCTGTGTTGTGTGTCCTAGGGGTCATGCTAAGTCTACGACAGCCAGGAAGTATTTATTACACCAGATATTATATAAGATGAGTACTTACATAATAATTGTTGGAGCGAGTGAGGAGATGGCAGCCCAGAATTTAAGGTGGGTACGTGACCAGCTTACTGATAATGACGCGTTGATAGATGTGTTCGGGTTTTTTAAGAATAAGGATAAGTGGGCAGACACTGAGTTCCAGACTAATACAGGGATTAAGGTTAGTGCTAAGGGAGCAGGTCAGAAGATACGTGGGGCTAATGAGAAGGGTCGTCCTGACTTGATATATATTGATGACCTTGAGGAAGATGAGCAAGTTAGCAGTAAGGATCGTCGGGCTAAGTTAGCGAAGTGGTTCACTCAAGCGCTCTTGCCATGTAAGAGTCGTGGAGGGAGAGTAATAATTACAGGGACTATATTACATATGGACTCATTATTGCAGAATATCTCTGAGAACAAGGTGAAGGATCACATCAACTGGCAGGTACTGTGGTACTCGGCACTAACAAAGGATTCAGATGGAAATGAGCATGCGCTTTGGCCTCAGCACAAACCATTGAGAGAGCTACAGAAGTTAAGAGAGATTGACCCTGAGACGTTTGCACAGGAGTATCAGAACAACCCAAGTTCTGGAGCTATGGCAGTGTTCAGTCGTGAGGAGTATAAGTATATAGAGCAGTCAGACATAAATATTGCTAAGAATGGGGATGTGTTAGTTAAGGGTAAGAAGGTAAATGTGCTAATGACCAGTGACTTGGCCGTCTCCGAGAGAGAGGGCGCTGACTACACTGTGTTTATGATGACAGGTATGGACGATGCCAGTAATTTATATGTACTTGAGACGATGAGATTTAGGTCGTCGGACCCATATGAGCAGATAAATATAATATTTGAGATGTTAAATAAGTGGTGTTGTGACACGATGACGATGGAGAAGGTGGCGTTTCAGGCTACGTTTAAGCGGATTCTTGAGAAGGAGATGGCTGATCGTGAGAAATTTTTCTTTATACATGTGATGAGTCGGAGTAATGTACGGAAGATATTTCGGATAAAATCGTTAAAAGCGCCTATAAGATCTGGGCATATATTCTGGCAGACAGATGACTATGTGATTGAAGAGGAGTTATCCCAGGTAACAGCGACATCGTTAGGTACTAGAGATGACGTGATTGATGCCCTTGCAGATGCCTGGGAGGTTCAGATCGAGATGACCGAGGACGCACCAGCCAGTAAATATGAGGTGAATACCCTTGAGTGGTGTATTGAGAATGGTGGGTTTATAACAACGGATGAGCAGGATGAGCAGGACATGATGTATGATTAGTGTAATAGATATTAAATGGAGGATTTATGGCTGAGGAGAAGTTAGAATTTGATGAATTATATGAAGAGGAGCTCGTAGGAGATGACTATTCCGGCAATAAAAAATACGCAGCTAAAGCGGTCGAGCATGTTAAGTCAGTGTTTGACACATATAAAAATGCACGTAGTTTTAAGCGTGGAGGCCAGCAGTTCGACTTAGTAAGGGAGTGGGACAGACGATATAGAGCGTATAAAGCTATTTATTTACAATCAGATCACAGTTATAAAGGTACGGCTACGGTGTTTAACCCTATATTACGTAAGACTGTTAACACTATTGAGTCAGAGATGAGTAATGCGTTGTTTGGGAGAGAGGATTATTTTAGTGTAGATGCGTTAGGTAATGACGACGAGAGTATTGAGATGTCCAGAGAGGCGTTCGCCACATTGAAATACTATTCTGACCTAGAGGAATATGTGTATAATTTTGAGCTAGCTGACAAGCAGCAGATTATTTACGATTCGACTTGGGTTGAGACAGTGTATGAGAAGAAGAAGGTAACTGGTGTATATCGTAGTAAAAAGACAACCCCAGTAGTAGACCCAGCAACAGGGCAGCCAGCCATAGACCCTCAGACAGGACAACCGTTAACAGATACAACTATAGATATTATTGAGATAGATGAGGACAAGCCGACTGTTAAGATTGAGGTTCGTGATATATATCGGATGTATGTAAATCACTTATTAGATAATCCCGAGGACGACGACATAATTTATCAGGACGCTATGAGTACGCAGCATTTGTTGAATATGGTAGAGCGAGGTGTGTATAACAAATCAGCGACTACTGAGATGTTGAGTGAGAAGTCTACGTACGGAGAGACATTTGGGGATGGTAGCAGTCAAGGGGGTAGTGAGGCAGGTCACACTTTTGTGAATGATACGTATTCAAAAGATACAGATGTGAACGACACTGTGTATGAGGTCTTGCGATTTCAGGGTTTGTTTACTACTAAAGATGAGAAGACTGGAGCTAAAATACGTAAGAATTTCTGGATAGATATTGGTGAGCGTAAGCACTGTTTAAGATTAAGAGAGAGCCCAGTGATCGGAGACTTCAAGACATTTTCCGGCTGTAGTTATGACAGTATGGTGGGTGAGTTTAATGCTGACTCAGCTATCAGTCCGTATTTAGACCTTCAGTTTACAACGAACGACAAGGAGAACCAGTCACTAGACGCGTTAACATTTAATTTAAATGGCCCAATTGAGGTTCGTAAGAATTCAGGTGTAACGCAAGCTCAGATAAATATATCTCGTAAAAACCCTAATACAGTAATATTTGTGAACGAGAAGGATTCTGTGAAGAAGATAATGGTGGATGTGCCATTGGCTCACTTAAATAATGAGCAGTTTCGTATTCAGGATATGATCGAGAGTGGTACTGGAGCGACATCACTTGCAGCAGGAGCGCCTACTGGGACTCAGGCAGACAGGTCAGGTAAAGCGTTAGGTACATTATTAGAGCAGACGCGTTCACAGTTTAGTAAGCATGTTCGTAAGTTTGAGAAGCGACTAATTGAGAAGAGTTTACAGAAGTGCTGGGACATAATTATACAGTTCTTCGACGACAAGATATTGATACCAATTCAGGGTGTAGACGGTGTAATGAGCAGTAAATCACAGACACCATCTGAGATAATTGGTCAGTTTAGGATTAATGTATCTGCGGGTTCTGAGTACTTAAAAGAGCGTCAGAAGCGAGACAGTATTCTTGAGTTACTTAGTATTGCGTCTATAAATGATAAGTTTATGGGAGCTTTGGACGTAGTGCCAATGTTGCAGGACATCGCTATGAGCCTATCGCCTAAGCTAGCTAAGTATGTGAACCCAGACAATCTTGTGAACCAGATGCAGCAGCAGATAGATAAAATGCAGCAAGCACTTGAGCAGGTTGGAGCACAGAATAAAGACTTATTTGATGAGGGTCAGAGACTTCAGGGTGAGTTAAAACAGACCAACCGAGCAGCAGCAGCAACCCCTGGGCCTATTGAGACTCAGGAGTTAAAGACTAACTAATGGCACACCAGACAGACCAGGAGCTAGATAGAATAAATAACGGAGTCTTTATTGAGACGCTTACAAGTAGTCCTGGCTGGCAGTTGTTGGACAGAAGGTTACAGATGGAGTTATCTGCACTAACTGAGAGAATGCGTCATAGCGATGTACCGGACATTGTTATGAGTTGTGTCAAAAAGAAAGATGGTATAATGTTAATATACGAGTCTATAGAGGATATAAAGAAAGAGGGTATTCCTTTTTTAGAGTAAAGTCTTAAGATTTAATCCTCGTGGTCGTCACCCACGTAAAAAAGACGTTAAGGAGAAAAGTATGCCATTAGAAGATAGAGAGATGAAAAACGTTGAAGTTGTTGATGCTGATATCACTTCACTAATAGCCGAAGGGTTATTTGGAGAATTGGGTGCACAGTCAGAGTCAAAGGAACAAACGGAGCTAAAAGTCCCAGATGAAGCTCAGTCTGAGAATACAGAAGAAGACGCCGACTTACCTAATGCTGGAATTAGACTTGAGAAAATGAAAGCTCAAAGAGATTCAGATAGAGCTGAGTTATCTGAGTTAAAACTTCAGATGGCCGAGTTCAAAGGTATGATTAGCGCAACTAAGAAAGAAGATATTGCAGAAGAAGATCCAACTGAGTATATGGATGAGACACAGAAAGCGCTTTATAATCAGCATATTGCTCTTGAAAAAAAGTATAATGAGTTACAGGAATCTGTAGGTCAATTTAAGATTGATAAAGTCAGAGACACTATTAGTAAAGATGAGAATTCTTTTTTTGATAATAACCCAGACTTACAGCCGACAAGGCAAGAGTTAGTAGCTGATATGTTGACTTATTTAAACGATAAGCCTGAGATTACTCAGTTATTCAGAGACCAGAAGGTAACTATGAAAGAAGTACATGGGATGTATCAAGCAAGTAAACCTAAATCTACTACTAAGTCAGAAGTTAAAAACCCTGATAAGTTATTTAGTGGACACTCTAAATCTGTGCCATCTGAGAAAATTGTGAATGAAATTAGTAATAATCGTAAAATACTAAGTATTTTAAATGATAAGAACTCAACTAATAAAGCAGACGCAGTAGCAGCTGGTATTGATCTTTTCGCAAGTGATTTTCTTACTTAGTTTAATTAACTAAACAGGAGAAAATATAATGCCAACTTTAGCAAGTACTTACCAACAGGATGCAAATGCAACCAATAAAAGAGACGTCGGGGCTCTAGTAACGAATTCGTCACCAACGGACTCACCGATTTTTTCACTTCTCAATAGCAATGCTGCTAGTGGACGAGTTAAAGAATCAGTTACAGATGTTAACGCAGCTGCTAACAAAGATAACGCATTGGCAGAGGGTGGTTCGTTAACTACTCCTGACTCTTATGTAGCTAGAGATATCGAAAGTAACGTGATGCAAATCTTTACTAAAACTATTTCAGTAACTGGATCTCAAGAGACCGTTGCTAAATATGGTGGGGTAACATCTGAGATTAGTTATATGACTAAACAGAAGTTCATTGAGCTTTCTACAGACGTTGAGCAAGCATTCATTCAGGGGTCATCTGCTACAGGTACAACTGCAACAGGTCGTAAATTGTCTGGATTAGTTGAGAAAATCACAACTAACGCACTTACTATTGCCCTTACTTCTGCTACTTGGACAGGAACATCTGACGCTAACTTAGCTTTGTATGAAGACCTATTCAATGACTTACTCGATACTATGTGGGAAACTGGACAATCTCCAAATACAGTATTTGTAGGTGGAGCACAAAAACGTAGAATTTCTAAATTATCTACTAAGGTAACTAGAAATATTAAAGCTGAAGAGAAAACACAAATTCTTTCAATTAATATGTACGACTCTGACTTTGGAGTAGTAAATATTATTCTTGATAGATATGTACCTGACGCTAATATCATTGCTCTTGCACTTGATAAGTGGGAAACAAGCTACCTTAGAAGATTCCAAAAAATGGAATTAGCTAAAACTAACGACAGTACACAAATATCTATCGTTGGAGAGTTAACACTTGATGGTAAGACTGAAAAAGCCGGTGGAAAAATAACCGCTTTATAGGTTATAATAAGAGGACGGGGAGTTGTAGCGACTCCCCTCCTTTTCGCCTTATCTCATAACATTGTATAGGAGGATGTTATATGTTTGACTTTAATCAGATGGCTGCTTCAGCTGGAATAGACCTTAGAAAGATAAACCCATACGCCTCTGACCATGATCAGAAAGTAGAGATGGCTAACCAATTAGTACATAAATGGATGAGAGACCCTGACAATCGTAGATATTTAGATGATAAAAAAGCTGAGTATATACACAAGAAAGGGTATTCTAATAACCGAACTATGAAACATGAGTGTGACTTACCACCTGGGGCTTTTTTAGTATTACCTAGTGAGATACGTAATAATAAGAAAGAATTAATGAAATGGGTTAAGAGATGCCACCCATATTTACTTCACAGTAGTATAGTATGAGTCATCATTGTGTAGACTGGATTCCAACTGAAATATTTAATAAGTTATCAATCCTCTGGACTTTAGAGTTTGGATATATTGAGTACAAAGTACCTACTGTGTGGTTTGAACATGGTATTCCTGATACCAGTATTATTAGACCTGAGCAGTGGCATAAAGATGTCCATTACTTCTGTAATAACTCTTGTACATATGAGTTTTTAAAAGAAAAAGGGTTAAAGGCTTACCATATGGGTAGCATATTTTTAGATAGAACAATTCCACATAAACGCAACCCTAAATTATTAGTATATGTACCTCAGCACTTTAGATTTGAGGATCATAAGATGCCTGAGAAGTGGAACCACCCACCTAAGACTAGAGAAGAATTAGAGGCACTATGCAAAGAACATGACTGTGAGGACTTCATAACTACAGTTACAGAAGATACCAACAGAGACTTATATAAAGATTTAAACATAATAAAGTCCAACAGAATGGATTCTTATGGTATTAATCACTTTAATAAGTGCAGATATCTATATGAGAACGCTAAAGTAATTTATACAGACGTGAAGTCTACATTTGATATAACAGCTGAGCAGCATGGTATCAAAATACTAGGCAGAGAGAATCAGAGGCATACCTCTCCGTATATAGAGGCTACAGGTAATAAGAAAATAGACGTTTTAATAGATGGTAAGAGTTGTACTCGTATTATTAATAAGTTAGAACAGATAATAGAGGGTTATGAGTAATGAAATTCCTAGAGTCATTAGACTTAAAGTTTATTAATTTTTATAAGGCCCCTATATTTATGAACCATAGAGTTAAGCACGAGTCTGACTGGAAAGAATATATTCCTTTTGGATTTTTCTTACTTGCTCTGCTTAAACCTAAAAAAATAGTTGAGTTAGGATTAGGAGCAGGTACATCTTATTTCTCATTCTGTCAGTTTGTTAAGGAATATAAATCAGGAGCTAAGTGTTATGGAATAGATAACGGTTCTTATTATGATAAATATGTATTTGATAAAATGAAAGAAATTAATTCTGAATACAAACAATTCTCACATATAAATAAAGAAAGTGCTGATAATATAAATGACATTGATTTCCTTAATATAGATATAAAGAAAAACTATTCTGATATTAAAGAAATAGTAGAATCTAATATACCTCGTATGAGTGATAGTGCGATTATACTAATAAACTATATAAATGACTTCTCTGATAATTGCGAGGTATCTCGTTACTGGTCAGAGGTTTCTAGAGAGTACCCTTCGTTTAGTATGAACTATGCGAATGGATTAGGAGTTATATGTGTTGGTAAAAATATAAATAAAAATTTAAAAGAGTTTATGGAGTCAGAGGACTTTTCTGACTACGAACGCTTATTTAAGTTGATAGGAATGTCATTATAATGGAAATAAACAAACCTAAGGGCTGGAAGCTCCGTATATGCGTAATCTCAAAACAGAAGGGCTTCTGCTATTACTATCGTATCAAATGGCCGTTAGCAGAGCTAGAAAAAAGAGGATTAGTTGAGGTAATAGGAATCGATGAGACAAACCCACAATTTATAGAGAATCCTGGTAAGTGGCTTGATAAAGTTATTGGATGGGCAGATGTCTTTATATTCCAGTATTCAACCCCATCAGATATTTTAACTAGATTTAATGATCTATGTATAAAAGAGAAAATACCAAAACTATTTGTATCAGAGTTTGATGATGACGTGACAAGGTGTCATGAGTCTAATAAGAATTATAGGTATGCAGGATTAGAAGAATTTAAAATTGGTGATAAGTGGTTATGGAAAGACAAGACACTCTGTGATCATAGAAAAGAATATGAGGATAAGACAGAAGAGGATAAGAAAGAGTTTTTCTTTGATTTAGACATGAATAGAAAGAGAGTGCTTAAAACACTTAGAGCTGTAACGTATTCAGATATAGTTACAACAACAACACCTGAGTTAGGAGATGTGTTTAGAGATTATAATAGTAATATATGTGTACTTCCTAATTATATTAACCCTGAGGTTATGCCATCTGGTAAGAAGAAAAAGCGTGATTATGTGTTAATAGGATGGCAGGGTGGAGATAGTCATCACCATGACCTAAAACTTATTATGCCAGCACTAAAACGAATTAAAAAAGAGTATAAAGATAAAGTCAGGTTCAGATTTATGGGGGCTGGGTTTGCTAAGATGTATGAAGAACTTGATGCTGAGTTTATTCCTTGGGTAGACCCAGAAGATTTTTATCAAGTATTCTCAGAAGATCTTCTTGATATAGGGCTAGTTCCATTAATTGACCCTGATAAGAATAAATTTAATAACTCTAAATCTAATATAAAGTGGCTTGAGTACTCATATTATGGGATACCTTCAGTAGTATCTGGATACAAACCTTACATTCAGAGTATTACTGACGAGGTAAATGCATTATTATGTTATTCATCAGATGACTGGTATTACTCTATAAAATCATTAATAGATGACCCTTTTCTGAGAATGAAATTAGGCGCTAATGCTAAAAAAGAAGTAACTCTTAAATATACAATTCAGACTCATGCCCATAAGTGGTATGATTTTTACATGTCAGCATTAAAGAATAAGGTAGAATATCTTAATAAGCTTTAATCTGTTAAAATAAAAACGGAGGACATTATGACAACACTTACTTTCACGAGTCTATTTACAAACGAGAAACTTACTAGATCTGCATTTATTACTGAGTTAAGAACTAGGATTTATGAAGATACAGCTGACACAACTACAGACGTACAGTTACATACATTTATAAAGCAGGGTAATTATGATATTTGCTTTAGGACTAAACTATTACCTGAGTACGCAACAGCTACATTAGACGCATCAGCATCTTATACATTACCTGAAGACATGGTTGAGTTAGGAGAGGTTTACTACGTAAGTACAGATACCCCAGCTCAATATAGATTAATTTCGCCTACTAACTTACAGGCGATAACTGAAGGAGGATACTCAACTGGCGTTACAGATTACTATGTAAGAAATGGCCAGCAGATAGAAGTGTTTGGGTCTGCACCTACAACAGGTACTTTTAGAGCCTACGGAACAAGAGTCCCTACAAACCCAGTAACAGATGGTTCATTTATAGATATACCTAATCAGTATATGGAGCTTATGTTTATGTGGTGTGAGTGGAAGTTCTGGGCACGAAGACGAGTCCCAGACGAGATAATTGCTGCTCGTGACCTTTATTTTAATTTAGTAAAACTAGTAGCTGGTCAGGTTCAATCACAATACAGTCATGGGGTATCTATGCATGGCTAAAGAATTACCACAATTTATTATTGATAATTTTTCTACAGGTTTAAATATAGTTGATAGTCCTCATGATATGGAGGACTCAGACTTACAGATAGCTCAGAACGTTACATTTCTGCCATCTGGGGAAGCAGAGTCTATTGATGGCTTACTTCAGGTGGGAAATACAATTACAGTTAATAGTATAACAGCGACTAAGCTACTAGGTGGAGTTAAGTTTAATGGGACTATATATCTATTAGCCAGTAATGACACTAATGCACGTATGGTATATCTAAGCTCAGGGTTATGGACTGAGGTATCTAGTGTTAACTTTGATCCAGACGCATTAGCTGATTTTGAGATATATAATAACACAATATGGTTCGTTAATGGCCTAACAACAAACTCAAATGTATTACATTTTATAAGCACTTCTAATGTTTTATCAGGGCTAACAACGACTTCTGGATTAGAGGAAGGAATAAAAAGAATAGCACTACATTTAGAGAGAATGTGGATATCTAAAGGTAATAATATATTTGTATCAATACAATACCCTACAGCCGTAAATGCTGACTGGGACGCAACTACAGTATACGCAGGGTCAAACGCACCTGGTTTAATTCAATTAGATAATAATACTGAGGATGAGATAGGTCGTATGGTCTCTCATTTCGGTCAGTTAACAGTATTCAGAGAGTTCACTATATTTGTAGTAACAGGAGTTACAATACTTACATCTACAATCGTGAAATCATTTAACTCAAGAGGAGTTATATCTGACTTCTCAGTAGCTAAGTCAGACCTATCAATTTACTTCTTATCTAGAGAAGGTGTTAAGCAATTTAAAGGGACAAGTACACAAGACCAGGTTACTCAATTTGACACTATTAGTTCAATAACTATTGATAGAAAAATACGTCCAGAAATAACAAGATTCGTAGATCAGACAGTAGCCAGAGGTTACGCATTTAAAGATAAGTTTTACCTATCAGATGGGGATGCAGTGACTCTAGTCTTTGATGAGATCACAGGAGGATGGAGTAAATGGACAGTGGGTGGAGCTGAGGTATTTATAGAAGACGGAGACAATCTGTTCTGTGCTAAAGGATCTAAATATTATCAAGTTAATGCAAATACAGCAGCATCAGTTACTTCACATATACGAACAAAAGACTTTAATTTAAATACAGACCAATTTTTTAAACTATTTGATAAACTGTTAGCTACATTTAAAACGTTTACCTCTTCTGAGACTATTACGTTAGAATGGTATATAAATGGGGTAGAGAACACATCAGGTACTAAAGATATTACATTAATAGGGGAAGGGATTGAATGGGATTCAGGTGCTACATGGGACGCAGGGTTAATATGGGACTCTGGTAAGATTAAATTTGTATCAGAGAAAAAAAGACAATTAGGCCATGGGATAACAATATCCTTCGGCGTTAAAGCAACTACTACGAGTAGATTTTCTATAAGTGGTTTTGATTTATTATATGAATTAATGAGTAAGGAGGCATAAAAAATGAGTGTAATCAGTTTAACAGACATAGTATCAAATAGTACAATAAGTTCATCGGTAGTAAATGCAATATTCGGAGAGATAGAAGATTTCTTTAATGGGACAACAGCTAGTGCAGATCAAGTAATTACAGGTAGTAGTGCAGCGGATTATTTTAAAACCGGTGTAGATGGCACTACAGTATCAGCATCAGGAGCTTTTACAGTAGGAACAAGTGATGACGCAGCCTTCTTATATGATGGTACTAAACCAGTTATAATCGCAGTTAGCGCTTTAACTAATAATATACAGAACTTCTCACTAAAACACACAACGACTGGGACACCAGCTATAGGAATTGGTACCGGTTTAGAGTTTATAACAGAGACTAGCGCAGGTAATAATGAGATAGGGACTATATTAGAATCAGTGTCTACAGATACTACAGCTACAAGCGAGTCATTTGATTTCATATTAAAGCTTATGGCAGCAGGGTCAGCAGCAGCAGAGGTATTTAAAGTAACCTCTATAGGGAATGTAACATTTACAGGATCATTATCAAATGGATCAGCTACACTAGATGGATCTGGAGCATGGACAGGAGTGACATCACTTACTGTAGATAACTTAGTACTAGATGCTAATGACATATCTACATCAACCGGTAATTTAACATTAACACCAGAAGCCGGTAGCTCTGTAGTAATAGACGGAGGGGCTTCATTTGATGGGTCTGTATTAACAGGTCTTACTTCTATAACAAGTACAGCAATAATCGGTACTTTATCAACAGCATCTCAGACTAATATAACAGGATTAGGTGCAGTTAATGCAGGGTCAATCACATCAGGATTTGGCTCTATAGATAATGGAGCATCTAATATTACCACTACAGGTGTAGTTACTTCTGGGATTATTAGTCGTGGGGCACCTACATCTTTAACAATCGCATCTGGCGCGGTTACGATGACTAAATCAAATCATACAATAGAGACAGAATCAGGAGCATCTTCAGATGATCTAGATACTATAAATGGTGGGTCAGACGGTTATATTATAACTATAAGATCTAACAGTGGAGCGAGAATTCCAACAGTAAAAGATACAGCAGCAGGGGGTAATCTTTTACTGGAAAGTGACTTTATTATGAATGCTCAAGATGACACAATTACATTAATGTATGTAGGAGCATTCTCTAAATGGGTAGAAATATCAAGGGCAAATAACGGGACATAATTATGACAATAACGGGACATTATTATGACAACAACAGAAGATAGAGTCTCAAGTTTAGAATTTAGATTTCAGTCATTACTAAGTAATGATGATCTTTTTCGTAAGTTAAAAGAGAGAGATGAGAACACAGATTTAAAGATACAGAATATGTCTAATGCTCTTAAGTTAGATATACAAGGGACTATGCAGTCTCTTAATGCTGCATTAGAAGATAAAATAGAGTCAAAAATAGAAACTGAGATAAAAAAACTTATTACTAACCAGAAAGATAAGGTAAGCTGGGGCATGGAATTATTAAGATTAGCGGGAGTTGCAGTTATGTTTTTTTTATCAGTTAAGGTGGTTACATTATGAGTTCAAATTATTCAGAGCATTTCTCAAAGAAAGAATTTAAGTATATAGATCCAGAAGAGATATTACTTACAGTTCTTGAGAATTTAAGATACAAGACAAAAGATAGTGTCATCATCACAGATGGTGCTAGAACTATTCAGCAGCACATAGATACATATAAGAAATTAGAGTCACAGGATAATTTAGGTGGTAAAACTTGGATTGAGGCTATACCATGGGGATCTAAGCATCTTCCAGCGTTCGGTATGAAGTTACGAGCTGTAGATTTAAAAGCGATAAAGACAAGAGATCTAGATAGAAAAGTAACAGAATATTACACAGGTAAAGAAATATATTCTCTTTTAAAAGAGGTAGAATCTGAATTAAATGTTAATCTAGGTATAGGGGTAGGTAACTTTTATTGCCATCTTGATGTTGGTAGAGAGAGACCTACGAACTGGGGTTACAATTATTAAGGAGTAAATTATGCAAATATACGGAATAGATATTTTAGGGGCATTAACAAACCCAGTAGGAGCTATAACTACAGTAGCTACAGGACTCTTATTATTTAAAGGTTATAAAATACTTAACGATATACTAAAGCCAGTAAGTTATATAAGTAAACTTTATGAACTAGCAGACACGGTAGTACTTAATCTTGATAATAGATTAGTAGATAAAATCAGAAGTAAAAAAGTAAAAGATAATATTCAGAAAGACATACGACAGGTATTACGAAATAGAGTTATGAAGATAGAGGCATTGATATTAAGGATCAGCGATTAATGATTAATGATTAATGATTAATGATCAGCGATTAATGATATAATAAAAGAATACACAGGAGTACTATATGTCAGGAGCAAGAACAATAAGTCAAATAGCTGGAGAACATGGTCTAAACAGAAACTCAACTAAAGACCTATTTGCAGCACAAGAGAAGGCAGTAACAGATCAAGTATCAAAACAACTAGAAGAGTCTCAGTCTCGTCAATTAGAGTCTGCATCCTCTAGGGGATTTGGGCGTAGCTCATTTACAGAAGGTGCATTTGCTCGTGAGCGTGAAGGCGTATTTGGCGCTTTAGGAACTGAATTTGCAAGAGCTCGTAATGATGAGTCCCTTAGAGAACGTGGATTTGAGAGAGATATTATTTCTAACCAACTAGGGGCTGACATAACATCTAGACAGCAGACTGAGGCTGGTACTCAGCAACGACTTACATTAGCTGATCAGTTAGCTGGTGAGTCAGGGTTTATTGGACAACGTGGTGAGGAGAATAGACTTACTCAAGACAGTAGCTTACAAGGTCAGTCTGGGTTATTAGCTCAGCAACAGGAGTTTGCAACGCAAGAGAATCAGTTTGGACGTCAGTTCTCACAACAAGAAACCCAATTACAAAGAGAATTCCAGGCAGAATTCCAGAAGTCAGGGTTCCAACAACAGACAACATTAGTAGATCAGCAACGACAAGATCAGTTTAACCAACAAGCACTAGACTTAGTGTTATCAGGTAATATTTCACAAGATAACGTACAGGAGCAGATAGGAAATTTACTAGGCGTTGGCGCAGTCCTTACTAATGACGACGAGGCTACACTACAGCGTATGTCTGCAGCAGCTGGTTTGAGTGTAGAGGATTATACAAGATTAAGATCAGCAATTGGTACGGCTCAGGGTGAGACTATCTTAGGTACTCATAAAGGTGAGATTACTAAAACTAATGAGGCTGGTGAGGAATTATTTTTAATCGGTGATAATAAGACCTATGACAGATTAGGGGTAGCCAGAGGTACTGAGTTAACACCAGCTGAGATCACTGACCTACAAAATGAACATGGGACATTTGGTACTAGACCAAGTACAACGACAGGGGATGTAAGTAATATAAGTAACTTCATACAAGATCCAGGAGCAGCAGCAGCATTCCAGATGGAAATGGCAAAGATGCAGGCTAAATTCAAAGTAAAATCAGCTAAGGAGAATGCTAAAAAGGTATTATGTACTGAGTTATACACACAAGGTAGACTACCATTCCATATATATATAGCTGACCATAATCATGCAAGTAAAATAGACCCATATGTAGTATCAGGTTATCACTACTGGGCTAAGCCTTTAGTTAAGATTATGCAGAGATATGAGTTAGTAACACATATATTAGCGCCATTTATCACAGCGTGGGCATATCAGATGGCATATAGAGAAGACGTGGTAGAGAAACCTAATGGACTAGGACGATTCTTAGAACTCGTAGGTATG
>TARA_R110000787_G_scaffold60989_4_pt1 | contig 15911 bp, 13 predicted proteins | sample TARA_R110000787 | Tara Oceans TARA_R110000787 (sample SAMEA4397920) | marine metagenome | biome: Polar Biome; feature: [DCM] deep chlorophyll maximum layer (ENVO:01000326); material: water (ENVO:00002006), including particulate matter (ENVO:01000060) such as... | depth 35 m
GCATGTTTATCTTGTAGATATTGCGAGGCAACAGTTGAACGCTGTGAGGCAATTGGCTGACCTTTTAAAGCGTCAACACTAACATCGTCGCCTTTTTTACCGATTAAGATAATGCCGCTATGAAAGTAAGGTTCGCTAAATTCGACCACTTCTTTGCGCTCAGGGGTGATTGACATACCAGCGATGGCAGCGTCAAACTTCTGCGCATTTAAGCCTGGAATCAAGCCATCCCAATCCTGTGAGATCACTTCGCATTTGGCTTTCATTTGCGCACATAGTGCGTCAACCAATTCAATCTCATAGCCGATTAATTTGCCATCAGCATCGGTATAACTAAAAGGTTTATAGCTTGATTCTGTCGCGATTTTGATATTTAAAGGCGTATCAGTTGCAGCAGCTGTTTCAGTGCTTTCTGTCGGTGTAGAGCTGTTGTTACAGCCAGCTAGCATCAGCATGGCAGCGCTTAGTGGCGCTAACCACAAGGCTTTTTTGGTCATTGACGAGGTCATTGAAATGATCATAGTGGTTATTCCTTAATATATTTACCAGCCGTATATATATCCGCCACTTAAGAAGGATATAAACAATCGACGCTAATGATTACAGATTATTGACCAAAGTTTTGCTGCTCAAGACGGGCAAGCTCACCGTTACTGCGAATTTCACTCAGCGCTTTATTAAAGTCTTCTTTAATGGCATCGCCTTTACGGACAGCAATCGCAATATTGTCATCATTGTCAATCTCATCACCCACGATACCGAAGCCTTCAGGGTTGTCTGCTAACCATGATTTTGCTGATACTTTTTCAGCCAATACAACATCACTACGACCAGACTTTAGGTCCAAATAAGCATTGTCATAATTGTCATAAAGCTTAACGGTATTGCCGTCTTTGCCTTCATAATTGTCTTGTAAATAAGCACCCGGCGTCGTTGAACGTTGACCACCAAGCGTCAGATTTTTGATAACTTTAGGATCAAAGCTGCCTTTGGTATCGGTCAGCCAAACCATCGTATTGGCAAAGTAAGGCTCGCTGAAATCGACTTTTTCTTGACGTTCAGCGGTAATAGACATACCAGCGATAACGGCATCGTATTTTTGCGCCAATAAACCTGGAATAATACCGTCCCAATCTTGAGCGACAATTTCACATTTGGCTTGCATCTGCTCACATAGAGCATTGGCAACATCGATATCGAAACCCGCCAAACTGCCATCGGCATTGGTATAGTTAAAAGGAGGGTATGCTCCTTCAGTCGCAATACGAATGGTCTTGCCAGCGGTTCCTGCTGCCGGTGCATCTGAATTGGCATCAGCAGCGTCATTGGCAGGTTGGCTACAAGCACCTAACATGAGCGCGGCTGTAACGGTCATCGATGACCACAATAGGCGAGAATTCGACATCATACGTTCCTTAAATTCTGATGGATTTTTAAGATGATTTTTAATCTCTAATTTTTAATACAGTGTTCTGGTATATTTTCTCTGACTTCCCTGCCAGATAAGTTACTCAGATTCAGGCAACTGCATATTCAGGCTGTGAGATATTTAGGTATATGGAGAAGTGCTATACATACCCGCTCACAAGTCTTTTGATAATACCTGAGTGGAATATCAAAAACAAACGTTTTGCATACCGACTGTGATTATTGAGTAATAAAGGCACGAATAGACTTACTGATGTGCAATCTTAGCGTTTTAAACAATTATTGCTAAGATTGCGATTTTACTAGATTTAAGCAATGGATTAATTTTGACGATGTGAAGCCATAAAGTCTCTAACGCGCTCAGACTTAGGGTTATCAAAGACTTGCTCAGGTGTACCAATCTCTTCAATAACGCCTTGGTGTAAAAACACCACTTTACTAGAAACGTCACGAGCGAAACGCATCTCATGGGTCACAATCAACATCGTGCGACCCTCTGCGGCTAGCTCTCGCATCACCGCAAGCACTTCATTGACCAGCTCAGGATCTAATGCAGATGTCGGTTCATCAAATAATAATACCTGTGGCTGCATAGCAAGAGCGCGTGCAATAGCAACACGCTGACGCTGACCACCAGATAGATTCGCTGGGTAAGCGTCTTTTTTATCGAGCAAACCCACTTTATCAAGCAGCTTTTCAGCATCGCTAATGGCTTGGTCTTTTTTTATTTTTAAGACTTGTATTGGCCCTTCGATGATATTGTCAATAATCGTTTTATGTGGCCATAGATTGAAATTCTGAAAGACAAAGCCCACGCGTGCGCGCAAGTGTTCTAGCTGTTTGATATCAGCCGCTTGCAATTCGCCTGACTTAGCTGGCTTTAGCATCAGCTCATCTTTACCGATAATAATGCGACCGTGATTGGGCTTTTCGAGCAAATTGATACAGCGCAGCAGGGTCGACTTACCTGAGCCAGACGAGCCTAAAATAGAGATAACATCGCCGTCATAGGCAGTTAGAGATACGCCTTTCAGTACGGCCAATGAGCCGAAACTTTTATGGATATCTTGTAAATCTAAAGCGATAGGTCGAGTCGGATTATTTGCAGTATCAAGCATGGTTTAGCAGACTTCCAATAAATATGAATGAAAACATGACGTAAAAAGGTACTTAGCATTAAAAAGGCGTTTGGCAATAAATTACCTTTATAAAATAAGGCCCATAATATACAGTCAATTATGGGCCTTATTTTATCATCTTAATAGCGTGAGCGCTGTTTTATCTGCCACATTAGTAGCTTGAGACGTGCTCTTCGCTTTCAGTACCGTCCATCATCTCTGCATCATCCGCAGTTGCTACGGCCACATCATCCGTGCTACTGACAGCCATATCATTGTCAGCAGTTGCTATCGCAACATCGTCAGCATTACCGGCAGTAGCCACACCCGTGGCTTCCTCTTCTACCGAAGTCTGCGCATCGACTGCTGGCGCCGTCTCTACCGGTGGCTCTTCTTTCTTACCACAGGCACTTAGCGTCAATGCCGCTGCAACCAACCCAACGCCCAACCAGTTTTTGTACGCGCCAGATTTTTGAATTTGTGGTTGATCAATGGTCATATTTATTCTCCAATATTTTTATTTACTATCATTAATTTCTACTATGAATAGCTATCATGTAGCCGAGCGAGTTTAAAAATAACGTGTCAAAGCTAAAATGAATCTTTTACTGCTTAGCGCTCACTATACGGACGATTCATAGCGACTACCTTAGTAATTGCAGTCTATTTCTGTTAAAAATACGTAACCATCAATCCAATGCCCAATCATGACTATCATATAAAGACAAGTGACTTCTATTCACAAAATCGGCTTTACTATCGACCTAATCTCCTCTATGTTAAATAGCAGAGTGCCATTAGAGCGCTAAAGAACACTGATTGTTTTCTATTTATAACTATAAGGAAGAATATTTATGAGTCAAACCAATACCACAGACGTAACCGCTTATATGCAAAATGTTGGTAAAGAAGCGCGCGCTGCATCCAGAGCACTGGCTGCTGCCAATACAGGTGACAAAAATGCTGCACTGATGGCGATTCACGATGTATTAAAGAACGCTAAGCAAGATATCTTAGCCGCCAATAAAGTCGATATGGACAATGGACAAAAGAACGACCTAGATGCTGCGCTGCTTGATCGCTTGGAGTTAAATGACGCCCGTTTTGATGGCATGCTACAAGGTCTAAAAGACGTTGCGGCATTGCCTGACCCTATTGGTGAGGTTACAGACATGACGTATCGTCCGTCGGGTATTCATCTGGGCAAAATGCGCGTGCCACTTGGTGTAGTCGGTATGATCTATGAGTCGCGTCCCAATGTTACTTTGGAAGCAGCCTCCCTCGCACTAAAGTCAGGTAACGCCATCATTTTACGTGGCGGCTCTGAAGCATTTGAGTCCAATCAAGCGATTGCCAGATGTATTTTAGAAGGACTAAAAAACGTTGGTATGTCTGAGTATAGTGTCCAAGTGCTAGAGACCACTGACCGTGCTGCCGTCGGTGAGCTTATCACTATGACAGAATATGTTGATGTTATCGTACCACGCGGCGGTAAAGGGTTGATTGAGCGTATCAGCCGCGATGCACGCGTGCCTGTCATTAAGCACTTAGATGGCAACTGTCATACCTTTATCGACAGTGATGCTGATCCTGAGATTGCCATTAACGTGAGTGTCAATGCCAAAACCCATCGCTATGGTACTTGTAATACCATGGAAACCTTGTTGGTCGATGAAGCCATCGCTGATGAGCTGTTACCAAAAATTGCCGAAGCCATCGTTGAAGCCGATAATGCGATGCAACTACGTCTTGATGGTAAAGCGCAGGCTATTCTGAACGATAACACTACCCTTAAAGGCCATTTATCAGCCGCCACCGCGGAAGATTGGGATACTGAATATCTCGCCCCTATCCTCGCGATTAAAATATTATCCGGCATTGATGAGGCGATTGAGCATATCAACACCCATGGCAGTCATCATACCGATGTTATCATTACAGATAACTATACCAAGTCACAGAGATTTATCCGCGAAATCGACTCGGCAAGCGTGATGATTAACGCCTCTAGCCGTTTTGCCGATGGTTTTGAATATGGTCTTGGTGCCGAAATTGGTATCTCAACTGACAAGATTCATGCGCGTGGACCAGTCGGACTTGAAGGCTTAACTTCACAAAAGTGGATTGTTTATGGTCATGGCGAAACGCGTGCCTAATTTATTACGTCTTCACTACAATCTATAATGTCGTCTGCAGTATAATTGTTACAGAACGTCAGCTTAATTGCTGGCGTTTTTTTATTTTTACTACACATGTTGTATATGACATATAGTCAGGGAAAAACAATATCGATACATCACGTACTACTGGTATCAATTTTTCTTGCTTGCTGTGCCTACGCAGACAGAGGCGGCAAAAAATTTATACCAGCAGCACCGTAGTTTTTTTAAGATACTTTCATTATATAGCCATTATTTTACGTGATAAAAATCTATCGATAGGACGAGGATGCCCATGCAAAGTGGCAAAATTAAGCATTGGAATTCTGATAAAGGCTATGGCTTTATCGATGTCGACAATCAGAGTGAAGATGTGTTTTTTCACATAACATCCGTGCGAATGGCGCAGCCTATCAGCAATGGGCAGCGGGTTTATTTTAATAGTGAGCGCAATGACAAAAATCAATTGCGCGCCACCGAAGTCACATCGGATGAATTGAGTATTTTAGAGACGCCAGCATCCAATTCAGTGGCAAATTCAATGCATCGCAGCTCAGATAATGTTAATCAGAAAAACAATCAAAACCACATTAGCAAAAATAATCGTAGCAGCCAAAATAAGAAAAGCAGCTTCTCTACCCTATTCAGTTTGATTGCCATTATCGCTGTTGCGGTCTATTTCTTTACTGATTTGAAATCCAGTTTTTTTGCCGATAGCGCCCCATCTACTACTCTATCGCAAAATCATATTGAAACTGCCAGTAATTCAAATGCAGCAGCTATCACTGGTGATGCGCAAATAGATCAGACGCTTGTGCTTATCAAGCAAGGTGGACCCTTCCCTTATCCTAACAAAGACGGAACCACTTTCTATAATCGCGAAGGTAAGTTACCGGCGCAGTCGCAAGGCTACTATCGCGAATATACTGTACCCACACCTGCCGTTTCGCATCGCGGCGCACGACGTATTGTCACTGGTGGTCACCCACCAACCATTTATTATTTAACCCTTGATCATTATGACAGCTTTCAAAAACTGGAGGTGAAATAACATGACTCAAGCTATTTACTATGTAAATCAAAGCAGCATTGATCAAAACCTTGTTAAAGGTAAAAGCAGCAGAACGTCTGCTACTATTCCTGAACAAGCAATCGCTATACCTATAGAAGAGCGATTAGATAAAGAAACACTCTTAAGTAGCTTAGCGAAAGCCTGCGATTTCCCAAGTTGGTTTGGTCATAACTGGGATGCAGCGTGGGACTGCTTAACAGACAGTGATATCGAGCATTTGGTACTTGATTTAACAGCGGTTAAAAATATTAACACCGAAGATTTTAATGTCTTCAAAAGTATTATAGAAGATGCTTTTAAAGAATTTGGCAAACCACAGCTGTGGATTGTCGTGGCGTCTGATGATTTGTCTTAGTCGCCAGTAAGAGAAGAATCTAAATTCGAGATAAAAACAGATTTATCCCGAATTCAGGTTAATTTATATTTATAGAAAGGATTAACATATGGAAATCACCCTAAACGGCTATTACACCCTGATATTAGCCACATTAGTACTTTTGCTTGGACGCTTCTTAGTCAAAAGAATTAAGTTTTTAGAAGATTTCAATATTCCAGAACCAGTCGCAGGCGGTTTGGTCGCAGCGATTGTCGTTTATATTCTTAATATTGTTTGGGGCTATAGCTTTAATTTCCATCAAGGACTGCAAACAGCGACTATGCTGATGTTTTTTGCCTCTATCGGGCTTAGCGCTGATTTTGGTCGGTTAAAAGCAGGTGGCTCACCCTTGCTGATTTTCACCATTATCGTGTCTGTTTTTATCATTTTGCAAGACATCCTTGGTGTTGCAATGGCAAGCGCACTTGGGCTTGATCCTTTGCTTGGCTTGGTGACCGGTTCAATCGCTTTGACTGGTGGTCATGGTACTGCTGGTGCTTGGGGCATTACTTTAGAGGAGCAGTATGGTGTGGTTGGCGCGACGACGCTGGGTATCGCAGTTGCCACTTATGGTTTAGTAGCAGGTGGTATTATCGGTGGTCCTGTTGCCCGTCGCTTGATTAAAAAGCTTGGTCTCAAGCCTACAGCAGACAATCCAAACCCAAGTGATGTTGAAAAACTGGCAAGTGAGCAGTCGCTCTATAGCACCAAGCATAGCGAAGAGGAAGTTCATAGCAATAAGGAGATGTTTGAAAAGCCGGATAATATCCGTCTGATTACAGCATCGTCTACCATTGAATCATTGGCACTGTTTGCCGCAGCACTGGCGTTCGCTGATCTCATGACTTTGGTAGCGCAGGATACATGGTTTGAGTTACCGACCTTCGTATGGGCATTAGCAGGTGGTGTGATTTTGCGTAATACCTTAACCATGGTATTCAATTTTGATATGTTTGACCGTGCGATTGACGTCATCGGTAACGCTTCTTTGAGTCTTTTCTTAGCGATGGCTTTATTGTCATTAAAGCTGTGGCAATTGACAGATTTGGCAGGTCCGGTATTGATCATCTTATTGTCACAAACTGTTCTAATGATTGGCTATGCTTACTTTGTGACCTTCAAACTCATGGGAAAAGACTATGATGCAGCTGTCTTGTCAGCAGGACACTGTGGTTTCGGTATGGGTGCAACTCCTACAGCGATTGCCAATATGCAGGCGGTCACCGATCGTTACCTACCATCACATAAGGCATTTTTGATTGTACCTATGGTTGGTGCATTCTTCGTTGATATCGTTAACGCCACTATCCTGCAGATATTTACCAAATTGCCGTTTATGTGATTTGATAAATTAAAAAACTGTTTTATATACTCACAAAAAAACCGCCTAGCCAAAGCTAAGCGGTTTTTTTATTTCTGACTTATAAAACCAATTAATTAGAAATTACTGGTTTTTAGCATAGACAGGAAGCTCTTTACAGATCGCTTCTACTTTGCCACGGACTTCAGCAGTCACTGCTTCATCGCCACGGCTGTCAAGAACATCACAAATCCAACCTGCCAAATCACCTGCTTGTGCTTCGTTGAAGCCGCGAGTGGTAATCGCTGGTGTACCAATACGGATACCAGAAGTCACAAACGGAGATTTTGGATCGTTTGGTACGGCGTTTTTGTTGACCGTAATGTGTGCGTCACCCAACCATTTATCCGCTTCTTTACCAGTCATCTCTTGCTTAACTAAGCTGATAAGCATCAGATGGTTTTCAGTGCCACCAGAGATAATTTCATAGCCGCGATCTTGAATGACTTTTGCCATGGCTTGAGCGTTTTTAACCACTTGCTGCTGATAGGTTTTGAAGTTCTCTTCTAAGGCTTCTTTAAAGCAAACTGCTTTTGCCGCGATGACATGCATCAACGGGCCACCTTGGTTGCCTGGGAATACGGCAGAATTGAGCTTTTTAGCAAGTACTTCATCACGCGCCAAAATCATACCTGAACGTGGGCCACGTAAGGTTTTGTGCGTAGTCGTGGTCACTACATCAGCAAACGGTACTGGGCTTGGGTAAACACCGCCAGCGATAAGACCGGCAACGTGAGCCATATCGACTAGTAAGTAAGCGCCTACTTCGTCAGCGATTTCACGGAAACGCGCCCAATCAACTACTTGTGAATACGCTGAAAAACCAGCGATGATCATTTTAGGCTTATGCTCTTTTGCCAAGCTCTCAACTTGGTCATAATCGATAAGACCAGTGCCTTCAACCAAACCATACTGTACTGCATTGTAGTTTAGACCTGAGAAATTGATATGTGCGCCATGCGTTAAGTGACCACCAGCATCTAAACTCATGCCAAGTACAGTATCATTGGCTTCAAGCAATGCTAAAAAGACAGCAGAGTTTGCTTGGCTACCAGAGTGTGGCTGTACATTCACATATTCTGCACCAAACAATTCTTTTGCACGGTCGATAGCTAGTTGCTCAACGACGTCAACATGCTCACAACCACCGTAATAACGCTTACCAGGATAGCCTTCAGCGTATTTGTTGGTCAAATCAGTACCCTGCGCTTCCATCACTGCTTGTGAGCAGTAGTTTTCAGACGCGATCAATTCGATATGGTTTTCTTGACGAACGCTTTCTGCGGCCATCGCTTCAGCAAGTACTGGATCAAAATCTTTGATAGAGATATCTTTAAACATAGTAAAGTCCTAAGTGGTGACGTTTATTAGTAATAACGGTCGTTGAAAGAAGCGAGTAGCAAAAGAAGTTTGAAATAGGCAAGCAAAAGGCATGAGCTTATCATTAGCTTGCAGTTTTAAGGATAAATTCGATACTCTTTTGCATCGATATTCTCGCTAAAGTTTAAGTGTAACATGAAACTTTATGTTGCGAGCGCAAAAAAATATCAGCTTATTTTTAGTAGACGACAGGGCAAAATTCTCTATATTTAAATCTATTTTTTTCAGTAACTTATCAATATATCATCTAAATAGAAGCAGTAAATTCATTAAAATTTATTCACTAAAAACTTATCTGAATAATAAAGTGGAAAATAGTTGGCTAATTAATTGGTTGTTTTAATTTTCTGATAAAGTACTTAAATATCCAATTGTTTTTCACAGAACCGTGGCAAAAAGGTCTCACTAATGAGTAAAGAACGACCGTGCCAATCATAAAGCGTCTGCCGTTGCCAGCCATCTGCCGTATATTTGATACAGCGCTGATTGGGCAAGGTGCGACTGCGATTAAACAATACATAACCTATGGGTGTGCTTTTTAGTTGCTGTAGACGTCTGGCACTGCCTTTTAGACTTGATAACGGAAACAGGCTTTGCGCCTGTACCCATGGTAACTCGTCATTCCCGTATAAATATACCTCACGGACCCACGCCAGCCGTGGATGACTAAGCGCTGCCCCTTTGATACCCAATTGTTTTTTTTGTGCTAAAGACAATAACCGATAGCCCTCAAATCTGCGTTCTACGAGTAATGGCCGCCCAGCTTTTACCTCTAGCAAGGCAGTAAGAGAGCCTTCGGTATTTAACCAAGGTAATAGCTCAGTTGGAGGTGATGAATTGGTTGCGCAAGAAAGATGAAAGGTCATAGTTTACGGCTAATGTGTACTTTATTAAGTAGAAGATGGTTAAAAGATAAGGTTATTCATTGTTATGGAACATTGGCATATTATCAATATTAAACGGCAAAGCTTCAAATGCCTGCTCTCGATATTGCGACATCTGTAGCCGATCTTTGCGGCAAAAATCAGCAATCGCTGGCACAAAACGTGCATCATAAATACGGTGCAGTGAGTGGGTAGCTGTTGGAATAAAGCCACGAATCAGCTTATGCTCGCCTTGCGTTCCTGGGTCGAAATAGTGCAAACCTTGCTCGATCGCAAACTCAATACCTTGATAATAGCACAGCTCAAAATGCAAGCTATCATACTCACCAAGCGCTCCCCAATAACGACCGTACAAAGTTGCCGTTTTATTGTCAGGCTTATCATATAAAAACAGACTGCTCGCGATAATCTCACCGTTGGCATCAAGTGCTTGTGCGAGCATTAAATGCTCAGCCATATGTTGCGCTAATGCTTTAAAAAAATCCATGGTCAAATAAGGCTGCTGCCCACGTACCGCATAAGTCATTACATAGCAATGATAAAAAGTCTTCCAGTCGGACTCGGTAATGTCATCACCGCATTTTCGCTGGCACGTAATACCTTGCTCAGCGACTTTTCGCCGCTCAGCCCGAATGGTTTTGCGTTTTTTGGCTTTGAGCGTGGTCAAAAATGCTTCAAAATCTGTAAACAGCTGATTATTTTGAGTTAGATTTTTATTTTGCCATAAAAATTGGCAACCTTGACGCTCAAGTATCGGTAGCTCAATCGGTTTTGCCGTTACACCATTTGCTTGGTTTTTAAGCGCCATTTCTATATCAATATCAGTCGGCAGCGATGCGTTAGCGATAGCAGCCATCTCAGGTGTGACAAATAGCCCATGCCAGCCAGAAGCATCTACTTGCTGCGCAATATCATCCACCCCGGCAATGGCGGTCTTTATAATGTCAGCATCGAGCGTCTCACCTGCTGCCACCCATAAACGCTGCCCAGTAATAGGCGTATAAGGGGCGCTCGTTACCAAACGCGGATAATAGTCGAGACCATACTGCGCATAAGCTTGCGCCCATGAATGGTCAAATACAAATTCCCCTTGGTGATGACCTTTGATAAATACGGGCATCACGGCAACCGGCTGCTTCACCTTTATAGAAGCTTCTACAGAAGACAAATTTTTCTGTACTACAAAATCGTCATCGGCATCTACACGGTGCACCAATATATAAATAGGTAACCAGCCAGCTTCCTCGCCAATCGCGCCAGTGTCACTAAGCGCTTGCCAAAAGGCAAATGACATAAAAGGGGTGTCTGGCGTTTGCCACTCGCTTAGGCTTTGCCAACTGGTATCGTTGAGTAACGCATATTGTAAGGTCATAATCAGTACACTATTTTTTTGATAACTTTTCTTGATGTTATAGCCTAGCAAATTGCCATTTTTTTGCTGTCACGATTTGCAAAACTGTCATTAGCGTTTAAAAGCGGTGCAGTGCTATTTTTATAGAAACAAAAATTTGCTGCCATAGGTGATAAAAATTACTATTAAAAACAGGCAAATTACATGGAAAAGATGATATCCATCTTGATGACTGATAGAATAAGGGTATTATTAGCTTAATATAATTCATATAGATGAGATATGAGCGAAATAGTATACTTAGTTCAACATACGAGATTGACATCATATCGGATTTATAGTGGATGAACTATAATATATCGACTGTCATGTATCATCAGGCAGTGTTACCCAATCGTTCAACCCCTCTTTTGACGGTAAGCTTTTCATAAAGGTTAAAGCAGCTTCCAAAAGATATTTTTGCAAAATAAGGTCAACAAGCGGTCTCAAAACTATTTGAATGCGTCGAACCGTTTCAATATATTTTTGTATGATTGCAAAAGTGACACGCGATGTACTTAATTTAGCGCCATCGCCCATTATGGTATGAAGGCTGTATAAAGGTATTAAATAATATCCAAGCCTTACTCACTTCATTACTGACAACATAAAGGAATACTCTACTACAATGTCAAAAATTATTTATACAAAAACCGACGAAGCGCCAGCGCTTGCCACCGTATCATTCTTACCTATTGTCAAAGCATTCACTAAAACAGCAGGCATTGAAGTGGATACGACTGATATCTCAGTTGCTGCCCGTGTACTGGCTGAATTCCCTGAATTTTTAAGTGAAGAGCAACGCGTTCCTGACAACTTAGCTGAGCTGGGTCGTCTGACACAAGATCCAAACACCAACATCATCAAACTGCCAAATATCAGTGCCTCTGTTCAGCAGCTAAAAGCGGCGATTAAAGAGCTACAAGGCAAAGGCTACGCCATTCCTGATTTTCCAGAAGATCCACAAACGGATGAAGAGATAGCCATTCGTCAGCGTTACGGCAAAAGCCTAGGCAGCTCGGTGAACCCTGTACTGCGTGAAGGTAACTCAGATCGTCGTGCACCCAAAGCGGTCAAAAACTACGCGCGTAAGCATCCACATTCGATGGGTGAATGGAAGCAATGGTCACAAACTCATGTATCGCATATGCACAGTGGCGACTTTTATGCAGGTGAGCAATCTATCACTTTAGATAAAGCCCGTACCGTGCGCATGGAACGTTTAGCTGACGATGGTACTGTGAATGTCTTCAAAACAGGCATCGCTTTGCTTGATAAAGAAGTTATCGACCTTATGTTCATGAGCAAAAAAGCACTGCTTGAGTTCTATGAGCGTGAAATGGAAGACTGCCGTGAAGCGGGTATTTTATTCTCATTGCACGTAAAAGCCACGATGATGAAAGTATCGCATCCTATCGTCTTTGGTCATGCGGTTAAAACCTATTATAAAGATGCTTTCCAAAAGCACGGCGCTTTTTTTGATGAATTAGGCATCAACGTTAATAACGGTATGGCAGACCTATACGACAAAATCTCAACACTACCCGCATCAACGCGTGAAGAGATTGAGCGCGATTTACATGCCTGCCAAGTACATCGCCCACGTTTGGCGATGGTTGATTCCTCAAAAAGTATTACCAACTTCCATTCACCAAGTGATGTGATTGTCGATGCTTCTATGCCTGCTATGATTCGTAATGGCGGTAAAATGTGGGGTGCTGATGGCAAGCCCTATGATTGTAAAGCTGTCATGCCAGAATCTACCTTTGCTCGCATTTATCAAGAAATGATCAATTTCTGTAAATGGCATGGTAACTTCGACCCAACGACTATGGGCACGGTACCTAACGTCGGTTTAATGGCACAAAAAGCGGAAGAATATGGCTCGCATGACAAGACTTTTGAAGCGAGCGATGATGGTATAGCTCGTATTGTTGACGAAGAAACAAACGAGATTTTGCTTGAGCAGCGTGTTGAGAAGGGCGATATCTGGCGCATGTGTCAGGTCAAAGATGAGCCTATCCAAGATTGGGTAAAACTTGCGGTACGCCGCGCACGCGAATCTAATACGCCGGTTATCTTTTGGTTGGACCCATATCGTCCACACGAAAACGAGCTGATCAAAAAAGTCAACATGTATCTAAAAGATCATGATACGAGCGGTCTACATATCAAAACCATGTCACAAGTTCGTGCCATGCGTTATACCTTAGAGCGCGTTGCTCGTGGTCTTGATACGATTTCTGCTACTGGTAATATCTTGCGTGACTATCTCACTGACTTATTCCCAATTTTAGAATTGGGCACCAGTGCTAAGATGTTATCAGTCGTACCTCTTATGAAGGGCGGCGGTTTGTTTGAAACTGGCGCTGGTGGTTCAGCACCAAAGCATGTACAACAATTGTTTGAAGAAAACCACTTACGTTGGGATTCACTGGGCGAGTTCTTGGCATTAGCTGTATCGCTAGAGCATTTGGCACAGAATGATGGCAATGCTAAAGCCCAAATACTGGCTGACACCTTAGATAGAGCAACTGAAAAGCTGTTATTAAATGACAAGTCTCCATCACGCAAGACTGGTGAGCTTGACAACCGTGGCAGTCACTTCTATCTTGCGATGTATTGGGCACAAGAGCTTGCCGCTCAAGAGCAAGACGGCGAGCTTGCAGCACAGTTTGCGCCACTTGCGCAAAATCTTGAGAGTAATGAAGCGGCTATCATCAAAGAGCTGAATGATGCTCAAGGTAAGCCTATGGATCTCAAAGGCTATTACTTAGCAGATGAGGCATTGGTTGAGCAAGCAATGCGTCCAAGCACTTTGTTCAATAACGCAATTGCATCATTATAATTAACTCATCTTATAAAAGTTAATTTATAGAAGTGACATTGGCGTAAACAAAACACCCCAAATATCTTAGATTTTGGGGTGTTTTTTTGTCTGTTATTAATGAGAGCTTTTCATGTCAGATACTATTTATAGGAAATTATGTAAAGGATATCATTTTCTTAAGCATTCATATGTTTGATGATGGCTTTGCCAAACTCAGAGGTACTTAGTAAGGTGGCATCCGGCATCAAGCGTTCAAAATCATAAGTCACGGTTTTGTTTTTGATAGCACCTTGGATACCTTCTATGACCAAGTCAGCGGCCTCTGTCCAGCCCATATCACGTAGCATCATCTCAGCTGATAAAATAAGCGAACCTGGATTGACTTTGTTTTGTCCGGCGTACTTTGGCGCTGTACCATGCGTCGCCTCATATACAGCAATAGCGCCGCCCTTATTGGCACCGGGAGCGATACCGATACCACCGACTTGCGCGGCTAGTGCATCAGAGATGTAGTCACCATTTAGGTTCAATGTCGCAATCACTGAGTAGTCAGCAGAACGCATCAGGATTTGCTGCAAAAACGCATCAGCAATCACATCTTTAATCACAATCTTATTGCCAGTCTTAGGATTTGTCATCGTCATCCAAGGACCACCATCTAACAATTGAGCATCAAAGCGCTCAGCGGCAAGCTCATATCCCCACTCTTTAAAAGCGCCTTCGGTGAATTTCATGATATTGCCTTTATGCACAAGCGTCACACTGGGCAAGTCATTGTCGATGGCGTGCTGAATGGCTTTACAAATCAAACGCTGTGAGCCCTCTTTTGATACTGGCTTGATACCAATGCCACAATCTTCTGAAAAGCGAATCTGTGTCACGCCCATCTCTTCTTTTAAAAACTTAATGACTTTTTTGGCATCCTCACTGCCTGCTTTCCACTCGATACCGGCATAGATATCTTCTGAGTTTTCGCGGAAAATAATCATATCAGTCAACTCAGGATGTTGGACAGGACTTGGAACGCCTTCGAACCAACGTACAGGACGCTGACAAACGTACAAATCAAGCTCTTGTCGCATTGCCACGTTCAGCGAGCGCATACCACCGCCAACTGGCGTGGTCAGCGGACCTTTTATACTGATGACATAATCACGCAACACATCAAGCGTCTCTTCTGGCATAAATTCGCCGTCATAAATTTTAGACGCTTTTTCACCGCAATAGGTCTCCATCCAAACGATGGACTTTTTGCCTTTATAAGCTTTTTCAACTGCCGCATCAATCACTTCAATCATGACAGGTGTGATATCAACGCCGATGCCATCGCCTTCGATAAAGGGAATGATCGGATGATTTGGAATATTGAAGGATAAATCAGCATTTACGGTTATTTTTTCGCCGTTTATTGGTACGATAACCTTGTTATATGACATGAGGTGATACTCCTTGATAGGTATTATGTGTTTTAAGCGTCCTTGGCATTCTGTTATGCTAGCTGTTTTATCATGGTGATGACAGCATTATAAATGTTTGTACAATACGATAAACTTAAGGTAAAACACGCCTCTACCTTTAGGCTTTACTCGTATATTAATTCTTATAGTATATGTCCTGCTATCCGCCATTTTATTTTTGGGAAACGCTATTTTATGTCCAGCTCTAGCCTGATTTTGTTTAATAAGCCTTACGGAGTACAAAGTCAATTCCGTGATGACAGCAATAATGACCATACTACTCTATCAGAATATTTCACGGACAAGTCACTCCGTATCGCTGGTCGGCTTGATGCTACCTCAGAGGGGCTGCTGATTTTGACCAGTGATGGACGTATCAATAAAGCCATTACGCAGCCACCATCTACAAAAGGTTTTGCGCAAAACAAACAAAAACAAGGTAAGACTTATTTGGTGC
>TARA_R110000787_G_scaffold40966_4_pt1 | contig 15905 bp, 15 predicted proteins | sample TARA_R110000787 | Tara Oceans TARA_R110000787 (sample SAMEA4397920) | marine metagenome | biome: Polar Biome; feature: [DCM] deep chlorophyll maximum layer (ENVO:01000326); material: water (ENVO:00002006), including particulate matter (ENVO:01000060) such as... | depth 35 m
TATTAAGTTTGAGTAACTTCTCTGGACTTGTGTCTACTTGTAGAGCTTGTAGCCAGCTTTCGTCAAGTGCATTTTCTGTGTCAATTAATACTACAAAAATGTCTTGGTCTTGTGCGTGTTTTATAATGTTTCCGGCGCAGAAATAACTCTTACCTGCTCCTGATTCACCTGCAAACACAGTAACCTTACCTAGTGGAACACCTTTGTGAAAGTCTCCTGAGATAAGATAGTTTAGTGCATATGAGCCTGTGCTGATCCAATCTGTAGGATCGTTAAATCCACTACTCATACCTGTTATACTCTTTGTTAAGTCCTTACGGAATTTACTAACATCAAATGATTTAGCCATAGTTTCTCCTTTTGTAAAGCTAATGTAGGGGATATTTCACCCCTACAAATATTGTTTATTTTATGATGATTGACGTGATCTAATCATTGACAAAATGTCTTCAGCTTTGCCTGACGGAGCAGTTTCTGCAACTGGAGCCGCCGGAGCAGTTTCTGCTACTGGAGCAGGTGCCGCTACTGGTGCTGGAGTTACTGGTGCCGCCGGAGTAGGTGGTGCCGCCGGAGCAGGTGTTCCCGCTCTATTCTGTGGATCGCCTGTTCTTGCCGACATTCCCGCTGGACGGAAATATTGACCAAAACGTTCCATATCATATGCTTCACCATCAACTGATGCTTCAAACATTTCCTTCATAACTTTAACTTCAATTTCTGAAGGTTGCTTTGGAAGGAAGTCACTCATATTAAACAAGCCATGTGTATTAACTGCATTCATTTCAGCATCTGATAATGGACGATCTCTACGTGCCCAATTAGATGTTGAATAGTCTGCATAGCCACCTTTGGATGTTTTGTTAAGACGGAAGTCTACACCAGCAGTATAATCTGTTGGTAATTCTTCCATGTCTGGATCCATTAGTGCCGCTTTAATAATTTGGAAAATTTGTGGCCCAATAATAAATCTACGTACTGGATTTTCTGGAGTGGTGTCTTCATTAAGAGCATTCTCTGTAACAAACCCTTGGAATACGTATGAACGTTTTTTCCAATACTTACGACCCATGTCTTCTAGACTTGGATCTTTGAACCATGCACGTACTTCGTTAAGAATAGCACAGCTTTCGCCATACATTTCCATACACGGTACTTGTACTTGTACTGGACGTGAGTCTGTTTGACCCTTAACTCCTGCAAATGGAAGTTTGATCATCAAACGTTCTTTCCAAAAGAAAGTGTTTGTATCATCTCCATCTGGAAGGAATCTTAGAGTTGAACTCTGTCCTTCTTGCATGTTCCAAAATGGGTAAATTGCGTTGTCACCGCCTGAACGATTGTTACCGCCGGTGTTTGTTTCTTGCTCTTTGAGCTTTGCTCTGATTTCTGCTAGTGTTGCCATATTTATAAGCCTCCTATGTGTGTTTTGCCTTATAGCTGTTTTGTATTGCCTAAATGTGCATTACTTTATATATAATACACTATTGTACTTATAAAGTCAACCTTTATTTTGACTTTATTCTGAAATTTGGTTATCTTAGTCCTGCTAGGGTCTGGATACGTGCCATTTCAGCATCTTTCAAGCGTAATAAACTTGTCATTACTTCTTGAGCTTCATCAACCATCTCATCACCGTACTGTTTTTGTACTGCTGTTAAGACCGCTGTTTCACCTTTAGGGAAAGCATTGCTAGTATAATCGTACATACCTTTAATGAATTCATCTAATGGAATTTCGTTCTTTTGCTTCAATTCGTCACCTTTTCCGCCGTCGGCTCCGTCGTCTCCGTCGTCTGGAGTAATAGAGATTACTTTAGCTTCACCTTTAGGGATTGGTTCTTCTTTATCGCCAAATATTATATCGTATAATTTTTTTCCACCTAGTAATAGTGCAACAACTATTGCACCCGGAATAGCATATTGTTTTGCAATGTCTGCAACTTTAGATAGATCTGGTATATTATCTAGTGCGCCTGCCGCCATTGATTTAAGATCGTCAGCTGTTTGGCTAACCTTGCCGCCTACACTACTAATTGCGTCTTTGGCTTGACTCATTACTTCTCCAGCGTCATCAATAGCATCGCTTGCTTTACTAACAAGTTCTGCTCCGCCTTTAACTGTGTTTACTGCTCCTACTGCTAGGTCTTTTGTTGCAGTTGGATTGGCCGCCGCTGTTGCTCCAACAGTTGCTTTTATTGGATTCTTAACACTATAGGTTAAAATCTTTTTTGCACCTGTCATCATACTTGGTAGTACTTTTGGTGCAATAAATCTTAATGCCGCTCCAGCCGCTGGAGCTAATAATGATAGTACTGGCAAAAATTCTCTTAGTTGTTGGTCTTCAGCTGTCATTTGTGTTTGACTTTCACCTGCTGGACTTTGTTCATGTTTTGCCTGTGAAATAATTGAATCTAATTTTTCAGCATATGCAGTCTGTGGATCAATAATACCTTCGTCTGCATCATGGATACCGTTGCCATTATTGTCAACCCAATGATCGCCATTTTCGTCGTGTACATCATGTGAACAATTTGTAGTTGGATTATGTGGTGTATCTCCGCAATCTTTACAGTGATACTCACTACCCATAGCTTCGTTTTGTTTTGCATCTTGAGTTGTTTGATCATTTTCGCGATTAATAATAGATAAAACTACATCACTGCCAGGTCCTTGATCGCCCCAATCATCTGCAACAACATCTACTATTTTTTCAATTTTTAGTTCTGCTATTGGAAATGTTATGTTTCGATTAGTGATTGCACCAACTACTTCATCATACCAAGAATCGATCATTTGTTCATCAGCTTCTGAGCCACCTTCGCCTAGTAACTCTTCTGGCGATACTTCTTCTACTTTGTTTGCTTCTTTTACTAAGTTGTATACGTATGGAAATACGCCTTTTAATTCTTCGTTAAACTGTCTAATAGTAAGTTCATCAATCCAAGTATTTGAGACATCTTCTGGAACTTCTTCTAGCACGGTTGTTTCGAAGTTAGTAAATGTTTCTGTATAATACGCTTTACGTTGTAGTGACTCAACTGTCTTTTTAACAGCCACAAGTCTTTCATTTACAACGTCCATATACCCTGATAAACCTTCAGCCATTACACTTGAGCGATTCATGTATGTCTTAAATTTACGGAGTTTGTTTAATTCTTCTGATAATCCAGTAATATGTTTACCAAAATCATCATATGCGTTTCCACCTTCACTTACGTGCATAGCCATTGCTCTGGCACCGTTTAAGTGTCTGAATGGATATTTAAATCTTTCACCGGCATCACTTTCAATATAAATGCTGTGTACATTTTGTGTGCGTCCTGCGGCATTTTCGTGGTTAACTGGACCAGCATGTTTTACAACAAGTCTTGCTGTTCCTACATCTTGGTAACTAGTTCTACTAGTTCCATACATTTTTGATTCGCTCATTTGTTTCTCCGTGCTTAGATACTCATAATCTCTTTTGTCTAAGTTAGTTTTTGTTATATCTCTTGTATCAAAATTCAACATTCTCTTTTTTGCAAATACTCTTAATTCTTTTAAAAAGTCAAACCATTTACTTTTAAGTACATGTTCATCTTCTGAAAATAAATTCTGACCGTACATTACTGTAAGTGCTTTTTGGTCAATACTTACACTAACTTTTTTGCCGTTTGCAAAGTCAAATTCAAAGAATCTAGCTTCTTTTGGTTTATTAACCACTTCGGCGGCTTCGTTCCCTACTGTAATTTTCGGAAAACGTCCACGTATTTTGTGAAATAATTCGTCTGCTATAGTCTCAAGGTTTTTCATATTAATATTTATCAATAACCGCTAACAAATATTGGCATCGGCGGTTCGTATTGCTCCTCTCCTTCAGCTTGTGTAAAGGTATTATATATACGTGGATCCCAGTCTTTTAAAACTGCCATCATTCTTAGTGCTAATAGTGTAGCACTAACTAAGTCATCATTGGCTCCTGGCTTTGCTCTAAAACTAGTGCCTGTAGCAACATAATTTTTTAGTTCTGTAATTAATGGGCCACTATTAATAGTTATCTTCTTATTTTCAATCATAGTTTTCAAACGACTACATGCTGTAATCTTAGTACCATGTGTAGTATTAAACCCTTTGCGGAACTTGCGTACATGTCCTTTACGCATAGGTTCACTTACAAATAGCCCGGGTATATTTTCTTCACCAAAATCGTTAATAACAATAAGTGCGGCTTCACCAATTGAGTTATTCTCAACACTCCAATAAATGTTACTACCTGTTGTTTTGCAACAGTCTAGTATGTGTGTACAAATATCTCTCAGTATTCTAATTTGGGCAGGTATAGGAGTTTCATTATGTCTCCATTCTGCAATCTGTTTATAACTTGGTAATTCATAAACTTGTATTGCGGCATAGTCACCACCTGTACCCATTGCAGGGTCTAGTGCAACAGCATAGTTTTGATCGCCTGTAGGAGTTCCGTACCAACGTGTTTGGCCCATATTCATTAAGGGATTTTGTGCTTCCATAGTTGATAAATGAATACTATTAATAAGTGTTTCGTCGTATACTAAAAACTCACAACCATACTCACGTCTAAACTTTTCTTCGCCAATACGTCCAATCTCAGCAACTTTCCATGCTTCATCTCTGTCAGGATGTTCATCCCAAGTACATGTAAATCCGTGAAATCCGTTTACACCTACTTCTTGCTCATTACCATGTGTATCGTATTTGTCTTGTGATTGTTTCCAAATAACAGCAAACGTATCTTCGTCCGAGTTAGGTGTTGATGTAATAATAGCACGACCACCTGTTGCTAGTGTAGGAGATATTGAAGTCCAAAACTCTTCTGCAATATTAGGATTAACAAATGCAAACTCATCACAGTATAGTAACGAGATACTCATACCACGTCCTGTGTTACCTGTTGTAGTTGCACTAACAATACGCGAACCGTTTTCAAATTCCATTGAGCCTTTATTGTAGTTTGTAACACCTGCTCTAATATGATCAGGACAACTTTCATACACATAACGTATACGTTGCATAATTTCTTGTGCGCCTGTGTATTTGTGTGCGGCAATTAGTACAGTTTGATCTGCAAAAAACATTGCATACCATGCTAGGTATATTGCGGCAGTAGTAGTTTTACCTGTTTGTCTAGGCAACATGTTTACGTTAAATCTATGATCGTGATAACTTTTCAATAATCTTACTTGGTAAGAAAATGGATCAAATAACAATTTACCTTGAACAGGATGCTGAATAAATGCAAATTTCTTTGCAAAATATAGATACCCTGTAATTGGATCCATGCATTTAGCAAGATCCTCAATTTGTGCATCTGTATATGTTTCTGTTTTATTCGCCTTTTTGATTAAGACGCCATCTAATGAAGTGCTCATACTACTATTTAACCAAAAAAATAGGACCCGGAGGTCCTATGTGACTTAAGACTTTATTTTAAACTATGCCGTCGCCGGTAATTGCATCACCTGCTATACCGCCAAGTATTCCACCGCCGATTGAACCTATTGGTCCTAACGGTGCACCTAATGTTGATCCAATATATGATCCTGCCGCGCCGCCTAGTAATCCTGCATTTAAGTCTTGATCACCTTCAACGTCATCTTTGCCTGGAATTTTTGGATCATCTGTTGTTGCTGTTGGTACAATACTAGGACTTAGGCCTGCGTTGGACATTATTTGCATTAGTTCAGCAACTTCGTTAGGAGTTTCTGCGTTCATGTTAATGTTAACACTTGCCTGTTCGTTAACTGGTGTGCTAATACTATCTAGTTTTTCCAGTAAATCACGCATCTTAGGTAGCTGTCAATGTTGCGGCCGCTGTTACTAGTGTACCACTTGTGTCAATTGTATTTGGTCCAACTGCTGTTACTGTGCTAGTTGGATAGTTTGATGCTGTTCCGATTGTTCTAATACGTGCTTGTAAATCACCAGCAGTTGCATTTGAATCACATACTACAGTCATTGTACCACTGTTGTCGTTAGTAGTCATATACACTAAAGGATTAATTTCTTTACAAATTTGCTCTACTGTTTCATCTAATGCATCATCTTCTGCTCTTAGATCAACTGCTGTACCATTTGCAATTTTAACTATAATTTTAAATGCTGTTGCACCTGGGCTATAAACTGTTGCGGCTACTGATAGTCCTGATCCGTTTACTCTTGTTTGTCCAGCCATTAGTTATTCTCCTCAGCCTGATCTTTAATCTCTTGTTTAATCTCGTCGTATTCGTTTTCGCTAGCGGTTGGATGTTCTTTATAGAATTCAGCTTTACTCATGCCATCTTCAACATCAATCATCTTACTCTTAGGACTACCTTTACCTTCTACAACATCTTTACCTGTGTACTCTTTGTATAATGTAGAAAGCTCTTCTTTAATCTTACTTGCTAGTGCCATTGGATTATCACCGCCTGCTACCTTTGGATAAGATTTTTTAGATTTGTTAAGATCATTTCCACCTTTGATTACATCAGTGTGTGGTGAATATTCTTCTTCTGGTGAATTAGCGTAATCGCCTTCAATTCTTGTGTCGTCGTTTTCAGCATCGTCTGCTAAAGCGCCTGCACTCATGGCACCAGCAACAGCTCCACCTGGTCCGGCAAGCAATCCGCCACCAATACCACCGATTGCAGTTAGTGCCGCTTTGCCTAAACCTGCTTTAAGGTCTTGGTCTCCTGGAACGTCATCTCTACCTGGAATCTCTGGATCATCGTCCATTGCACCCAATGCTTTCATATGCTTTTCCATATCCATTCTTGGTGTTAGTGGTTTATCACTAACTTTTTCTGGTGACATACCTGCATTACGCATCATATTCATTAGTTGTCCAACTTGTCCAGCATCGTCTGCTGTCATTGAAATATTCATTGATGCTGATTCTTTTAATTCTTGTTTTTTGCTAGGAGCGTCAATAGCGTCCATTTTAGCAATCATGTCTTTAAGGTTCATTATTTGCTCCCTACTGGTGATACAGTATTTTCCTTGTCGGTGATATCTGCGCCTTCACCTGGTTTAACATCTTGTAACGGATCATTTTCACGCTCTGATCTAGCTGTTTCAAGTTCTTTTAACAGTGACATAACGCGGTTTCCACCAACATCGTCTTGTGCTGAATCTCCGCCCATATCTTCTGTTTCTAATTTAATTTCGTATGCACCATCATCTTTGATATTCTGGTAAATTTCTTGTGGCTCATTTACATTACGTACAATAATGTTAGCTCTGTCAATATCGCAACATTGTGCAATATATTCGCTTAACACCTGTGGTGTAGTAGGATAGTTTAATCCTGCTTCGTAATATGTAACTTCGCAATTACTGAGTTGTGGGAAATCTAATGGTCTTTCTTGGATTGGCGTCTTTTTGCCGGCGCTCATTGATGCTACGCTATAACGATTCAAGCATGTTTCTAAACTATCAGCACAGTTCTCTGGTAGTTCACCTGCTATTCCAATGTTAAATTCGTATATTTTTTTCGCTTCTGCTAGGTATTTTTCAAACATGTTTCCGTCCTTATTAAATTATTTATCCATATTCTTAAGTTTTTCGAGTAAACTATTACGGTCTGTGACTATATAACCTTCGCCTTGTATTAGCTCGTCGTCTGGTCTGCCGTCTTTATCTAACTTTTCTTTCTTAAGTTGTAGTTCAATCATTTTGAGTTTCTTGTCCATCTTTGCAACTTTAGCATCGAGCGATGTTTTAAGCATTCCGCCTGCTACTTCAAAGACTCTTCCTGAGTATCTTGACTCAACGTTCATGCCCAAATCCATTAGATCATCGTATGCATCCATTGCTTTTTGAGCAATATCATTTAACTCTGTATCAGCCATTTCACCTAAGCCTTTTACTGCTGGTAGTGCGGCCGCTATTTTGTCAAACTCTGCAATGTCTCTTAGAGTTTCGTTCTGTTGAGCTACAACATCTTTTTTGTCTTTTTTCTGATCTTGTTTGATAATTTCTTTACTATCAGGTAAATCAAGAAGTTCTTCTAATTTCTTTGTCATTATATACTCACATTAACTGCTACTATTATTTATCGTTTTCCGTTGTGGAACATATCCTTTTCTGTCACCACTCTAAAAGTAAGTCCTTTAGACTTACAATATGCCCTTGCGGCTTCCCACTTTGCCATATTTAATGCTACGTGTGCTTGATTATGTCTAGACTTTCCAGCTGATTCCATAGTAGTTTGGTTATTAGGCTTTACTTCTATAAGCTCAACCATATTTTTACCTTTTTTTGTCTTATATTGTATGAAAAAATCAGGTACATATATTGTATGTTTACCTGTTAAGGGATTTCTATATGGAATTTTTACTGCTTCGCTTGCCCATGCTTGTATAGAAGGATTTTCGTCACAAAATTTCATAAATGCAAATTCCCAACTACTACGATAAGTTGGCGTTTTACGTCCTACATATTTGCTTGGATTTTTAGATTCGAATTTACCTTGTGCAAAACGTCCCATGGGTTACCCCATTATGTTTCTTGCTTCTAACGGAGTAGTTGTATTAGGTACTCTAAATCCGAGTGTGCTAATTTTTTGTCTATTAAAGTTTAGTACAGTTGCAACAGCATAACTTAGCTGTAGTTTGTCTAGGTTACCTAATGTATCTAATAGTTCAAATATCTTAACATTATCTATTTTTGCTTGTTGTAGTAAGATTGCGCCAGTTGATTGCGCCGCTGACTTGTCAAAACCTTTTGATTCTAAAAATCCTATTACAGCATCTACTTCGTTACTTGGATATGCAAGTTGCTTTTGGTAATAAGTATTGAAATATCTTTTTACATCGCTTGCACTTGAATTATTTTCTTTTTTTGGTAAATTTAATTGTAATTTATCCATATTATGTTCCCCCGTCGAATTGTGGTGCTTCTTTTCTAGGTCCTGTTGGAGCGTTAGCACTTACTAAACCAGCTATTTTACTTGATACTGCTCCCGATGCTCCTGAGTTTGCTAAAAGGTTACCGCCAGCTACTACTGCCGCCGCTATTCCTAATGTTTTTAATGCACCTGATCCAGCGCCACCGTTGGGTGTCATAACCCCTGCAACTCCACTTACATCAATGCCTGCTGTTTTTCCAATACTACTAACAACGCTACCTAATAATTCACCTTTTACACCAGCGGCATTTAATCCGCCTGCATTTTGTAAAACATTTGCCGCTTTTAGGACTGTACCAAAGTTAGCAGTGCCGCCTGTAATATCATCTAACACACCCATACCTCCTGCTAGTACGCCGCCTATTCCTAATAGACTCGCCGCACCGCCACCTGCTAATGAGTTTGGACTTGGTGTTTTATCGTAATGTTCTTCTGCAAAACCTTTAGGTCCGCCATTTCCAATTGGGCCTCTACTATAATGCACAGTTTCGTACTCGACTGTCATTGTATTTGCCACAGGATCACTTATGCTGTTGTCCATAGTGTCGTGTTGCCAACCAGATATAATTGGATTAATTAATTGAAACGAAGTATAATTCTTTCGAGCCATTTGACTAATAGTAATACTATCAAAGAATGGTGCTCCACTATCATTATCAAAACCGTATCTGTATTGTTTATCATTGTTACCGCCGAATACATTCCCTCTATTGTATTCAGGTATTGCTGATCCAGATTCTGGTGCTCCTGCAGGTTTAGTTGCTGAATAATTACCGTCTCTATAATAGTATCTATAATATGCTTCCCACATTGCTGTAGTAACACCCATGTTATCATCGTGCATAACTATTTGAACTGGTTGATAATCAATACGTTTTTGTACAACTCGTTTTCTATTGTACTGATGTTTTACATCTGTTTGAATGTTATATGCAGGTAACTGTACTGACTTAACAAGCATATTAAGTTCATTTAAATGTTTCTCTCTTAGTTGCGGAATAACTGCGGCCGCTTCTGCGTTAATATTAAATGTAACGTGGTAAAGAAACTTTACTTTTGGTGATAATCTGTGACTATCGTCAACATATAGTCTTGCACCATGTTGATAGTCTGCGAGGTTGCCTTTTGGACTCAATGCCCCAGATACAACGTTGTCTAAAAATCCGTTTAAAAAGCTCATACTAATATTTATCCTTTTGAATAAAGTGGGCAGATAATATAGTCATAAAAAAAGGGACATAAATGCCCCTTAATTTAAATTTTGTTTAGTTTAGATTGCGCCGCCACCGGTAATAGCAGTATTAATAGTTCTACCTACTGCTGTACCAATACCAGTACCTTGTGGTGATTGGATTGCATTGTCGTATCTAACTGTTAACGCTATTGTTACAACTTCTGAAGTTGCATAGTTTAGTGTATTGTAGTTAGTACTTTCTAAGTAACAACCGTATAGTTCAAATGTTTCTAATACGCTTGCCGCATTCGCTCCGTTACCACCGTCAAGTATTTCAATTCTAGTAACAAACTTGTAGTCTGCACCACTTGCCGCACTTGACTGTTCAAAGAAATCAAACTGTTTCTGAAGTTGTTCACCAACCATTTTCTGTACGTTGTTGCTAACATCTTCACGCAAGTTAATTGTAATTGGTTCCCAAGTATGCTTACCAGCTAGATAAACTCTGGAGTTGTAAATATCAACCGTCATTTGATCAAAACTAACGTTAGGTCTTGTTACGTCCATAACTTGTTTTGTTAGCTCTGTTGACGGACTTGATACACCAAAGTTCTCTAAGCTCACTCTAAAGCGATACTGTAGTTTGGGCATTAACAAACCTTGATTAGATGCACTTGCGTTACTATCTAGTGGTACTGTTAATTTTGAAAGTGTTGAAATTGCCATTATATGCTCCTGTTACTTTTATTTATCTGATTATAGTCCACTAATTTCACCAGTGTTTTTCAATCTCAGTGGAATGTATATAAACTCAACTGCTTTAACTGGTTCAATAGCAATATCCAAATACAGCTCGTTTCTATCAATTCTACTTGGAGTATTGTTAGACTCATCACATACAACTAAGAAGTCATATAACGCTCTTTGTGATACTAGCTCTAGCATTAAGCTATCTGCTTGTGCCTTGATCTCATCACGTGTGATTTTATCATTTGGCTCAAAGATGTAAGGTTTAGCAAGTTTCTTAAGTTGTGATCTCAAGTAAATTACTAGTCTTGCTACGTTGATTCTATCTAATGCACTTGCGTTCCTTGCTCTAGTCTTTTGACCAAAGTTAACAAGTCCTGCTCCTGTTAAGAATGTAATTGGGTTAATGTTATTAGCATAAAGTGTATCACGCTGTCCTTCGTTTAATGCAATTGACTTAAATTCGCCTTCTGCATCAATGTAACCTGCGGCACTTGCATTTGTAATTCCACCACGTCTTGTTCCTGCTGGAGCAAACCATGGAAACGATACTTGATCGCTTAATGCTAGTGTTCTTAGGATACCGTGACTTGGTGGAACAACAACGTTGTTACCTGCGTTATCACTTGTAAACAAGCTCGGGTAGAACATACCTAAATATTCGTCTCTAGTAACAGCACCGTTATCATTATCTTCAACAGCTAATGCAGTATTTGCACCCCAGTTGTTAAGTGTAGTGCCATCGCTTTTTAATCTAAACGGACTGTCACCTACGATAAATGCTGTTAGGCCTCTATCATTGTTTAGTGCAACCATTTCATTAATTAGTTCTGAATATCCTGGAGCCGCCATTACGTTAAATAATCTTGACTCATCATCTCTAATGTCTTGATTACTATTAACCATTGCTTGCAACGCTTGGATAATAACCTTACGCTGTGCCTTACGTCCAAAGCTACCTGCGCCGTCAATTTGGTTAGCTGACTCAGTTACCCATCTGTGTGGATAGTAAGTAGCCATGCTCACGTCGCCCATTCTAATATTTTTAGCAGTTACATCTACTTTGTTACGTACAAATTTCTTAACATTAAATCCACTTCTACGTAAGTTCCAAAGCAACATACCTTTTGGATATAGTGCAGGATCTGGTGCGTCAGTGTCTAAGTGATCACTAACTAACAGTTCTGCAATAGTTCCGCTTGGTGCTAGTGTAGCTGTTCCGCCACTTGTACCATAACGTGCATCGGAAAACAAAATACCATCTTCTGAAGTTTGATCACCTTCGTCTAATGCTAACCATTTTTGAAGATCTGCGTTATATTTGTGTACTTGTGGATAGTTTTCTAAGTCTGCTGTTGATACCCAAATGTCACCTGTTACTAATGCAGATGAACCGTCTTGTTGTGTAGTTGGTTCTGTAGCACTAACAATTGGCCCTAATGGATCAGCTGAAGCGTAAACGTTTTGGTAACCTTTCCATGTTTGACCATCGTGTACCATAATATCAACTTCGTCAACAATACTGTTGTACCATAATGCACCATCAGTTGTTAATGCTGTTGGAGCGTTTGCACTTGCAGTTTGTGTTAAGATCTTCCAGTTTGAAGCATGGAAGTCGTACACACTATCACCTGTTGGTGCCGCATATAAGTTTGCTGTACCTGCTTTTGTTGTATAATTAAATGCCGCAAAGCCAATTAATCCTAATGCACCGTTTGTATCTTTAATGTGGATTTCTCCGCCATCGTTGTGCTGGACAATAACTCTGTTACTTGCATCTACACTTGCAACAATATTAACAAAGCCTGCCGCGTTAATTGCATCTGCAATTAAGTCTGCATCGCCTGCGTTTCCTAGTGCTGTTACGCTTAGTGCTTTACCAGTTGACATAGCCGCTTGTGCAACAATGCTTTCTGACATTGTAAATCCATATGACTGACTGTTTAACTGTGTAGCTACTGCACTTGATGTAATTGAAGTTGCTGTTGAACTATTTCTTGCAAAAATTGTAAAGTCAAACTCTTCGTTTTCTGCTTCAGTAGTATGTGCTTGTACATATAATTGACCTAATGAAAGTCCAAGTCCACCAGTAGTTTTATCTAAATTAAAGATAGCCGCTTGGTGTGTCTTATAAACAGGAGCTGGTTTGTCTTCCCACAACTTAGTAGTACTATTGAATGCTTTAACTTTCATTTGTACACCTAAATTAGCGTCAGTTGTTTTAAACCAAACACTTCCTGTAGGTCTTGTTTTTGTATCAGCTGTTTTAAATCCTGGAACTGCTGTATGTGGAGCAATTTCGTATGCTGGTGAATAGTAAGTTCCTGCTGTTAGACCTAAGTCTGCTAGTAGTGTACCTGAAGCACCTGCTGAAATAGCAATCGCACCGTCATCATCTGTTGAACCGTCAGTTGTATTTGAACCGTCACCAAAGATGTTTAATTTTCCGTCTACAGCACTTGCACTAACACCGGTAATACCTGCGCCTGTAATATCAGCCGCATACTGTGCAACTGATGTTCCTGTTGCCGCTAAAGGTGTGCCATTGATATTGATAGTGTGTCCTACTGTATGAGTACCTGTTGCTGTACCTGTTACAGTTGGCCAACTTTTGACCCAATCAGCTGTTCCTACTTTAACCCATGCACCTGATGAATTTTTGTAGTATACTTTATTAGTAGTAGTAGTTGTAACTACTGCATAGTCGCCTACTGCGCCTACTGCACCTTTAGGAGCACCTGTGTTTACAGCTCCAACTAGGTTTACTTTATTTGTAATAACAATTGGAGTTTTATTTGTAAATGACTGTCCACCAGTAACAGTTACGGCATTGCCGTTCCATTCAAATATTCCGTATTTGGTTAATGCTGTGTCAAACCAGTATGTTCCATTTGCTGGATTTGCCGCTGGCGCACTTGCACTTGGACTCAATTCGTCTAGATCAACATCTGCTCTTACAACAAATGCTCTGTTACTAACACCCAAGTATGAATATGCCGCTTGTAAACCGTATTCGTTTAGTTCGCCGCCATTTACTGGATTGTTACTAGCATCTGTTTGGAAGTATGGATCTCCGAACGTGTCTGATAAATCTCTTTGTGATGTAATTAAAAATGGTACTCCGGCGTTTGCCTTTATTGTACCTCTTGCTGTACCTGTTCCTGCCGCGTTTTGTTTGTCTTGTTTTGAAACAACAAAAAGCATTGGAGTAGTACCTGGTTCTGCTGGTGTGTAAAAACTCTCGTCAATTACGCTAACTTGTACACCTGGTGATATTAAAGCCATTTAAGTTCTCCTGTTATAACAACTGTTAAAAGTATTTATATGATTTCTTCAAAAACATATAGCAAAACCCCTATAAAAAGGTACCACAAAGGTGAGGTAAATACAATATGAGACCTTTATGCGAATGCGGATATAGACCTGCGGCTGTAAACTATAAAAAGAACGGTAAAACGTTTTATCGTAAGCAGTGTGATACTTGTTTACATCATGGTAGAAAGATGTGGGGTATACCTAAATGGCATCGTGCTGGTTATAGACAGTTAGATACTTGTGAAAAATGTAGCTATCATAGTAAACATAAAGAACAGTTTAATGTTTATCATATTGATGGTGATCTTAATAATACTTTGCGGAGTAATTTAAAAACTATCTGTGCAAACTGTCAGCGGGTGATGCAGAAGCAAGGCGCAAAGTGGAAACAAGGCGACCTTTTACCTGACTTTTAAGATCTTCAATAGTTCCTTCATTGTAAATATTGTGTTCAAATGATGCTTTTGCCCAGCGCCATTCGCTAGGGTGTATGTCAGTTGGTTCAATGCCTAAGTCTTGGTACTGTCTAAACCATACAGGATCAGGCCCACGTTTAACACACCAAACTTTACCACCCATACCTTTAATAACTTCTACTTCATTTTCAAAACGTACATCAGGAATAACAAAATTTGTATTAGGATTATCAACAATAGTCTTTTTTACAAAACTTACCCAAATACCGTCATAGAACCCATTACGCATACAATCAGTACCAAATTCTTGCAGTACTAATCTTGGAGTTACACTACGTCCTGTTTCTTCTGTCCAAAATTTATCTTCTTGTTCTCGCCAGTAACGACTGTCTGGGGTTTCACCTTCAAGCATATCACGTGGCCAATCAAACATTAAAGATACTGCATCTTTAAGTTTATCTGCAAAACTAATTTTTTTAAAGTTGTGTTCGTCGACTAGAATGTCTGCTACTGTACCTTTACCACAACTGATGAGTCCACAAATTCCAATAATCATAATGAATCCTTAATTTATAATATATTATACGTTATAATTTATCGGATGTCAAGTGTTATTTTAGCCAATTGTGAAGCCGTAGCCAACGCCGCCAGCCATTGCTAGTGATACTTCTGAATCAAGTTTTTCCATTTCGGATTGTGCTTCAGCTTTTAGTGCATCACCATTAAGTGAGCTACCACCTTGTGGGCCTGAAATAGTAGCAAATTTACTACGTGCTTCTCCTAGCATGTACTTACACTTTGCAAGTGTGTAATCTTTGATCCATTGTACAGCCATATAGTCATCTAATAATTCAAAGTCTGGTCTGTAATTGTAACACTCTAGTAATAATTCTTCTTCTGCACGAGCACGTTGTAAGATTGTAAGTTTTTTATTTGATCTGTTCCATTTAAATTCAATGAATGATCCAAACATACGTCCTACTAATTCTTGATATCCTGCAAATGCATTATAAGTTGCAAGTCCGCCCATATTACTACTTGCTAAAAGATAGGTATTTGTGTATGCCATGTTAAATGGTTCAAATAATGTACCGCCATCGCCGCCACCTGTGCGTGAACCAATTGAACGTCTATAAATCTTTTTAACTTCCATTATTTCGTTTGGTAATACGTAATCATTTTGATCAATTACTGTAGGCAAAAAGATGTACGATTCTTCAACAGCGTTTTCACTACGCTGTCTAAATCTAGTTAATGCTGTATTAAGAGCACTTTCATAGTGTTCTGGATCGAGTTCAATATCGATCATTCCGCCACCAAGACTAAGTTCTACGTATTTGTAAACTTCTTGC
>TARA_R110000787_G_scaffold196242_1_pt1 | contig 15858 bp, 15 predicted proteins | sample TARA_R110000787 | Tara Oceans TARA_R110000787 (sample SAMEA4397920) | marine metagenome | biome: Polar Biome; feature: [DCM] deep chlorophyll maximum layer (ENVO:01000326); material: water (ENVO:00002006), including particulate matter (ENVO:01000060) such as... | depth 35 m
GGAACGGACATGAGCTTGTACTCGTTGAGCATGAGGCTGTTGGCTGGGAGTCCAAGGCTCATTGAGTCAATCTGCCCGTCCTGTTGCTGAACGCTGCTGTTGTTAACCCATGCCGCGTAGGCCACCTGCTGGTAGTTAAAGCCATCAGACCTTACGCCTGAGACCATCCCAAGGCCGACCTTATACGCGATGGTGTCGTTGGGCTCTGTCATGTTGTACCACTCGGTCCTGCCGGACTGGGTGCTCGCTAGATTTGTGGCAACGGCAAGCCTGTCTGTTGTGTAGTTCATGGCGAACACAACATGGTGGATGGTCATCGGTTGTGTGATTGGGATTATGCGACGGTCAACGTATGGCTTTAGAGGGAAGGTGCCCGTTGGCCCTGAGGTCGCCACGTTGGCCTGGTAATAGGGCCCCCTTACATATGGGGCGAATGGATAGTCGTCCCTCACGGACATTCTATTGAACGGAAATCCCTGACCCAGTGGAACGGTTATGACCTCATACGCCGCGCTATCTTGTGAGGCCTCTGCCTGCGGCGTCATGGAGAAGTCTCCGTATCCTCCTTGTATCTTATTGCGAACCTCTTGGTCGATAGCCTCTAGGCCGACAGAGCTTACAATGCCCTTGGCGTCATCGGCTTTAATGGTCTCACCGGCAGACGGCTTAGTAATCGTCACAGATGGAGCCCCCTTGGCCCCGTCATGTAGCGGCATGTTCTGCACAGGGACCACATCGGCGTCTGCATGGGAGCCGGTATCGCGAGGGACTAGCTCCATCTTAAACTTCAGGGTCACCCAGATGTTCACCAGGGCGCAGTGCTCTCTGTTAGAGCTAGTGTCATGGAGCCTTGGGGCCTTGAGAGCCATGATGTAGGTCTTGTATGGGTTTATCTCCTTGCTCAGGCCCTCTATCGTCAGGGGGTTAAACCTTGAGCCCTCTGCTATGTAGTTAGAGGACGGGAACTTCAGTGACAGCAGCTCCCCCGTTGGGGAACGGAACTGCGCCCCTCCAGCCGTGGGCATGGACGAGCCCTTAAAGAAGCTCTGCTGCTTCTCAAGTATGGACAGCTCTAGGTCATAGGCGTCTGCCCTTGAGAAGTTCTTCTTCCCAAGATGAGGACAAGAGACAAACGCCCTGGGGGCGTAAGCTGCATCAGCGTAGTCTTCAGTCCCACCTGCGGTCGGGTCATCCCCAAAGTATGCTACTTGGTACCCCTCAAAAGCTCCGCTCGTGTTTGTGCCGGTACCGTCTGCCGGCGCAGTCTTCCCGTACCACTGGCCCAGTATCGCCCCTCTCTCGTCAGACTGATCAAACGACAGGCCGACAGACGTCAGCTTTGGGGTTGGCGTGCTGGCGCTAACATTGGCGTTGGTAGCATCGAAGTGCTCTTGGAGTGGTGGCAGGCAGAAGGGGATATAGAACGGAGCATCAAACGTCCCGTCTCCCCAGGCGCGGTTGTCGTAGAAGTACTTGCTGTCAATCCAGGGGATATTGAAGTTAACCCGGAAGGTCCCGTACTTCTTCTTCCGCTGTGACGTATCCACAGAAGATGCAACAATCTCGTCCTTCATGTCTTCAATGGGGTCGAACACATGGTCTACGGTTAGCTTTACGCCTCTGGGTAGCTTCTTTCGGGTTACCTTAGCCATTAGTCTTGAACGTCCTCAAGGATGGTCATGCACCCATTAATAGAGCAGTTGTCCCATGGCGCACCTAATATCACAGCGTTGGGCGATGGGGCTGGAGAGGCTGTCTTTGTGTTGCCGGCTACAGACCCGTCAGAAGAGGTCTCTGCATTCCAGCGGCTGGGGGATAGGCCTCTGGTTATGGAGATCTGCTGCTGGTACCCCGCGTCTGTGATGCTAGGCACGTACCAGGGGATGATCACAGAAAGCCTAAGGCGGGCCAGCTTCCGTATAGGGAGGTTTAGGCCAGAGAACCTTATCATCCTACCGCAAAGACCGTCTCCCTTTAGCGTGCCGTCGCTATTATACTCTGGGGAGTTGGGGGACATGTCGTTGTAAAACAGGCTGTTTGTTGGAATCTCTGTCACCCGCCAGCCGTCCATTGGCCTGCTGTTAAAGGTGGACTGGATGTCGTTGTAGTTCCTCTCCTCTGTTGAGAAGGGGTTATCAACCGACATCTGAAACATTACGTCTCTTGACGAGAAGATGTGGAAATCGCCGCCTATCCGCTGGGAGTTTTTGTATTCATACGGGGCGTCATACCAGCCGCTCTTGCTGCTTGGGGATCCGGTTGTGTACTTGTCCCTTGATGCGTCGTAAGGCCTGTCGGTTCTAACGAAGATCATAATCTCGTCTACTATGATGGGATCTGGAAACTCCCACGAGTGGCTCCACGCAAACTGGTATGTAGAATTGGGCTTCGGGGCGTCCTCCTCTGGGTCATAGTCTGTCCAGGTTGAAGCGCCAGACCACACGTTGGACCAAAAACCAGACTCCCATCTGCCACCCATGCTATTAGACATAACAGACGGCTGGACGCCCCCGACGCCAATATCTGGCCTGTTAACGACGTTGGTTCCCTTGAACCTCCACTTGTTCTCAAACCCACCAGTGGGGGTCGTCTCACCTCTATCAAACTTCAGGGGGTATGTTCCGCCGCTGGAGTCTGTGGCGTGAGTGGTCCACTTGTTGTTCTTAATAGGAAGCCACGGAAGCCACTGCCCAGAGATGGGGAAGTATCTGTTGTAGGGAGGAAGAGAGCCATCGTTGTAAGCTGTGTTGATGCTCTTGATGTTGTTGTAGCCCGCTGTCCCGGCAGCGCCAACGGGGTTCGCAAGAGGGGCGGCGACAATAGGAGATGGCTGCATCCCAAAGACAAACTGCGTCTTGGTAAACATCTGAGCGAAGTCTCCACCCTCTAGGTTATTAAACCTATCTGTGGATTCATCAAGCGCCCTGTCGATCCTACTGCCATCAACAGATGTGCCCTCAGACATCTGTACGTCCGTGACCTTACGGAGAGACTTCTTGTGGTTGTACGACATTACAGAGAGCCCAAGGTTGTGACGGCGTTTCCATCAGGGTCGTTGTAGTTCCCGGTGCCGCCAACATTATAGCAGCCTATCAGCGTGCAGTAGCCAACGGACGCATTATTTAGCACAGGGTAGGTGCCCTGCAAGAACTTGCACCCAATGAAGATAGCAAAGGCCCCGCTATCAACGATCACCATGGTTGTCCCAGCGCCAGAAGAAGACCGCCTAAACGTACAGCCGACAAACATGGCGGTCGCAGTAGCGTTAACATGGACCTGCGTAACGCTGTCATTCTCAACGCTGGATGTGAACTCAACCCCGTTGATCATAGCATCTTTTGTTATGAAGCTGGTCTTGGATGTCTCAATGGTGGAAGGGCTACCGCTTATGGTTGTGTGCTCCTTCTCGACCTTGAACGGCCTAGACTCAGCAGCTACCCTCAAGCTGTTGTTAGACTTCTTGACCTCAACCAGGGCGTTGTTCTTGTTGGTAACATCAAGTCCGAACAGGGAAACAGCGTCGTTGTGCCTTGTGTTTAGGTTGACCTCAGACAAGGTGCCTAGGCTAACGTCTACAATCTCTTCGCTCATCGGCCCTTCCTTCTAACTCCGCCTAAGATCCTAAGAACAATCTTAGCGGAATAGATGGCAACCTTCTCGGCCTTGTTCTGGAGATGGCCCCAGAGCATGTAGCTAATAGACTGACCCCGTATACCATCACTAATATCCAGAAGAGATGCCTCTTCCTCGTCCGTGATGTAGGAGTATGTCGCTGTAGTTCCCCCATCCGCTGACCACTTGGGGCCATTCCCCTGGTTGAAGGTGGCTGGCACCAGGGATCCAGTAGAGGAGTCCTTGATCCTGTTCCTAACGCTAGTCTTGTTCGCAGACAGGATAACAGCAGGATGCTCTTGGTTGGTGTTGGATGCGTTGTCTGTGGGGATGATGTCAACAACCTGAGAAGACCATTCCTTGTAGTCAGCTCCAGATATAGTGTTGAGGATACCCGTAGGCCATCCAGACGTAAGACGGTCTACGCCAGCACCCCTGGAGAGACCGACTATCCTAAGGCCGCGACCCTTGATCTGAACCTTGTCTCCGTCAGCCACAGGCCTTGTCTTGTATGCCCAGTCAATAGGCTGAGCCACAAGTAGCCTGTCAGGATTGATGCTAGTCCCAGAATACACGGCCTGCTGGTTGTCTCCCTTCTCTGCTTCACCAAGGAAGGTCTCCTCCCAGATGTAGGCGCGGCAATCAACAACTCCACCAAACGTCGATGGGTTTGTAATGGCCTTTACTGTCTTGGTGGTGATGTTGATCCCAAGCCCCTGCGCCGCCTTGTACTTGCCGCTGTAAAGCTTAGGCCTAAACGGTATGTAGACCAGCCTGTTCCGCTGCCTCTTGTTCAGGTTTAAGATGCGCTCGTTGTAAACCCTAATGTCTCCTTGGGAGCCTGCGGCGTTAGACCCGACGTAGGAGATGTTGACAGTGTTAGCTGCGGGCTTGGTTACAGACCACAAGGCCTCGTTCCGCATTCTTTCAGGAGGAAGGAAGTGCAACGGGGCTGCTGTGGTGCTGCCAGATGCGATGGGGATTGTCTCCCACAGGCTGCTCTCAAACGTGAAGATCAAGGACAGGGTGTGTAGATAATAGTGGCTCTGGTTTCCCGCGCTGTTAACGTTCCCAGGAACAATCTCAACGGGCAGCCAGAAAGATCCATTGGGCACCGCATCAGACTTCGCAGCAGCAGCAGCGCCCGCGTCACCAATAGTGGTGTTGGCAGGGATTGGTATCGGCTTGCCAAGGTAGAGGTAGTGGTCCGTGTTTGAAGGGGTGAGAGACGAGCCCCCTCCCTCATCAATGGACCTCCAGTTCCCAGACAAGGACCGCCTGTCTTCTCCAAACTCAACGCTTCTGTCTACAGACCCTCCTGTCCCGTACCTAAGGATTGAATACGGCCTGGAGATGGTCTGCCTATCGTCTCCGGTGCCCACGTACCCGATCTGGTTAACCCTCTCGCCAACCTCTGTGGAGTTGTATGAGCTAATCAAGAACATGTCTGAGTTGTCTGACACGACCCACGGGTTGCGGATATTATTAGAGACGCCTATGGCGTTGCTAAACGTATCCGTTCCACTGTTGTAGTCTTGGGCCACATTGCTCTCGAAGGACCACCACCCCCACTTCCCATCGGCGGTAAGGGTCAGCGCGCCTCCCAGGTGCGGCATGCAAAACGCCAAAATCTCTAGCTTAGGGTAGTAAGTTGAACTCATCAGGGCTGGATTAAAAGCAAGGCGCATAGACGCCTGCTCTTTCATGCTAGCTGATGCCGGCATGTTCCCAAGGAGGGTGTAGTAGTTCGTGATTGGGTTGGTGATAAAGTCGTCAAAGAACGGCTTAATGTGTCCTGATACGGTCTCAACGGCTAGAGATCCCCCCATCTTGTAGCACCCCCTCTCATCCATCCAGAACACAGACCCGTTGGCCTTGCAGATAGAGTTAAGAGAGATGCATCCGATCCCGTCTGAGAGCTTGATAAGGCTCCCGTCTGCCACGATCAATGCTGGCGTTGGGCGGAAGTACCAGACCTCATTGCGCGTGAAGATCAACAGGTTGCCAGTGTGCTCGGCTACCCCGGTTATCCGCTCCTCTGATGGGACAAAAAGGATATTCTCTGCGATCACACTTGTGGGGTAGATCGGGTCTGAGAAGTAAACGTTGTTCCCCTCAAACATGACTAGGCGGCCATCGATGTTTGCAGCGCCAAGAGGCTTAGGAAACTCGGTCTGGTTCATGTAGGTAAAGCCAGCGGAGTAGGCCCCGTCTACGGCTATGGCATCAATAACCACAGAGGACTCAGAATAGGTGTCCCTCCAGGTAAGGGCATCGACCGTGTTTGCCTGCATGGACCGGCTTTGGCGCATTGTTCCCGCGCTATTAGTTGCTCCATTCCCCAGCCACCTTCCTCGAAACTTGGCGGGGATATAGGCCAGAAGCCCTGTGTGCTTATTGCCAAAGTACAGGGTATCGTCCATCTCTGTGAAGTAGAAGCCATCGTCTGGCTCAGGAGCATTCACCCACTTCTGCTGGTCTGCTTGGAGGTTAAACTCTCCGCCTAGCCAGCGGCCAGGGAACGTGGTGCTGTACTCGTATTTCTGCTCGTAGGACGACTCATATGTCCCATGCCAGTAGGGCATCTCAAGAGCGCCATCTTTGGAGAAGGATGATGTGTGATCATAGATAGGCTCTTCCCATCGCTGGCCAGTCGATGTGTCGTATATGGATACGATGTAGATCGACGCAAACTCGCTGATAGAGGACGGGGCCTGCCCGTCAAACACTCCGTCAGTGAGAGGCTCTAGCTGTCGGTCTCCAGTCAGAACGTTTGCAGAGAAGACGCTGATGATCTGCTTGCTGCCAAAGCTCGTGTTCATCAAGTGAGAGCCAAGATGGTTCTTGTATCCCCAAAGCCTTGTGGGGTCTGGGGTAACGGTCGTGGGGGCGAGAGATGTTCCGAGGTACTTCCGCCAGATAATGGCGTTCATGGTGGTGTCGAACTCGGCCACCTGGCCAAAGCCATCTCTGGTCTCAACAGACATTCGGCGGAAGAGCATGTTCTGGTTGAACGCGCCCTTTACGGTAGAGTTAGCCTCAATACCGCCTGTGATGCCTTCTACTTCCTGGCCCTTAACCGCCATGCGAGACCCCTAGGTCAAGTATCTATTCGACGAGACGTCCTGCACGTAGTTCGCTCCGCCCGTTGACCTGGAGTTGAGGTAGTACCGCATCTCCTGCTCTCGCTTCCCTAGCTGGCCAACCAAGGGGCCGTTCTCAGCAGCGTCCATGATGGAGTACTGCTTGTACGAGTAAAGAGCAATCAAGTCATGGAACAGGGTGAGGTTATCAATGAACCCCGCAGCCAGGCTCCAGTCCACGCTTGCGGATGGGACATAAACAACCCTGAAGGATCCACTTACCCTATAGGGGAACATGATAATCCCATCCGTAAACAGAAAGCTCGACCCGGAAGACCTTAGGCCCTCAAGGCTCTGGGTCTGGCTGTAGACCATGGCGGGGGCAGATGATGTAGCGTCCTGCGTGTACAGGGATACGAGCATCTCAAGCTGAGACCCGGCTACCGCTGAAGACCCTATGATTGGCGTGGCTGCCCCGGCTGGGACGGCGCTTGCCAGGTCTAGTTGTGAGGCATCGGTAAGCTCATACGCAGCGGTAGTGGCAAAGATGTTCGGGTCTACCTGCATGGCCTGGTATCGGAACTCTTGGTACCCAACCTGAAGGAACTTAACGAGCCTGTCGGTATTGACAAAGGTCTGGTCGGGCTCGTCGATGTAGGTCCTAAGAAGGTCTGCCACGTATCCAGTAGTAGCCATTACAGGATCCCTCCGCCTTGCCTCATGTTAGACATCCCGGCCTCTGATCCTCTCGTCATGGACCGCTCTGCGCTAGCCATGCTGCCGGTCTGCTGCGCCCTGGCCGCCTGCTCTTGCGCCACCTGCGCCTGTGCGCTTTGAGATCCTGGCCCCATCATTTGCTTCGCGATTGCGGCAGGGTCCTGGTCCGACGTTCCTCTTGGGAAGACCTTCTTGGTCGCCAAGAGATTTTCATAATCCTCGTTAGGCGCTGACGCTGTGGCAATAGCCACGAGTGCGTCTCGGAGATACTCCTGAGTCGGAGGCGGCATCTGGTAGAACTCGGTGGTTCGCATGAACTCGCCAAAGACCTCTTTAAACGTCTTGAGGTCGTCAGAGGAGAAGATTTCGATTTCCCCACCCATTCGTACAGCATCTAACATATCCGTTGCGTGACTGATTGACTGAGCCTTCTCAGAGACGTTCTTGTTTCCTGTGCGGAAGCTAAGCTCTTGTAGCGCTGCCTCTGGCTCAATAAGCTTCATCTCAAGAAGCTGCATAACCTTGGCATCTCTATCTTGCGCCTCATCTCTAAAGAGAGACCCTGCCTGCAAGAAGATGTCGGGCTCGTCAATAATGTCCGTGTTCTTGAGCGCGTTAAAGGCGACTTGGCCGTACTGGTCAAGGGTCCTCATCATGCGGTCCTCTGTGTAGTGGCGCTTCATAAGCTCAAGCACCACCTTGCCTACCTTGGTGACCCCGCGCTCTATGCCCTCTTGTGTGATCTGAAGCTGGCTAGTGTCCTTCTCAGACAGCGTATTCATCGCCTTACCAGAGGTTACTCCGACAGCCCGCTTGCCCAGAGTCACAGAGTGAATGCCAATGGTGTCCATCATCTCAGACTGGATACGAGAGATGTTGTCTAGCATATACCCAGGCAGCGGGGCTGCCGCCACTTGCTGTGGTGCCCCTCCCGCTGGGTTATAGAAGACCTTCTCGCCGGGCTTAGACGTCAGGGCATGGGTGTTGATGCCGGCGGTCTTGGGGATCAACCACTTGGGGTTGCCCATAAGCTCTACGTTGTGGATAACCTGGGACCGAGCCCGGTTATAAAGCATCTGCAAGTCCAGGGCAGGGGCCAGCATAGAGATGCCCCAGAGGCGACGTGGGACCTCGGTGTACCGGTAGATGTTGACCGGGTACGTCTTGGTGGACCACTTCCCCTTATGGAGGTAAGTGCCGCCAACAACGATAGCGTGTCGGCCATCACGCCAGTAGATCTCAAACAACTCGGCGCGGTCCTTAGGGGGCTCGTTCGTAGTGCCAGAGCTAATAAGACCGTAGTTGTCCTCATCGGACATAGAGGTCTGGTCGATCTCCTTGGCATGGTCAGGATAGGCCTTCTTTAGCTCATACTTTGTAGTGTACGTGCGAAGAGCAATCCACCGGCTATCTTCAGGGCTGATGACAGCTCGCTCAAAGAAGATGTCATAAGCGCCGTACACCTCGGTAAGGATGCGCTTCTCGGAGGAGTCGTAGAATGTGTGGGTCGCAGCGGTACCGGTGGTTAGAAGCCACTGGATAAGCTTCTCTAGCTTGTGCTTCATGTCATCGCGGTGCCAGTAGTACTGGAGGGCCATCTCGCTTGTCTTCGCCTTGAGGATGTCCTCAGCAGAAGGAGTGGCTGGCATCACGGCTATGGAGGGGTAAGACAAGGCAAGGCGAGACAGGACGTTCCGGTAGATGTTGATCAACAGGTTAACAGTAACCCTGGACTGACCATCCGCCTGGAGGTTAGCCGTGATGAACTGGCTTACCCTCTTGTCGTAAGAAAGCCACTGTCGCCCCTCTACGAACTTAAGAGAGAGATCCCAAAGACGCTTCTCCGTCTTCTTCTCGTTCTTAGAGTCACCGATCATCCCGCCGATGTTCTGTGGGAAAGGCTCCACTACTCACCACCCCCGGCCATGGACCAAGCACGGTCAGCCGCGAGGGAGTTCTTGGGGTGCTGGGCAGCGGCCATCATCGCCGGATTGCGTGGGTTAAAGAGCCCGCTAGCCCAGTCCCCAACCTTCGACCCAATAGCCCCGCTAATGCCGCCTACGCCCGCGCCAAGGGCCGCACTTCCTGCTTGCTTCAAGAACCCGGTAAGCTTGTTTGGTGCCTCAGGAGGAGGTGCGCCGTACTGGACCATAAGGTTTTTTGCAGCGTCAGATCTAGGATTGAGCCCGGCCATCGTGTTCCTCCGCGTATATCAGGTCTAGGATTGGCGCTCTCTCTACGCGAGATGCGTAGTCATCCATCGCCTTAACCTCTGCCCTCTCTCTCTCAATCTTAATCAAGATCAAACGAGAGAGAAGAACCAATGAAGATGCCCCCACCACCATGGTGACCATACCTACGATGATGAGGGCATCTTGCATTATAGCTCCGCTAATCGGGGGTGATTAGGTAAGAGTGAGTCCGCACAGAATAGCATTCTGATTCGGGTTAGTACAGACGGTGTTGTAGTACCATCGGTAGTATCCCTCGTAAGAGTCCTGATTCTGAACTCGGATAAGAACGTCCCCGTCAATATCCGCAAAGGCATGACCCTCAAGCTCAAGAAGCTTCCAGGTGTCAGTCTTAAGGAAGATGAGGCCGCCATTCGGGACGTGGCGAGATGTCTTAATGGGAAGGCCCCCATACGAAAGACCAGAGAACCCACCATTGAGGTGAGTTGACTTCTCTCCGCTGACATTCATCACTGCGCTAGTGCCCGCTGCTGTAAGCTGGAACAAAGCCGAGTACATCTGACGCTGAACAGGGTTCATGTAGATGATGTTAGGCTCGTGCCCAGACGTAAGCAAGACCTCATCAAGAGTGCCCTGGAGGCGGCTCAAGTTGATGTCAGTACGAATCTGACCAGCCGCCACGTTGTTGGTGATCGCCGTCGTCTGAAGGATTGGAGATCCCGTAGCCGTAGTGCGATCAACACCAAAGTGAGCAGGCAGACCAAGGTTGCCAAACACGCCGACAGGCTGGTTGTCCAAGTAGGCCACAGCGGCGATGCATGCTGCGTCGTCCTGCGTCTCATGAACAATAACAGCGCAGGATGTACCAGCAGGAAGCGCGTCGAGGTCCATAGCGCCAGCGTTACCCGCCCCTGACGTGAACGTGCGCCCAGTGGCGTCCGTGCTCGCGCAGGTAAGGAAGTTCGCGCCGTTGTCATTGACCATGTCACCATAGGTGTCCATGCGGACAATCTGAAGGCGAAGCTCTCCACCAGCAGCCGCAACAAAACCCCGAGCAACCTCAAGAGCCTCAACGTTGCCGAAGATCTGATAAGCGAACGCGGCAGCGTTGTCTGCATTCGAGTTAATGTAGCCAAGGCAGCGACCGCCCGAGATCATCATCTCGTCAGCAGCGTTCTTAACGTCAGTAACAAGCTTGTTCATCTCGGCGTCCATCCACCCAATGAACGAGTTTGCTCCACCCTTACCAGCAGCCGACATAGCCGGGCCAGTAATCTGGAATCGTCCATAGAGGAATCGAGCGTTGACCTGAAGGCGCTCATAGCCCTGCTCGCCAGCGGTCGGAAGGGTTCCGCCCTCTGCTGCGATAGCCACGCCACTGTTACGACTGACGTGCAGTGGGATAATTGCGACTCGACCATTCCAGTCTACGGTAGACTTTTCCATGGTCTGAAGGATGAGCATCTCATTGTTAAGCTGATCTTGTACCGGGCCAAGGTAAAATTCTTTCAGGATCGCTGAAAGTGTGGCCTGTGTTGCTGCCATAAGGCATTACTCCTACACGAAAGGGTTGTTACTCTTCATGAAGGCCCTGAGCATATCAGAGCCTTCTTTGACGCTAGAGGGTCGAGCAGCGTCATGAGACACCATTGTCTCAGTAGCTCCGACCCTAGCTGGACGCCGCACTTCCTGCACAGGATCTACAGCCTCAGGGATATCAGCGCCAGGGTTAGCTGCGATATAGTCGGCCAGTGCGGCCTCCTCAATATCAGCAACCCATGACGAGTATCCCTCGGCCACCTCCATGCAGGTCACTTCGGCATCATTAGCAACAGCGTTTAGCATCACCTCTCGCGGTACCCCAGGGAACGATGCCTCTGCCTGTTCGATCTCACCTTCGAGGTCATATCGGGCCATCTGCACCTCTTGCTGGTACATACGGTCTTCCATGCCCTTGAACTGAGCCAAGGCAGCGGCATTGGATTCAGGCTCTTCTAGCAAGTTGTCGAGCCATGCGTCCTCGTCGCTCTTCTGGGCAGCTTGGGGGGCTGCTGCTGGAGTTTGTTGGCGCGAATCAATCTGGCCCTGAAGCTCTTCCATCTGAGCGCGAAGGTGATGAATCTCACCCTTGTACCCATTACGAGCTTCTAGAACCTGTTTGAACCGGTCATACGGGACACGGTGGCCCGGGGTGTGCTCTTCCTCTTCGGAGGCGCTGTATGCCTCCTCCGGTTCGTGAGCCTCTAGCGCCTCTTCTCCAGTCTCCACATCTTGATTAACGTCCTCTGTGGGCTCGGACGATTCTGCCTGGAACTCTTCCTCAGGAGCGGTCTCCTGCTCTTCGGTGAAATCCTCATCACTAGCGAGGAACTCACCAAGCGCGCCGACCTCTTCTGAATTAAGAAACCCCATATCACTCTCCTTTTAACGCCGCTTGGGCGGATTGTTACGACCCTGATGTATCCATCAGTGAAGACATTTTGTAAGGGACGCCCCACCTATCGGCGTTCTTTTTGGCGTCATCTTTCTTGAAGACCTTGCCAGTGTTTAACTCGAACTGCAACATCTCGCGAAGATTGCTAGGCTTCTTGGACTCAACGTCGCTCTTAACGACCTCAATCTGGTCAAGCCCCATAAGGGCCAGGGCATAGGCAAATATCATGTCGTCATGCTTCTTAGGCCCAGCCTCTGGCTTCCCCCTGTGGTTATAGATGAACGTATTCATCTCAAACTTCATTCTATCATCTGTGGGGTCTAGCCATCTCTTTGAGATGTACTCGTGAAGCCTAGACAGCATCATTGGTCTTGTTGATACGTTGGTGGAGAATCCGACCTTCTCTACCCACCTATCGGCCATCTTGTCGTACTGGGTTCTCTTGAAGAGATAGGCGTAGCCATTGCCCATCAGGTGCTCAAGGACAGACAGCCCGTATGAGTTCGACTCGACCACGACTAGGGCATCGTACCTTTTGGCCTCTGCCCTGACCCGTTCTGCAAAGGCGTGGGGGGCCATTCTCTCGTAGAAGGTAGCGCAGACAATCGGGCTCTTCTTGTCTGTAACGTCCAGGACGCAAAAGCTAGAGTAGTCTCCAGACGGGGACCCTGACGCCACGTCCACCCCGATGGAGTACACCCGCCACTTTGGCACATCGGATAGGTAAGACTTGTATCCTCGTTGCATCTGAACGTGCGGGTACGCCAGGTCGAAGAAGGTTTCTCCGCTAGATATGAACGCCTGCTCAGCGGTGGCCGGGTACTCCTGTAGGAATGTGTTCCAGTTCCCCATGCACTTAGACATGAACGTCTCTTGTGCCCAGTTGGCCTGCTTGTCGGTCAGGTCGAACTCTTCGGCGTATCTCTTTATCTTCTCGCTTACTCCGCCCTTGGGCTTGCTGGATATGTAGGCGCTATCGTCTGTCCACGGGATGAACACCTTGGCGAACCCGTTCTGGTCCTGCCACAGCCGGTGAGCATCGTTCATGCCGTTGGCTGTAGTCTCTAGGTAGATCTCCGCATTAGGGCCAGCAGTCTGAAACGCAGACGCTACGGTCTTCTCGATGTCCCCCCAGAATGCGAACTCTGAACAGTGCAGGGCCTGATAGGTCGTCCCACGGAAGTTCTCAGAGTTAGCCGTAGTGACTCGGATGTACCCCCCGTGGAAGAAGGACAGCTCTCGGACATTAGACTTCTCAGTAGGGAATGTGAGGAACGCGGGGAGGTTGTCGTAGAACCTCCTGTATATCTCAAATATTGCCTGTGCGGACTCTGTCCGATGAGCCAGAACACCAACCCTGAAGTTCGGAGTGAATAGGGCCCTCCAAAAGAACCGTGCGGCAATCATCGTTGTCATGCCAAGCTGGCGAGCCTTCAGTATGTAGGTCCATGGGTTCTCCTCCACATGAGACAGGAACTTCTCCTGCGCCTCGTTCATGGTGAAGGGGATCGCCTTGCCCTTCTTGTCTACGATCTGAAGGTACTGGCAGAAGTAGCGAAAGTCCTTCGCGCATTTTGATATCTCCCTCTCTAGCCTTTCATCCACTAGAGGTCTTCCTTAGGGGGTTCCAGTATAGCGTTTAGGACAGGGAGTATGTCAGCAGGGTCAAGCACGGTCTTCTGCAAAGCCAAGACCTTGGCATCCGTTAGCCGCACCTCTGCCTCGGCCTTGTACACGGATAGCTCGTCAAGCCTGTCCTTTACCTCTCGCTCCATCCTTGGGGCCTTTCTGAAGTCATCCCTGGTGCGCTCTAGTAGCCAAGCGGCAGCACGCCAGTCGTCTTGAGCATGGAACCTGACACAGTCGACAAGGCCAGTGGTGGCCTCGTCATAGGCTGTCTCAAAGTCATGGACGAACTTCTTCATCAGAGGATGAGCGTCAGGGACCTTGCCGGCCTTTAGCCACGTGCGAAGGGTGCTCTCGTGAATCCCAAGACGAGTAGATACAATCTTCCTGGTGTACCCGTTCTTGATGCCCTGGCAGATGTTCTCGGCTATCAGGGTATTAAACCTTGGGAACCTCTCGACCCGCAACAAAGGACTCTTGGTAGCTTCTTCGGTGGTCTTCGGTTGTTCCATCGCTCATAACCTTATGCATGGCCGTAAGGAAGTCTACGATATCACGGCCAAATACGCCCAAGTCCATGTCCCCAATCTTGTTCCCATTAGGGGCATTGCTCTCTAGCCGCCCCTTCATGTTTCTAAGAATGGGAATGCACAGCTTGTGCTTGGGGTGCATGCCAATCTGGCCAGCAGACAGGGCTGCCTCTAGTCCCTCGGTCTCGCTAAGGGTAATCGCCCTGGTAGCAAGAGCGTTGAGGGTCGGGTCCATCTCTGTGGGATTAAAGAAGAGAACATCTAGGCTCTCCTTTATGGACTTAATCCCCTCAGTTATGAGGCCCTCCACTATCTCGAACTGTGAGATAGGGACGGCTTCCGCGTCGAGATCCCCAGGGCCCTTGATCTTCGTAGCGCGCCTAGACAAGGTAGCGCGTCTGCTTATCAAGCATGTTCTTCACACCAAACATGCCGTGCACTCGCACCTGCTGCTGGACATGGAGAAGCGCCAGCGTGACAACAGTCTCTGTGTCAACGCCCATCGTCCCAGACAAAGTGTTAACCATGTCAGAGACGCCACGTGGGACGTCCTTGCTTGTCAACTTCACTAGGTTTGGTGGCCGGCCTACCGGCGATGCCTCGGTCTTTTGGGAGGTCTTCTTTCCCGGGGCCTTCGTTGTCTTCTTGGCTGACGCCATGACTATCTTCCTTTTCTAAGGGTTCGCTGCCTTCTGAGAACGATGCGGGCGAATAGCCTGCTCTTGTCGTAGCAGCGGTTTCCAGAGTTCCAATGACATAACCAGTCTGAGCCATAACGGCTACGATAACGGATAATGGCCCCAATCCCAGCCTTAATCAAGTTACATCCTTTAAGCCTCTTATTGGGACAGTGGAATCCTGGCTTGATCTGAAGTGGGCCATGGGCCCCCCTGCTGCTTTTAGCGACAGGGTTAAACCTAGACTCCGTATACGCCAAGGCCACCGCCAGAGAAGGCTCTACCCCTCCGGCGATGGCCCCCATACCGACCTCGACACAAGAGGAATACCTCTCGGTCGAAAGGGTCGGCTGCGCCCAGTTCATGGACAAGGCGCAAATATGGACAACAAAAAAATAGCTCATTCAATCCCCAGGGAGCGCCTACGCGCATACTCGGCTAATAGCATGGCGTCCGCCTCCTTGTGGGTAATCTTGTCAACATGAGGGAACAGCCTTCCGGCTAGCTCCTTTGTGACGTTCTTATCCCCCTTTGTCCTGCACTTCATCCGTGTCTGCCACTGGCTGGGCGTGACCATCTCGTACCTGACAAAACAAGATGTAAGGACGCCCATGCAGAAACCAAACGAGGTCCCAAACTTAAACGTGCTGGACACGCCTTGGCCGGGCATAGCGCTCACCTTCTCAAGCGAGCATAGTTGGATCTGGTCCGCATAAGATGCCACGAAATTAGCTATGTCCTTAGATGGCTCCGACAAGCGGATGACCCCCAGGTGGCACCCACGGTTATCGATGACAACGATAGCCCCCGACTGACCGGGGTCCACCCCCATGTAGTTAAACTTATTGTCCCTCTTCATCATATCCCCTCAAAACGCATGCGAGCGCCGCTAAAGCGGACCTCATCGCGGGTTAAATGGCGCGCAGCGCCATGACGAAATTTGTCGATACCTATCTCAGCTAACGACTTGTCCACATTGTCCACCTT
>TARA_R110000787_G_scaffold195189_2_pt1 | contig 15857 bp, 13 predicted proteins | sample TARA_R110000787 | Tara Oceans TARA_R110000787 (sample SAMEA4397920) | marine metagenome | biome: Polar Biome; feature: [DCM] deep chlorophyll maximum layer (ENVO:01000326); material: water (ENVO:00002006), including particulate matter (ENVO:01000060) such as... | depth 35 m
ATCATGAGTATTGTATTTATTGAAAAAATAATTACTTAAAAAAGCAGCAAAAAACCCAAGAACAATATTTAATTGTTGGATAGCCACTAACTTTCCTCTGTTCTTCGCGGTTGAAATTTCTGCAATATACATGGGTGCTAAAACCAACGCTGCTCCAAATGCCAAGCCACCAATCATTCTTGCTATATATAACATTTGATATGAGGTAGCTAAGGCAGATAATAAAGCTGAAATAGCATATAGAAAAGCTACATAAATAAGAATTTTTCTTCTCCCTATTTTATCACTTAATTTACCCGAAAAAAGCATCGCAATCATGGCTGCAAAAGAAGGAGAGCTTACAACCCAGCCAGACTGAATATCATTTAAATTGAATTCGGCACCAGCATAAGACATGACTCCAGAGATGATACCTGCATCAAAACCAAATAAAAAACCTCCTAGGGAAACAACAAAAGATATAAATATTAATTTTTTGGACATGAGTAGGTGCAATCTTTTTAGAAAAAAATGCAATGTAGTAAAAATTATGCTTAGTTAAATATTGATCTTAAAAGTACGTTAGCTTTAACTAATCTGCTCCCCGTTGGTTACTTTTTGCTCTGGTTCTACAAAAGCCAATTTTCCATCAGGAGTATTGGTCATTAAGATCATTCCTTGACTTTCAACTCCTCTTATTTCTCTTGGCGCTAGATTGGTTAAAACCGTTACTTGCTGACCAATAATATCTTCAGGAGAAAAACTTTCTGCAATACCAGAAACAATAGTTCTTATATCGATACCAACATCTACTTTTAACTGTAGTAACTTTTTAGTTTTAGCAACTTTTACAGCTTCTAAAATAGTTCCAACTCGCATATCTAGCTTCGTAAAATCCTCAAACTCTATAGTTTCTTTCTGAGGCTCTATTACTTTGTTCGCTTGTTCATTTGCTTTTTTAGTTGCTGCTAGTTTTTCTAATTGAATCACAACTGTTTTATCTTCAATTTTAGAGAATAACAACTCACCCTTTCCTATTGTATGACCAGACGGAATTAAAACATCTTTTTCTGAAACATCTTCCCATGATTTTTGTTCGTTGGGCGGAGTCGAAGCGATATTGAGCATGTTTTTCAATTTGTTAGATGTAAAAGGTAAAAATGGCTCAGAAACTACTGCTAATGCAGCAGCAATTTGTAAGGCTACATACATAATTGTTTTTACACGTTCTTGATCTAATTTAATCACTTTCCAAGGTTCTTCATCAGCCAAATATTTGTTTCCTAATCTGGCAAGATTCATTAATTCTTGAGAAGCTTCTCTAAATCTATATCGTTGTATTGATTTTCCAATACTTCCTGGAAAACCTTTAATAGCGACCAAAGTATCTTCATCAACTTCAGTAAATTCTCCTGCTGTTGGCACTTGTCCGTCGTAATATTTATTAGTTAACACCACAACACGATTGATGAAATTTCCAAAAATGGCCACCAATTCGTTATTATTTTTTGCTTGAAAATCTTTCCAAGTAAAATCGTTGTCTTTATTTTCTGGAGCGTTTGCTGTTAGAGTATAACGCAATGCATCTTGCTGACCTGGAAAATCTTCCAAATACTCATGCAACCAAACTGCCCAGTTTTTTGAAGTCGATAATTTATTTCCTTCTAAGTTTAAAAACTCATTTGCAGGAACATTTTCAGGTAAGATATAATCACCATGTGCTTTTAACATACTAGGGAAAATAATACAGTGAAAAACAATATTATCTTTTCCTATAAAATGTACCAACTTGGTGTTTTCATCTTTCCAGTAATCTTCCCAGTTTTTGCCTTCTCGCGCTGCCCATTCTTTGGTAGATGAGATATACCCAATTGGTGCATCAAACCATACATATAAGACTTTTCCATCAGCCCCTTCAACAGGAACCGGAATTCCCCAATCTAAATCCCTCGTTACTGCTCTTGGTCTTAAACCATCATCAATCCAAGATTTTACTTGTCCCAGAACATTTGTTTTCCAATCATTTTTATGACCTTCTAAAATCCATTCTCGTAAAAAAGCTTCGTGTTTATCTAAAGGTAAAAACCAGTGTTTGGTTTTTTTAACAGTAGGAACATTTCCTGTAATAGCAGATTTAGGATTGATTAAATCTGTTCCGTTATGACTGGTTCCACAATTTTCACATTGATCGCCATAACTTTCTTCAAAACCACATTTTGGACAAGTTCCAACTACAAATCTATCAGCCAAAAATTGATTAGCTTCTGCATCATATAATTGCTCAGTTACTTCTTCTAGGAACTCTCCTTTTTCATGTAAATCGATAAAAAAATCTGAAGCTGTTTTATGATGAATTTCAGAGGAGGTTCTAGAGTAATTATCAAAAGAAATTCCAAAATCTATAAAAGATTGTTTGATAATTCCGTGATATTTATCAATAATGACTTGAGGAGAAACACCTTCTTTTTTTGCACGCATCGGAATTGCAACACCATGTTCATCACTTCCACTAATATATGCAACATCATTTCCTGTTAATCGTAAATATCTAGCATAAATATCTGCAGGAACATAAACACCCGCTAAATGACCAATATGAATAGGTCCGTTAGTGTATGGTAAGGCTGCAGTAATGGTATATCTTTTAGAAGAACTCATGAAATATTTTTTGGTCAAGTTTTTGCGTGACAAAAGTACAAAAAGCAAGTAGAACATATTTTTGAAAGCCCAATGAATTTAAATACATTTACAAAAATCATTTATATGAAGAGACGAATTATATTCGGATCCATAATTTTATTCTTTATTCCTTTTTTGTCTGACGGACAAATAAAGAATGATTCAATTTCTAAACCAATGAAATTAGTTCAACCTAACTACTTAAAAGCTGGAGATACAATTGCTATTGTTGCTCCTGCCGGAATCCTTAAAAACAAAAAAGAAGTTATTGATGATGCTAAAAAATTAGCAGAAAGCTGGGGATTACATGTAGTAATTGGTAAAAATGTTTTTAATCAAAACAATCATTTTGCAGGAGCTGATGAAGAACGTACCAGTGATTTTCAAAAAGCCTTAGATAATAAATCAATCAAAGCAATTTGGAGCGCAAGAGGAGGTTATGGGAGTGTTCGCATTTTAGATAAATTAGACTATTCAAAGTTTCTACAAGATCCAAAATGGATTATTGGATATTCTGATGTAACTGCTTTTCATGGTCATATTCATAATTTAGGAGTTGAAACCATCCACGCAATGATGGGAACAAGTCTGATGTTTAATGAAGAAGAGACAAAACAAAGTATTGAAACTTTTAGAAAGGCGTTGTTTGGTGAAGCCTTGAGTTATGAAATAACTTCTTCTAAGTATAATAAAAACGGAAAAGTAGCAGGACAGTTAGTTGGAGGAAACCTAAGCATTTTATTAACCATGCTAGGAAGTAAAAGTCAGCTTAATACCGATGGAAAGATTCTTTTTATTGAAGAAATTGGTGAATATAAATACCATATAGATAGAATGTTGCAGAGCTTAAAAAGAGCAGGTTATTTTAAGAATTGCAAAGGATTGATTGTTGGAAATATGAATAATATTAAAAAGAATACAACTGTTTGGGGGGCTTCTATAGAACAATTGATCTTAGATGTTGTCGCTGAATATGATTTCCCTGTTTTATTTGATTTCCCTGCTGGGCATGAAACAGACAATAGAGCGTTAACCCTAGGAAGAAGAATTCAAATGAATGTAAAAAAAACAACTTCAGAAATTACTTTTAAATGAAATTTATAGAAGATAGTATTGCCGCTTTTGCCTCTTTTATTTGGGGAATTCCGTTGCTTATTTTATTAATTGGAGGAGGAATTTACCTTTTAATTTTATCAAGATTTTTACCCTTTCGATATTTTGGACACGCTATTCAAGTGCTTAGAGGAAAGTATGACGACCCGAATGACCCCGGGCAAATAAGTCACTTTCAAGCATTAACAACAGCTTTGTCTGCAACCGTTGGAATGGGGAATATTTCTGGTGTTGCGGTTGCAATAGCCATAGGAGGACCAGGAGCAATTTTTTGGATGTGGGTAAGTGCAGTAGTTGGAATGAGTACTAAGTTTTTTACATCTTCTTTAGCCATCATGTATAGAGGAAAAGATAGTGATGGAGAACTGCAAGGTGGCCCCATGTATTTTATTGTAGAAGGTTTAGGTAAAAAATGGAAACCTTTAGCAATTTTCTTTAGTGCTTGCGCAATGATTGGAGCATTACCTGTATTTAATGTAAATCAACTAACACAAGCGATTAATGATATTTTATTAAGACCCAATGGAGTAGAAGTAACTAATTATACCAATATAGGAATAGGAGTTTTTCTTGTCATCGTTACATCAATTGTAATTCTTGGTGGTTTAAAACGAATTAGTAAAGTCACAGCGAAGTTAGTTCCTGCAATGGTTTTGCTTTATTTTATTCTCGTTGTTATCATACTTATTGTAAATATAGATGTTGTTCCAAAATATTTTTTAATGATTTTTACTGATGCTTTTTCAGCTGATTTTATTAAGGGCGATGCGTTTTTTGGAGGTGTTTTAGGAGCTTTAATTATTCTGGGAATTAAGCGTGGAGCTTTTTCTAATGAAGCCGGAGTTGGAACTGCACCAATGGCTCATGGAGCAGCAAAAACAGATGAACCTGTAAGAGAAGGCTTAGTGGCTATGTTAGGTCCATTTATAGATACCATTATTGTGTGTACTTTAACTGCCTTAGCTATTTTAGTGACAGGGGTTTGGCAAACAAGTGATACCAACGGAGTAAGTTTAACAGCGACTGCTTTTGGAAATGCAATGCCAGGAATTGGTAAATATTTACTGATGATTTGTGTAGCAATTTTTAGTATTTCTTCCTTGTTTTCATATTCGTACTACGGAACAAAATCATTATCGTTTTTAGCCGGTGCAAAAAACAAGCATTTATACAATTATTTATTTATTGGAAGTATTATTTTGGGTGCAACAGCAAGCTTAGATACGATGATTAATTTAATCGATAGTGCATTTGCTTTGATGGCAATTCCTACCATGTTAGCGACTATTATTTTAGCTCCAAAAGTGATGAAAGAAGCAAGAAATTATATTGAAAGATTAAAGAATTCGAGAGACTAAATTTCCCTCTTGATAAAAAGGTTGAAAACGAGCAAACAACTCTTCTGAATACCAATTTAATTCTCGGGTTTTTTTAACCATTTCTGCATGTTTTGGATTCTGATACGCATAATTCATCATAGCTTCTGCATTTGCCCAAAGAGAAAAAGTTGCCTGCATTAACAATGGGAATTCACCAATTCCTTTAGAGAAAATTAAATCCTCATAATTGTCCATAGATTTTGAAACAGACGGTACATTTTTCCAAAATTGATACGCCAATTTAGGTTTAATCGTTGCTCTTGTAATGACAGCAATAGGTTTTGTTTTATCAAATTCAATGGAAGATTCAAACGGATTTTGTTTACTCCATTCGCCATGACTTTTTACCGTATGCATCAATATATGACTAAAAGAAATTGCTGTTTTGGTATATTCTTTTAGAACATCAGATGCCAGAAATTCTTTGGCTATTTCTTCAGAATTAAAAACAGCAACAAATCCGAAAGTTGAGAAATCGGGTTTTATAGAAAATCCATTGCCACTTCCTGTTCCTAATGGTTTAAAAAAAGAAAGACCTTCAATTTTTTCTTGTAAAATTGGAGATCTTCCCATTCTTGCTAGTGCATTCCATTTATTTTTTAATCCAGCGTATTTGAAAAATGAAATTAAGGTAGTTTGTGACATGCAAAAGCTTTTCACAAAAATACGGAAATCTGTCTTTGGATTTTAATATTTACAGATATCTGAACGAAGTTTTAACATTTTCAATGTAGGGCTAATATCATGGTCAAGTACTTAAGGAGAAAATCGAAAGATAATGGTTGATGTTTTTTTATTGCAATAAAGAATCTACATCATTATAAACTTATTTTGATTTCAAACCCTATGGCGTCAGAAAGAGCACCATCTTTCATTTTACTATTATAAGTAATACCCCAACGAGTTCTGTCAATTTTAAATTTAGTAGTCATGGTTAATTCCTCAAAATTGAATTCAGCTTGAAAGTTAATAGATTTTGTAACTCCTTTTATTGTTAAGTCAGCTTCAAGTCTAGCATGAGTAGAGTCGCGATATGCTACTTTGGTTATCACTAATTTAGCCAAAGGGTGTTTATTGATATCAAAGAAATCAGCATTTTTCAAATGTTTTATAAGGCCAGAATTGGTGTCTATTTTTCCATTGTCTGTACCAGTAATAGAAATCATATCAATGGTAAATTCACCTCCAGTAATTTTATTATTGATCTTTATAAAATGACCTTCTTTTAAATCGACGGTTCCTTCGTGTCCTCCAAAATAAAAAGTATAGTATCCATACCATTGAATAGTGCTTTTAGAATTGTCGATTTTAAGTTTTTCTTGTGCAAAGCTTGTTAATGTAAAGCCAGCAATAATAATGAATGTAATAATTTTTTTCATGATGTTTTGATTTTGAGTAAAACTAAATTGACCAGAAAGTAAGAGTGTCAAAAAAATGTAAAAGAAGTGTCAACAGTTGTAAAAAGTCATCAAATTGTATGTTCTTTACAAGGATTATGAGCAAAAAAACTATTTATTCATTTGTTGGATTAGCTATTCTAGTGTTTTTCGCTTGGATGCTTTCTGATTCAGATGATAAGAATGATGATTTTTCTGAAGTAGTAAAAATCTCTTTACGAGATGTTGGAAATCAATTGTTACTTTCTAATCAAGATTCAACATCTTTGATTTTGCCGGTAATTATATTGGGGAAATCTAAATATGAACTTTCTTTTGAAAACCAACTTTCATTTTATCCCGATAGCTTGGTGTCAGTTGTAAAACGGAGTTTTTTACAATCGAAAATTTCTTCTACTTATAGAGTCGAAGTTATTCTATGTACAGATCAAGAAGTTGCGTACAGTTATGAAATAGCTATAGATTCTGAAAGTACAATCATTCCTTGTGCAGGACGATACTTGCCTGAGACATGTTATAAAATTCAATTTCGGTTTTTAGATAGACCTTCTGTATTCTTTGATAAACAGACTTTTTTATATGTTCTTGTTTTTATTGTTTTTTTATGGATACAATTGATTTTTTATCGAAGAAGACTATCTGAAAAAACAGAAGATAAAAATGACGAATATAATACTATCGGAATTTTTCATTTCTATCCAGAACAGAATAAATTAGTAAAAGAAGCAACTGAAATTAGTCTTTCTAAAAAAGAATGTGAGTTGCTAGGGATCTTTGTTGCTAACCCAAATCAAATTATTAAACGAGAAGACTTAATGAAAAAAGTTTGGGAAGACAATGGTGTTTTTGTTGGGAGAAGCTTAGATACTTATATCTCTAAACTTCGTAAAAAATTACAAGATGATTCGTCTATTAAAATCACCAATGTTCATGGTGTAGGATATAAATTAGAAATTAAGGACGCAAAGGTTTACAACTAATTTTTTATTTTAGTAGTATGGCAGAACACTATGACTTAGGGAAAAAAGGAGAACAATTAGCAGTAGATTATCTAATTAATGACGGCTATGAAATCTTAGTAAGAAATTGGAGATTTCAAAAAGCAGAAATAGATATTATTGCTCAAAAAGAAAATGTTTTAGCATCCGTTGAGGTAAAAACAAGATCAACAAATGACTTTGGAAATCCACAAGATTTTGTAAATCCCAAAAAAATTAAATTATTGGTGATGGCAATGAATGAATATGTGATTAAGTTTGATTTAGATGTGGAAGTCCGCTTCGATATTATTGCGATTACTAAAAATAAATCAGGCTTTGATATAGAGCATTTAGAAGATGCGTTCTTACATTTCTAATTCAATTGTTCTAAAACTAATTTTAAATCTTTAAGTTCATCAGGATTGGAAATAATTTTTTTATCCATTCCTAGTACAAAATAGGTTGGAGTAGAATTGATTTGATATTTTCTAGCGATCTCATTTTTCCATTTTTTTAAACCTAAAACATGATGCCATCCCGGTAAGGTTTTTACATAACTTTTCCAAGTAGTGTCTTCAGTCTCCATAGCAAAAGCAATCACTTTTGTGTTGTTTTTGCCTTTCATAAACTCAAATAATTGAGGAATTTCTCTTAAACAATGCGAACATCCTGTGCTATAAAAAATAACCAAATAACTCATCCCGCCTTTTAAAGTTGAAAGACGAAGGTCTTTGCCATTTTCTTTCCAAGAAAAATCTGGAGCTATTCTTCCAATGGCAACACCCATTTCACCAAGAACCCTATTCTTAAATTCAGTATTTTGATTTTCTTTTGGAAGCTTGTCAAAATGATTCGTAAATAAATAATCAACGATATCAGCGTTTTTAATTCCAGCAAATTGTGAAATTAAAAACTCTATTACATCGCCTTTAAAATTGAAATCTTTCACTTTTGCAAGAGCAATTCTAGAAGCTTTTTTGTAGAGTTCTTTTTGTGTTTCAGGATCTTGTGAAAAATTCATATAAAACACATAATCTGCAATTCTATCAATTAAAAAAGAAGAGTTGTAGAGGTTTTTATTTGAAAAATCTATTTGATCAAAAAAATGAGTGACTGCACCATCTAAATATTCTTGCGGTTGTTTCGCAATTTCAGGAGAGTTGTATCTATCCGTTGCTTTTATAAAATGATATGCTAATGTTCCTTGAGAGCTTTGCAGATAGTTGTTCTGTACCTTTTGAAGTTTTAAAACCCAACTTCTATAAGACTCTTCAGAAGTTTTAGAACCACTTTTAAAATAACCACTTTGTAGCGAATCTATCTTATATTGAATAGCTGAAATATCACTTAAAAACTTTTTATAAAGTTGGTTCTCTTTAGATTTCTTAAAAACAGTTGATCCGTCTGTGTCTTTTGGATTAAATTCAAGTTCAACATTTTCTTTATTGAATAAAAAATCCACATATCCATTACTTTTCAAATCATAGGTTACTCTATAGGAACCCATTTTAGCATCAGCAGGTAATTCAAATTCAAAAGAACCTTTAGTTCCTTCTTTTTTTATCGCTGTGTTTTTTAGAAAAACTTGCCTTGCTCCTTCAACTTTGTAGAGTAAAGCCCATTCATATTTTTCAACAGGATTTACGACTCCTTTTATAGAATACTGAGCTTGTACCAGAGAACTAACAAATAGAAATAAGATTAGAGTTTTTTTCACAAGAATAAATTTAAATTAAATGATTTTAGTAAAAAATCATAAAAATAGATTTGATAAATGCTTTCCAAGAAGCAAACCAAAATTACAGATTCTTACTTAAATTATGTACTTTGGAGTCAAATAAATCATTTATGAGTTTTCAAAATAAGGTAGTTTGGATTACAGGAGCATCTTCGGGTATTGGTAAAGCATTGGCATTAGAATTATCTAGTCAAAATACATTGTTAATTATATCCGCAAGAAATGAAGAATCGCTAGAATCTGTAAAACAAGCATGTAAAAATCCTGAAAATGTTTGGGTGTTGCCCTTAGATTTAGAACAGTACAAAGAATTTAACAAAACAACAGAACAGGCTATTAAAGTCTTCGGGCGAATAGATATACTTGTAAATAATGGAGGGATTAGTCAGCGTTCTTTGGCAAAAGATACACTGGTTGCCGTCGATCAAAAAATTATGGACGTCAATTACACCGGAACAGTTGCGTTGACAAAAGCTGTACTGCCTTATTTTTTAGAAAAAAAGCAAGGTCATATTGTGGTCACTACAAGTATCGTTGGAAAAATTGGAACCCCCTTACGATCTAGTTATGCAGCATCAAAACATGCATTACATGGTTTTTTTGATAGCTTACGAGCAGAAATATATGAAGACAATATAGCGGTCACATTAATTTGCCCTGGTTTTGTGTCAACAAATATTTCTATGAATGCATTAACGGGTAATGGAAGGCCTCAACAAAAAATGGATACAGCCACAGCTAATGGAATTACACCAGAACGATTTGCAAGCTTGATGGCAAAAGCAATAAAAAACAAAAAAGAAGAAGCGTATATCGCAGGCTTTAAAGAAAAGCTTGCAGTGTATGTAAAAAGATGGTTTCCAAAATTACTTTCTGTGATGATTAGAAAGTTGAGTGTTATTTAAAAAAATCTAAGGACTCAAAATAATTCACAACGGCCTCCTTCATTAAAACAGTTTGTTCTCCAGGCTTTAAGCCAGGAAGATCTGTTAATATTTTATAATGTGGCCAACCGTCTTTATCAAAGAAATCAAATTCATAATACCCATAAGGTTCTAATAATTTGCAAATAGCAATATGCATTAAATTGACTTTCTCGTCTTTTTTGAATTCTCTTTTCCCTTGACCTAACTCTTGAACACCTATTAAATAGATAATTCCGTCTAGATTTAAGGGGTCACCTTCAGAAAACTGAGTAGTTAATTCTTTTACCAAATAATCCCATCTTTCTTTTAAGTTTGTGGGATTTTCATGCTCTAATTTCATGTTGTAAAGATATTAATTTTACTAAGTTTTACACCTCACGAAGTAGATTATATTCACTAGGATTCTTATTTCAATTTATATACATTTACACCCTTAAAATTCAACCAATGAACATAAAAAATATTTTAAAGTCTTTAGTGGCTTTGTTAATAACGAGTCATGCTTTCTCTCAAGAAAAAGCAGAAAAGTTAGACTCTATAGTTATTACTTCAACTAGGATAGATTTACCTTTTAAAGAAAATTCTCGTACAATAAACGTTATTACTTCAAAAGATATTAAAAACAGTGCTGCTACAAATGTTGCAGATTTATTACAATTAGTAGCAGGTGTAGATATTAGAAGAAGAGGAACTGGAGGAGGTCAGGCAGATTTATACATTAGAGGTGGTGGATTTGACCAAACCTTGTTGTTAATTGATGGTATTAAAATGGATGATGCACAAACAGGACATCATACTATGAATGCAGCTTTGCCTATAGAAGTTATTGAAAGAATAGAAATTATTAAAGGACCTGCAGCAAGAATTTTTGGACAAAATGCATTTACAGGAGCCATAAATATTGTGACGAAAAAGAAGCTAGATAATACGGTTTCTGCAAATGTAGAAACAGGATCTTTTGGGCAAATTAATGGTTCTGTCACTTTTGGAAAAGAATCTGAAAATTCTTCTTTTATTGCTCATATTGGTTCGCTAACATCTGATGGTTATCGTAACAACTCAGATTATAATAATTACAATTATTTCGTAAAAGCAATTTTCAATAAAAAGAAACAACCCATTGAAATTATTGGGACTTTTTTCGATAAAAAATTTGGTGCAGAAAATTTCTATACAACAAATCCAAACTGGAATGAGTATGAAGAAACACAGAATAGTTTACTAGGAGTTTCAACGACGTTTAAAACAGAAAAGTTTAAAATTACACCAAGAGTTTATTGGAGAAGAGGGCAGGATATTTTTCTGTTAAAAAGAGACGATCCAGGTTTCTTTAGAAATTTTCATATTACGAATAAAATTGGTGTAGAAACCAATGTTTCTTATACTTCAGATTTAGGAATTACTGGTTTTGGAGTAGATTTCTCAAGATTTTCTATACAAAGTAATAATTTAGGGGATAGAGACAGAACCATGGCGAATTTGTTTTTAGAACACCGTTTTAAAATCTGGGATGCTGTAGACATTACTCCGGGAGTTGCAGTTACGTATTTTTCTGATTTTAAATTTAACGCTTTCCCTGGTTTAGATGTAGGAGTTCAACTGTCAGAAAGCATAAGAGCCTATGGTAATATTGGCTATACGTTTAGAGCACCAACGTTTACAGATTTGTATTACAGAGATCCGGCTACCTCTGGAAATCCAGATTTAGAACCAGAAAAAGCATTTGCACAAGAAATAGGAATAAAATTTAGTGATACTAATTTTTCAGGATCTGTAGCTGTTTTTAATAGAGATTCAGAAGATTTAATAGATTATATTAGACCTAATACGGGAGTAAGCATTTTTACAGCAACAAATATTGCAGAAGTAAACACACAAGGTTTTGAATTTGAAGGGGCCTACAATTTTAAATTAAAGAACTACAATCAAACGTTAACATTTGGATATACGTATTTAAATGATGATATTTTAGATCAAAATAAAGATTTATCTCGGTATTCTTTAAACACCTTAAAACATCAATTTATAACACGTTTTTCTTCAAAATTATTTAAAAATATACGACAAAATATTATTTACAAACATGCAGAACGTACAATTGGCACAAGCTATAATGTTTGGGATGCTTCTATAATTGTAGATTTTAATAAATTCAGTTTTACTGTTACCGCTAATAATATTTTTGATGCAGAATATATAGAATCTGGTTTTGTACCCATGCCACCAAGTAATGTTTTATTTGGATTACGTTATGCGTATTAATAAAGCAACTTTTAAAAACCAAAAAGGCTCGTTTTTTTCTCATAAATTTGTTTGAAAAACAACTAATTACAGCAAACCATCGACTTGTAAAAGCCGATGGTTTCTTTTTTTAAAACAACGTTCATTTGTTTTGTTAACTTTGTTATTCATACAAATGGCTAATGAGTTTAAACTTATCTCAAATAGATAGAGTCAAAACTATAACGAAAGAAGACTTTATCAATAAATATTTTAAGCCACAAAAACCAGTTGTAATAGAACGGTTTATTGAAGATTGGCCAGCTTTTTCTAAATGGTCTTTAGACTATATGAAAGAAGTTGCTGGTGATAAAACGGTTCCGCTATACGATGATAGACCAGTAGATTATAACGATGGTTTTAATGAACCTCACACAACTATGAAGATGAGTGAGTATGTAGATTTGCTAAAAAATAAACCAACGAAATACAGAATATTCTTATGGAATATCCTGAAAGAAGTTCCAGAATTACAAAAAGATTTCACATATCCTGATGTTGGTTTACGTTTGCTAAAAGGATTACCCATGTTGTTTTTTGGCGGAGAAGATTCGCACACTTTTATGCATTATGACATCGATTTAGCTAATATATTTCATTTTCATTTTGAAGGGAAAAAGCAATGCATCTTATTTGATCAAACACAAAACAAACACCTTTATAAAATACCCTTCTCTTTAATTACAAGAGAAGATATTGATTTTTCAGATCCAGATTTTGAGAAATGGCCGTCCTTAAAAAAAGCCAAAGGATATATAACAAATCTTGAGCATGGAAATGTTTTGTATATGCCTGAAGGATACTGGCATTATATGAAATATATTACTCCAGGATTTTCCTTGAGTTTACGAGCCATTGCGAGAAACCCAATAAATTTAAGCAAAGCAGTCTATAATATCTTAGTGATGCGTTCTGTAGATACATTAATGCGAAAAATTCGTGGTCAAAAATGGATTGATTGGAAAAATGCTTCTGCAATTAAAAATCAAAAACATTAACATGTGTTAAGGAGAAGAGAACTCTAGAGTTGTAGCTTGCAACAAAAAATTGTAAGTTTTGAAAAAGTGTCCCTCATGTTCATCTACTAATAGAAGTAGAAGGAAAAGAAAATACCTTTTAAAATATATTCCTAATTCTATGGCGTATTGTTGCAGTGATTGTTATACTTTATATTTATATATACAATCGATAAATAGGTCATATAGGATTAAAAAAAGAGTCAATTATTAAAAAAACCCGCTATTAGCGGGTTTTTTAATATCTTATATGTTCTTTAAGCTATTGAAAAAGTCTAAAAATATCATTACCATTTGCAAATAGTAACAAAGCAATTAGTAATATAAAGCCTGCTACTTGTGCATGTTCTAAAAATTTATCACTTGGTTTTCTTCCAGTAATCATTTCCCACAAAGTAAACACCACATGTCCTCCATCTAGTGCAGGAATTGGTAGTAGATTCATAAACCCTAACATGATAGAAAGAAACGCTGTTATATTCCAAAAGCTTTCAGCACTCCAAGTAGAAGGGAAAATACTTCCAATAGAAATAAAACCACCTAAGCCTTTATAGGCCCCAGTACTTGGATTAAAAATCTTTTTTAACTGCTTCATGTAGTTTGTAAGCGTTTCGTAAGATTTGTTTAATCCAGCAGGAATTGCTTCAGCAAAGGTGTAGCTATTTTCAGCCATGTCATAGTATCCTAATTTCCCTAAATCAGAAAAACCAAGACCATAAACCACTACTTCTAGTTTTCCTTTTTCACTAACATTAGCTGTTAAAGTTTTGTTTTCTTCACCTCTTTTAATCGTTATAGAAATCTCTTTTCCTTTATTTTCATTTAAAGCTGTTTCTACTTCATCATAGTATTTTATAGCCTGACCATTAATTCCAACAACAACATCTTTATCTCGTAACCCTGAGGATTTATTAATTGAGTTTTCTTGAAATTCAGCAATCATAAAAGGACTTCTAGGACGTACAATCATTCCAGCATCTTTTCCTCTGCTAATTAATTGATCAATAAAATCTACCGGTAATTCCTTTTCAATAATTTCTCCATTTCTTTCAATTGTATACGTGTTTCCATTAATGAATTCAACAGTAATATCTCTAAACTTTTTTATTTTTTCTCCGTCTACTGTAAGAATTTTATCTCCATTTTGTAAGCCTATATTTATAGCTAGAGAGTCCTGAACCCAAATACCATCTGCAACATTCTCATTTGGTAAATACTTTTCACCATAAGAATACATCAACATTATATAGATGAAGATTCCTAAAATAAAGTTTACAAAAACACCACCAAGCATAATAATAAGACGCTGCCAAGCAGGTTTAGATCTAAATTCCCAAGGCTTTGGCTCTTCATTCATCTGAGCAGTATCCATACTCTCATCAATCATTCCGGATATTTTCACATAACCACCTAAAGGAATCCAACCAATACCATAAACGGTATCACCAATTTTCTTTTTAAAGATTGAGAATTTATAATCAAAAAATAAGTAGAATTTTTCTACTCTAGTTTTAAATAATTTGGCAGGAATAAAGTGTCCCAATTCGTGCAACACAATTAAAAGCGATAAGCTTAGTATAAATTGTGAGGCTTTTATTAATATTTCCATCTACGTTAATCTTCTGTTTTTAAAGGCACAAATGTACACTTTTCAATAGAGTTGTAAAAGATTGTTTTTTGATCCTATTTTAATTTAACAAACATTTATAGTGTATTAAAACAAAATTGTTTCGATAGAGATTTCTTATGTAGTAAATTTGTAACATATTTCTAGTTATGAATTTAAGCTTTTTTAAAAAATCCATCCCGACACTAATTTTTTTGATTGTTTTTTCTATCGTTGGAATTACAGTTTTTTACCAATTAATGTCTGTTGATGAAAGGCTAAAAACTTATAATCCTATCGACGTAAACCCAAGACTTGTTGATGTTTCTGTAAAACACATTAAAATGAGTCATACCATTGCTGATTTTGAATTGACCAATCAAAATGGAAAGACCATCACCAACGAAGATTATAAAGATAAAATATACGTAGCTGATTTCTTTTTCACTCGTTGCCAGACTATTTGTATTGCGATGTCTTATAATATGAGTGAATTGCAAGAGTTCTATAAGAATGATGATGACATCATGTTCTTGTCACATTCTGTTACACCTGTGATGGATAGTGTTCCTGTTTTAAAGGAATATGCTCTAAATAAAGGAGTGATTGATGGAAAATGGAATGTAACAACGGGGACTAAAACTCATATTTACGATTTGGCTCGTAAAAGCTATTTTGCAGTACTGAATGAAGGAAATGGAGACGAAAACGACTTCATTCATACAGAACAATTTGTCTTAATTGATAAAGAAAGACGTATCCGA
>TARA_R110000787_G_scaffold14348_16_pt1 | contig 15856 bp, 13 predicted proteins | sample TARA_R110000787 | Tara Oceans TARA_R110000787 (sample SAMEA4397920) | marine metagenome | biome: Polar Biome; feature: [DCM] deep chlorophyll maximum layer (ENVO:01000326); material: water (ENVO:00002006), including particulate matter (ENVO:01000060) such as... | depth 35 m
GGCGAACGCCGCAATCTGCGTCTCCAGGTAAAAGCCCCTGCCGGATGGCGGGGGCTTTTTGCTTTCATGTGCAGCTAGGTTGTTGACCTCAACCTTGGTTGAGGACCGACAAGGCCATGTTTGAAACCGCTGGAGAACAGACATGACCCTTGAGCACGCGACGATCCGTATTGCCCGTCCCACGGATGACCTGGACGCCTTGCTGCCATTTTACCGGGACGGGCTGGGCTTCAGCGTTCTCTATGAATTCCGCGACCATGATGATTTTGATGGCGTGATGCTGGGGCACCCCGGTGCGCCGTATCATCTGGAATTTACGACGGCGCATGGTCATCCGGCGGGGCGTGCGCCGACCGAAGACAACCTGCTCGTGTTCTACCTGCCGGAAGCGGATCGGTTCGCGGCGGCCGTAGAGCGTATGCGCGCGGCGGGGGTCAGCCCGGTCAAGGCATTCAATGCCTATTGGGACGCGAAAGGTGTGACATTCGAAGACCCGGATGGCTATCGTGTGGTGTTGCAGAACGCGGCGTGGGGAGCCTGAAATAGCCGGATACGCGGGCTATTTTTTGCTGGGCGGCGTTGGGCTTTTCCATTAAGCTTTGCAACCATGCGGGGATGGGGTGCAATTCTTCTCGGTGCGATTGTCGCCGTAGGTCCGGCTGAGGCGGGTCCCTGGGCGCGTGATGAGGGCGGGTTTTATCTGCGCGGGCTCGTCTCCAGCGAAACGCTTGATGGCCTCGATGGCTTCCGCGCCGATGTGTATGGCGAATATGGCCTGACCGACCGCTGGACGCTGACAGCAAAGAGCGAGGCGGTAGCCTATCAGGATAGTATCGGTAACATTGACCGGCAGTCGTATCGGCTGACTGCGCGGCGCCAGCTCTGGTCGCGAAAGGGCTTCACGTTCGGCGTGGAAGGTGGGCCGGTCTATGGCAGCGCGATTGTCGGCACCTTTGGCTGTGACGAGTGGGGCGCCGAGGCGCGGCTCAGCAGTGGCTATTCAGGCGTGCGGCGCAGCCTCGGCTATTACCTTTTCGCGGATGTCGCTGCGATCAGTCATCAGGACGGTTGCCTGCGCGAGCGTGCGGAATTTGGCTATGGGGCCGATATCAGCGACCGCATCTTCGTGACGCAGCAGGTGTGGCTGGAGCGTAGCAATGACAGCGCGGATTCGAACAAATACGAGTCGCAGATCGGTTATCACCTCGGCCATTTTGACGTGGCCGTCGGCTATCGCGAAGAATTTGGCGGCGCTTATGAGGAAAGCGCCTGGCTATTGGCGCTTACCACGCGGCGCTAGAGCTGGGGCTATTCTTCAGATGGAGCGTCGCCTGCAGGGGGCGTGTAGCCGGTTTCCAGCATCAGGTAGGCGATGAGGCCAAGCCGGTCGTCGGGTTTGCGCACGCCGGCAAAACTCATGCGGTTGCCGGGCAGGTAGGCGCGCGGATTGGTAAGCCATTCGTCGAGATGTTGTGGCTCCCAGATGAAATCGGCGTCTTCCAGGGCGTCGGAATAGGCGAAGCCCTCTACCGATCCGACTTCGCGGCCGAACAGGCCATGCAGGTTCGGACCCACCAGGTTGCCGGCGCCTTCGGCCGTCAGGTGGCAGGACTGGCACAGCTTGAAGGTGCGCTTGCCGCGAGCATAGTCGGCCGTGTTGTAGGGGGCGGGGAGGCTGGCGAATTCAGGGCTGGGTTCGCCGGGTGCAGTGGCAACGGGCGCAGGCACAGGGGCGGGTGCTTCGGCGACGGTCGTGGCCGTTGCCGGGGCGGCGGCAGGCGGGCTTGATTCGTCGGCGCCGGAGCCGCCGCATGCGGCAATCATGGTAAGGGCGGCGATTGCGGCAACGGGCTTCAGCATGGTCTGGGTATCCTCTTAAGACAGTCGAAGGGCAATGTGAGCCGAAGCGTTGCGGGTTGCAACCGCCTGAAACGCGACACTTCGCACGACGTGCGTGGCCTGATGCGAGGCAGCGACAAAAGACGGCTGCCGGGGTAGAATTTGAGAATGCCTGATTCTGTTCGCCCCCAGCCCCAGATACGCAAACTGCCCCATGATGTGGTCAACCGCATCGCGGCCGGTGAAGTGGTCGAACGCCCCGCCGCCGCCGTCAAGGAATTGGTGGAAAATGCGCTCGATGCGGGGGCAACCCGCATCAGCATTGCCATCGAGGATGGCGGCCTGAAGCGGATGGCGATCGAGGACGATGGCTGTGGCATGTCATCGGACGACCTGCTGCTGGCGCTGGAGCGCCATGCGACATCCAAACTGGCGCCGGGCGACGATGGACGGGTGGACCTGCTCAACATCCACACGATGGGGTTTCGCGGCGAGGCGCTGCCCTCGATTGCCTCCGTCAGCCGGATGACCATCACATCGCGCGCGCCGGGCGAGGATGCAGCGGACGTGTTTGTCGAGGCGGGGCGGATCGAAGGGCCCCGGCCGGCGGCGTTTACCGGGCGCGGCGAGACGGGCACGCGCATTGAAGTGCGCGACCTGTTCCATGCGACGCCGGCGCGGCTGAAATTCATGAAGGGCGAGCGCTCCGAGACGATGGCAGTCTCGGATGTGGTCAAGCGGCTCGCCATGGCGAATCCGACCGTAGCGTTCAGCCTGGAAAGCAATGGGCGTAACCTGTTCCGTCACGCGGCAGAGCCTAAGGGGGAGGACGGTCAGCTGTCACGCCTTGGGGCCATCATGGGGCGGGATTTCCGCGACAACGCGGTGGCGATTGATGCTGAGCGCGAAGGCGTGCGGCTGACCGGCTTTGCGGGCCTGCCGACGCTCAATCGCGGCAATGCGCAGATGCAGTTCATGTTCGTCAATGGGCGGCCTGTGAAGGACCGGATGCTGAATGGCGTGATCCGGGCCGCCTATCAGGATTTCCTGGCGCGCGACCGGCACCCGATGGCGGCGCTGTTTGTCGAGCTGGACCCCGAATATGTGGACGTCAACGTGCACCCGGCCAAGACCGAAGTGCGCTTTCGCGATGCGGGGAATGTGCGGGGGCTGATGATTGGCGCGCTGCGGCACTCGCTGGCGGCAGCGGGGCACCGGGCTTCGACCACCGTGGCCGGTTTTGCTTTGGGCAAGGCGAAGGCTGAGGCGCCGATGCCGAGCGGGGCGCTGTTTGCATCGCGGCCTGCCTATGGCGCGAGCGACGGCTATGGTGCGGCGAGGCCTCCGGCGGATGCTTACCAGCCGGCTGCGTTCGCAGAGCCGGTGCGTGAAGTCTATGACGCAGAGAATGCGCCGACGGCGCGCATCGAGCCGGTGCCAGCGCCGGCGGAAAACAGTTTCCCGCTCGGCGTTGCGCGGGCGCAGTTGCACGAGACCTATATTGTGGCGCAGACGGCGGACGGCATCGTGATTGTCGACCAGCACGCGGCGCATGAGCGGCTCGTCTACGAGGACATGAAACGCCAGATGGCGGCGGGCGGCGTGAAGCGACAGGCGCTGCTGATACCGGACGTGGTGGAGCTGACCGAGGACGAGGCAGCGCGCGTGCTGGAGCGGGCCGACGAACTGGCTGATCTGGGGCTTGAGATCGAGCCGTTTGGCGCAGGCGCGGTGTGCGTGCGTGCGACGCCTGCGCTGTTCGGAGAGATGGATGCCATCGGCCTGATCCGCGACCTGGCGGATGACTTTGCCGAGTATGAGGCGGGGCTGGCACTGAAGGAGCGGTTCGAGGAAGTGATGGGCAACATGGCCTGCCGCGGATCTGTGCGTGCAGGCCGTCGGCTGAACGGCGACGAGATGAACGCCCTGCTGCGCCAGATGGAAGCGACGCCCCATTCCGGCCAGTGCAATCATGGCCGGCCGACCTATGTGGAGCTGAAGCTGGCCGATGTGGAGCGGCTGTTCGGGCGGCGCTAGGGCCTGATTTGGGAGCTGCGGCGTTTACATGCGGACAGATCGGAAGCCGCGAAATTCGCCTGGAAATCAACGGGCATCAGCGGTGCATTTTCCCTGGTATTTACGTTGCTTAGGCGCCTGTAAGTGCGATTGCGTGACGGGGAAATCCTGCCTAGTGTCCCGCCCATGAGCCGGATTTCACAAGCGATCAATATTAGCGACTTGCGCACGCTGGCGAAGCGTCGCCTGCCGCGCATGGTGTTTGATTATATCGATGGTGGGGCCGAGGATGAGCTGACGTTGCGCCAGTCGGTGGACCGGTTTAGCGATTATGGCTGGCAATGGAATTCACTGGTCGATAGTTCGCGGATTGATACGAGCACGACTGTGTTGGGCGAGACGATAGCCCAGCCCTTCTTCATTTCGCCGACGGCGGCATCGCGCCTGTTCCACCCGCGCAAGGGCGAGCTGGCGGTGGCTGCAGCGGCGCAGAAGGCAGGCATTGCCTATTCTGTCTCGACGCTTGGCAGCCAGACACTTGAGGACATTGCAGCCGTAGCGCCGGACGTGCCGAAATTCGTTCAGATCTATGTCTGGAAAGACCGGGGCATCGTGCGCGAGTTCATGGCGCGGGCCAAGGCTGCAGGCTATACGGGCTGTATACTGACGGTGGATGCGACGGTTGCCGGTCTGCGCGAGCGTGACCCGCGCAATGGCTTCTCCATTCCGCCGAGCATCAATGTGAAGACGGCGACACAGGCGATGGTGCGGCCGGGCTACCTATTAGACATGTTTACTTCATCGTCGATCGGACCAGCCAATTTCGAGAGCGTTGATACGGGCGGACGCGATGTGATGGCCGTGATCAACGAGCTGTTCGACCAAACCATGTGCTGGAAGGACCTTGAATGGTTCGTCAATGAATGGGGCGGCCCCTTTGCCGTGAAGGGATTGAGTACGGCAGCGGACGCACGACGGGCGGTGGATAGCGGGGCAAGCGCGGTCTGGGTGTCGAACCATGGCGGACGGCAGATCGATACGTCCGTGCCGGTGATCGACCTGTTGCCGGAAATTCGCGCGGCGGTTGGCGCGGGGGTCGAGATCATCGCCGATGGCGGCGTGCGACGGGGCGCCCATGTACTGAAACTGCTGGCGCGCGGGGCCAATAGCGTGGCGCTGGGGCGTGCCTATCTCTACGGCCTGGCGGCCGGCGGCGAAGCCGGCGTGACGCGGGCGCTTGATATACTCGCAACGGATGTCAGGCGCGGCTTGTCGCTGCTAGGCGTGCCTAACGTGGCGGACCTGGACGGCACATTGCTGAGACTGTGCCGCCCGTAAGGCGCGCTAGGTGAGGAAGCCGAGATTCTTCTCGTTGAAGTTCGACAGGTTGGGCAAGGCTGCAGCCAGCTCTGTGGAATCGAGCCCGAACCACGAGCCGAGCGTTGCCGCATATTGCTCCACCGAGACTTTCGGGATGAGGCGCCCGTGCGTTGACGTGAACGTATCGGACGTCAGATCCGGCGTGGGGATATCACCATAGATCTTCTTGCCGGCGACAGAGCCGCCCGCGACGAAGTGATGCCCGCCCCAGCCATGGTCCGTGCCGTCGCCATTGTCGATCGTGGTGCGGCCGAATTCCGACATGGTGAAGAGGGTGACATCGTTCCAGACGCCCTGATTGATCATCTCGGTACGGAATGCAGAGATGGCGGCCGATAGTTTGCTGTGCTGGGAAGGTAGCTGGCCGGTCTGTCCGCTGTGCGTGTCATAATCGCCCATGAAGACGTAGAAAACCTGCCGCCTTGTGTTCAGTGCATCGCGGATCTTGATGGTTCGGGCGACGCTTTTCAGCTGTCCGGCTATGGGGGATTTTTCAGGGAACTCGACCGTAAGTCCGTCCCTTCCGCTGAGTGCAGCGTCGTAGGCATTGTTGTTGATAACCGCATTGCCGGACTGACTGATATAGTCGCGGGCATAGAGATTATCTTCAGAGAAACTGGTCTTGGCGACATAATCATCCATCGCGCGACGCGCGGCATCGTACTTGGCTTCAGCACCGAGAACGTAGGGTTCGTCGACAATGTTTACCTGCTGCGCGCCTGCTGATGAGGTCGTGAACTGGCTGGCTTCAGTGCCCGAAAGGAACACATCGTTTGGCCCAGCTGATACCATCGCATAGAGCGGGTTCATGGTGGAATTCGCCCTTATGGCGGCGTCGGCAAACGCACCGCCCCAGCCATATTGTGCGCCTTCCACACCGAGCGACATCCAGGTGGATTGCTGGTCGTTATGGGAGAAGAGGCGCGGCGGCAGGCTGAAAGTTGCCTTCTCAAGATCGGGCCGCGCCGTGGGCTGTATCAGTGGCCCGACATTGCCGACGATGGCCATTTCGCCAGCTTCGAACATTGACTGGAAGCTTGCCAATTCAGCTGGCAATCCGAACTGGCGTGACCCGAAGCTGGCGGCGTTGGTCGGGTTAAGAGCGAGGATGTTTGAACGATCGCGAGAACCGCCCTGTCCATAGGCGCGGAACAGGCCTGGGCGGGCCTTGGCCAGAAGGTCGTAAGAGGCCTGGTCGCGCGGGAGGACTGTGTCGGCATGATCCATGCCGCCTTTGAGGAAGATGCAGACAAGCGCCTTGTAGCCCGATGTGTCGGCCGCAAAGGCCTTTCCGCTGGTCAGGGTGCTGAGCACACCGGTGCCGCCGAGAAAGCTCGTAGCGACTCCGGCCTGGAGGAAGTGACGGCGATTCATTTTAGCCATTCTGGTTATCCCTGAATCTGGAGCTAGCGCTGGATTGCGTAGGCGGACGAGGTGATCGTCATGAAGGCGGCGACCTGAGCGCGTTTATTACGGTCGGTATCTGACGAAATGGGGATGGAGGAGACGGCTGCGACGATGTCGGCCTTCGCTTCATCCGTCATTGTCCTGCCAGTGAGGAGGAGGTCGAGATAGTCGGTCAGTGCCTGAGCATCATCGGCAATAGCGATTTCAGGACTGTAGTCAGGTATGAAATTATCGCTCGGTCCGCTTGTGTCGAGGATGAACGTCGTCATGAAGTTCATGAAGCTGACGATCGATCCCTGATTCACAATCTGGAATTCGGGCGCAGTGAGCCCTTGCGCACCTGTTTCGGTGCCCGGGGCCACATAGCCCGGCCGGTAAAAATTGAAGACCGAGGGAGAGCGCATGGGCTGCTGGCCGAGGCCTGTTGAAGGAGAGGCCGTCTCTTTAAGGAGGTTTTCACGAGACGAATCTATGTTCCTGACGTCAAAGGCGCGGGCCCAGTTGACGAATTTCAGGACGGGCTCGCGGATCTTGCCTTCGCTCTCATAATCGTTCGCATCGTTGACACTCGGGTCGAGCAGGATGGCCGCGATGGTGGCTTCAAGGTCGCCGCGTTTGCCAGTGCCGAACACACGTCCATTGAGGGCGGTGAACCTGCCCGCGTCAAAAACGTCAGCGACGCGTTTGACATATTCCGGGCTCGGCGAGCTTGCAGTGAAGCGCTGGATCAGCTGGCGGGAGATGAAAGGCGCAACGTTCGGATGCTCGAAGATCGTGTCGAGCGCGATCTTGATGCTTTCGTCGCCGCCCGTGTTAGCGGGAATCACCTTGCCTAGGAAACGCTTCTCTTCAGGCGAATGCATGCCATCAAACATGACGAGACGCTTGTATGTTGAATTTGCGCTTTCCTGGTAGAAGTTAGGGCCGGGCCAGCTGAGGCCGGTAAAGACCTTTGCGAGACCTTCGACATCGTCATTGTTGAAGGTTTCCACCTGCTGGCCATTCACAAGTTTCGGCGTACCGTCCTGGTTCAGCTCGACCACGCCGATGGTGAACAGCTGCATGACTTCCCGGGCATAGTTCTCGTCCGGCATGCGGCCCGTTGCAGGATCGCCCTTTTCGTTGCGCCAGTAGGTCAGGTAGCGCGCCATGGCGCTGGAATAGGTCACTTCCTCCAGCACGTCCCGGAAGTTGCCGAAGGCATTCTTCGACAGCACGTCCATGTAATAGGCAATTTGCGGCGTCGCGTTGAAGGCTGTGTCATCCGAGACGACGAACAATTGGGACAGCGCAAACATCATGCGTATGCGCAGCTGGTCATTGCCGGCGATCATGTTGTCCCACAACACGGCACGGTGCTTGTAGCCGTCGATATCCTCGCCGCTGGCGCGGCGGGCAAGCAGGTCGTTCAGGTAGAGCGAGGCCGGTTTGTCGAATTCTGCCTGTAGCCAATCCTCGGCATCCCTTCCGACCAGGGATTGAATGCTGGAATAATTCCCGCCGAAGGTCGCCCGTCCCAGCCATTTCTGTGCCTCGACCTCGGAGTCGATCCGCGTGTCATAAGGCCCGGTTGGCGTCTGACCCGTAGTGGGCGGAGGAGGTGGGGAAGGTGGAGGCGGGGGAGGAGGAGAGCCGGGTGTGGTCGGTGTGGTGGGCGTATCGATGCCGCCGCTGGTGCCGTCACCTCCACCACCGCCACCACAGGCGGTGATCATGCTCACCAGGACGACGCTTGCAGCGACTGTCTGCACATATTTGCGCGACGGCTGTTTCATTGGAAATCCCTCTACACTTGCTCAACGTGTATTGCGGCTTCTCCGGCATTCGTGAACTGAAGGATTGGTTAGAATCCACTGTCACCATTGGGCTTTCGTGACATTCTGTCCATGCCCGGAGTTGAACTGACGGGCTCATTGCCTCATCCGGGACAAGAAGCGCAATAGTTAATATCATCAAATATTCTGGAATATCAGGGCAAGGCGAAGAAAGCCTCGAAATTGTACGTTTATTGACTGCTGCAGCCATTGGGATTCATGGCGCGACGTACTCGCAACAAAGTAGAAACATTAATTATTCATAGGGTTGAAATTAAAGCAGTCCTGCGCGGATTTCGGGCTAGCGTTTCTGCTTTGGGGCGGCCTTAGGCGCCTTGTTTTTTTCAGCCTTGCGCTGGTTTTTACGCTCGCGCTTGAACGCGTCCGCCTTGCCCGAGGCGACCCACCAGAAAATGCGCCAGGCTTCACCGAGCGTCATATGCGGCGCTGGCGCGATCGTGCCCACTTTCTCTTTCGCGGCGATGTGCGGGGCTTTTCGCTTGCGCGACCGGCGCTTTCCGACGGGCTCTGCGGGTTCAGGTGGCGAGGTGATCGTCTCGACTTCGTCCGCGTCCGTATATTCGACCTGCGCCGGAACATCGCCCTTCTCGAATTGCGGTTCGAGATTATGCAGGAGATGTTCGTCAGAGAAGTCGATGGCCAGTTCGACCCAGAGGGGCAGGTGGTCGGACATCTGCCAGGTCAGCCAGCGCTTGGAATAATATTCCTTGTCCTTGCTGCGGTCCTTGGGCGATCCATCGGAATTGAGGTCGCGATGGCGCGTCGGCAGGACCGGCGCGTAATGGTCATACTGTTCCGGCGTGAACAGCGTCTTGGTGAAGTTGAAGACGCCGGCGGACAGGAAGGTGACTTCGTCCTTGCGCGTGCGGAAAGCAATCTGGTCGTAATACTTCGTGCCGAGAATGTTGGAGGGGAAGAGGTCTGGTGGGAGCTGGAACCCGGCCTTGGTCAGCGCCTGCATGGTCTCGTCGACCGTGTTCTTGATATTGAAGTCGCCCAGCAGGATGAAGTTCTCGTTTTCGCGTTCGGCGCGGCCTGCCATTTCCTTGGCGATATATTCGATTTCCTTGACCCGGCGCTGGTAGCCTTCGCTCTCCTTGCCATCATCCCCGAAATAGATGTGCACCGTACAGAGGGAAAACTTGAACCAGCCGGCCTGGAACGAGACCATGAAAGGTGTTCGGGCGAATTGCTGTTCGTCCGGCAAGAGGGCCTGTTTGGGCAGCACGATCTCGCCGGCGATATTGCGGAAGCGCACCTTGCGGCTGTCATAGACGAAGGCCATGCGTTCACGATTGCCGGAGGGGCCTACGGTCACGTCAGTGGCGATGAAGTCCCAGCCGGGGCCCATGAGGCGGATGACGTCCTTGATGGGGGTAAGGTCTTCATTGACTTCCTGTATGGCGCATATGTCGAAGGCCGACAGGATTTCGGCAATGTAGAACAGGCTTTCGCGGCGACGGGGGCCGTGGCGAAACTTGTTATTGTCGAAATCGCGCAGGTTCCAGGTGCCGATAATGATCGAGGCGTCCTTGGTCTTGCGGGGTACGCCATCAGGCAGGGCCGACTTCAGCCGGGCGCGCAGGTCGAGCAGACGGCGGGATGTCCAGTCGCGCTCTGAGAGCGAGAACAGGCGTGTGTCCCGAAGGTCCGTATACCAGGCCATGCCCCATCAACTCCGCATTCTGCGCTGGTTAGCATCTCGGCAAGTTTGGTTACTGAAGGGTTAAACGGATACTACCCGCCCCGGATTCATGATGCCGAGCGGGTCGATGGCGCGTTTGATGGCGCGCATGGTTTCGGTGGCGGCGAGGGGGCGCAGGTTCGCCAGTTCGTCGCGCTTGAGGCGGCCAACGCCGTGTTCTGCGCTGATCGACCCGTCATGAGCCATGGTCTGGTCATAGATGATGCGCGTGACGGCAGGTGTGTGACCCTTGAGGACAGGCGCATTGGCGCCAGCCGGTTCGCAAACCGAATAGTGCAGGTTGCCGTCGCCGACATGGCCGAAGATGACGAATTCTGCGCTGGGCACGACCTCGAGCACAGCGGCATTGCAGCTCTCGATGAAAGCCGGGATGCGGCTGACGGGCACGGCGATGTCCTGGTTGATGGACGTGCCATAGGCGCGCTTCGACAGCGGGATGGTCTCGCGGATGTGCCAGAAGCTTTGCGCCTGCGCCTTGCTGGCGGCGACGACGCCATCTTTCACAAGGTCTTGTTCGAAGGCGGCTTCGAGGGCCTTTTCGAGCGCGTCGCGGGCATGCGCTTCGTCGACCATGGAGACTTCCATCAGCACGCGCCACGGCAGGTCCGACGGCAAAGGGTCACGCGTGCCGGGCACATCTTCCAGCACCATGGCGATGGCGCCGGACGGAATGATCTCGAAACTCGTGACCGTGTCACCTGCATGTTGGCGGACAAGCGCGAGGAGGGAGACAACATCATCCGTGCTGGAGCAGCAGACCCAGGCGCTGGCGCGCTGGACCTGCGGGAACAGCTTGAGCGTCGCGGCGGTGATCAGGCCGAGTGTGCCTTCGGCACCTGCGAACAGGTGTTTGAGGTCATAGCCCGTATTGTTCTTGCGTAGGCCCGACAGACCATTCCAGATTTCACCGGAGGGCAAGACAACTTCGAGGCCGAGGATCAGGTCGCGCATCATGCCATAGCGCAGCACGGCAACGCCGCCCGCATTGGTGGAGATCAGGCCGCCGATCGTGGCGGTGCCTTCCGAGCCGAGGGAGAGGGGAAAGAGACGGCCAGCGTCTTCGGCCGCCTGCTGCGCGGTGACGAGTGGGGCGCCTGCCTCAATCACGAGGGAATTGTTGAACTGGTCGATGCTGCGGATTGCATGCATGCGGGTCATGGAGACGACGATTTCGCCATGTGGTGTGCCGGCATCGACAAGGCCTGTATTGCCGCCCTGCGGCGTGAGGGCGACATGGTGGGACGCGCACAGCTTCACCAGCGCGGCGGCTTCCTCAGTGCTGGCAGGCCGGGCGAGGAAAGGTGTTTCGCCTGTAAAGGAGCCGCGCCAGGGCGTTGCGACCTTGCCCAGCTGTTCGGGATCTTCGCTCCAGCCCTTGGGGCCGAGCAGATCCTTGGCGGCGGCGAGAAAGGCGGCGGGTGGTTTTGTCATGACGTGTGTTTTCGCATTTCTTCGGCGATGGCGATACCGCCCTCGTGGGTGGACAGGCCAGCGATGACACCCGCGCGCGCTTCTGCGGACTTGTTCTGGCCGAGCTTGGTTGTGCCCTCGAAACGCTCGGGCACGAGGGAGAAAGCGCGGATACCGCGCAGCATGGCCTCGAAACGTCCGGGCGTCATCTTGTGGCGTGTCCATTCGGGCTTGGGGGCGAGCGGGGCTTCATGGAGATGTGAGAGGTCGTCGAGCACCTGTGTTGCGCCTGCATCGTCCATCAGCGTGACAGGGCCTTCGGCCTCAACCGAGAGATAGTTCCAGGTCGGCACCTGGTCATCCATGCCATACCAGTCGGGAGAGATGTAGGCGTCGGGGCCGGTGAACATGATCAGCGCGCGGCTGCCGGACTGGAGCGCGGCGGTGACGGCATTGTTGGCCGAGAGATGGAAGCGCAGGGCGACCTTGCCGTCTGTCTCGTCGATGAGGATGGGGGCGTGGGCCGCCATGACGCGGCCGTCCTGCGTGGCGCAGACGAGGGCGAACGGGTAGGCGCGGGCCCGCGCGACGAGCGTGGCTATATCTGTCTCGTGGAAGGGGCGGGCTGGGTGCATGGGGCTTGGCTTATCAGCAGTGGTGGTGTGGCGCGAGAGGATCAGTCACGATGGGCGGCGCGGGCGAGACGGTCATTGATGGCCTCACCGAGGCCCGTTCGCGGAATGGGAGCGACGGCGATGCGCTCATAGCGCAGGTCGAAGGCGCGCAGCATGGCGAACAGGTTGGCAGCGGCCTCAGTCAGGTTGCCGGTGGGCGAGAGATTGCCCTCAAGCGGGCAATGGTCGCCAAACCCGAGATAGCCTTCGCCGGACATGGGGGTCGCGGCGTCGAGGCGCAGCGTGGCGCGGGGCGCATAGTGGCTTTTCAACTGGCCGGGCGCGGTGATGCCGGAAGCATCGCCGGGGCGGGCCAGCGTGTGGCCAAGAACGGCTTCGATCTCGGCCGTTTCGAGGGCGCCGGCGCGCAGCAGCAAGGGCGTTTCGCCCGTGAAGGCGACGATGGTGGACTCGATACCGCGCGCGCACGGGCCGCCGTCAAGAATATAGGCAACCTTGTCGGCGAGATCGCTGCGAACGTGTTCAGGCGTGGTCGGGCTGACATGGCCAGACCGGTTCGCCGAGGGGGCAACAAGCGGACCGCCGAACGCATCGAGCAGGGCTTGCGCGACGGGATGAGCCGGACGGCGCAGGGCAATCGTATCGAGGCCGGAGCGGGCGAGGTCGCAGGTCCGGCCTGTCGCGGCGACGGGCAGGACCATAGTGAGCGGGCCGGGCCAGAAGGCTTCCGCCGCTTTGCGCGCGAGGGGAGTGAATACGGCTTCGCGTTCGGCTATGGCCTGCGAGGCGACATGGGCAATCAGCGGGTTGAAGCGCGGGCGCCCCTTGGCCTCATAGAGGCCTGCCACCGCTTCCGGATTGGCCGCATCACAGGCCAGCCCGTAGACGGTCTCGGTCGGCATGGCGACGAGCCCGCCCGTCCGCAGCACATCTGCGGCACGGGCCAGCATCTCTGGCGTCGGGGTTACGATCTTCGCGGTCATGCGCGCGGCCATAGCATTGCGATGCGAGCGGCGGAACCTATTTGCGCGTTGCCTGACCTGTGACGGTCACCTTGACCGCGTCCTTCACCCATTGAGCGTTCGGGTCGGACGTCTGGCCGAGATCAAGTTCCTTGCGGTCGAAGGTCGCCTCGCCATTGAGCGTCGCCACATCCCCATTGATATCGAGCGTGAAGGTGAGCGGCGTGCTGACGGTGCGCTGCTTCAGTTGCACTGTGGCAGTTGCCGTATAGCCCGTATCGGTTTTGGCGAAGTCTGACAGGCGAACCGTAGCGGCGGGATAGGTCTTGACGTCAAACCATTCCGGAGCGCGCAGGCTATCATTATAGAGCTTCTTGGGCGTCGCCGCCGTTCCTGTCTGGACCGTGACGAGGACCGCAGAATTGGCGAGATCGTCGGGATGGAAAGCGACATCGGCCGTCCAGTCCTTGAACGTGCCCGTGAAATCATTGCCGTCGTGTACGCCCGAGAAACTGATTTCGGAGACATCATAGTCGACAACCCAGTTCGCCTCGATGGCGGCAGGCGCGGCGGCTTGTGCTTCACCTTCCGGCGCAGGAGGCGCCGGCGCAGCAGCGCCCGCATTGCCGGCAGACTGGCTGATGATCGGCACAGCGGCAATCAGCGCGAACAGCAGCGCGGAGCCGCCAAGGGCGAAAAGGAAGCCGCGGGCAGGCGGTTGCGGCGCCGCCGTGCTGCCGAACAGGCCGGGGATCATGCGTTTGAGAACGCCTTCCTCGCCGGAGAATTCATGCTTGATGGCGCCCGCCACGTGCAGGACGAGCAGGCCGATGATGACCCAGGCGCCTTTGGAATGGAGCGTTTCGAGAACGACGTGGACGATCTCGTTTCCGCGCAGGCCACCCAGGAAAGGCAGGTTGGGCCAGCTGACCGTGCCGAAGAGAACGGTCGGAACCTGGAATTTCGAGGTCGAGACCAGGGCCCAACCGAGCAGGGGCATGGCGATCATCAGGATGTAGAGCCCCATATGGACCCAGTGTGATGCCTTTGCCTCGATAGGTTTCATGTCCGCTGGCAGCGCAGGCGGCGGGTTCATTAAACGCCAGGCGACACGTGCCACAGAGAGGATCAGGATCGAAATGCCGATCGACTTGTGCAGCTGGTAGCGGGTTTCGTTGTCTTCCATGTTCCAGCCAAGCCAGATCATGAAGAGGATGAGAATCGCGATCGCCCAGTGAAGGGCGATCGCGACCGCTGTATAGCGTGATGTGTTCGTAGCGGACATGAAGTCGGGTCGTTCCTTATTCGGCCGGAGCGCCGACTTCGGCGAACTCGGCTTCGATGACGATCTGAACTTCGTCGCCGACATAAGGCGTGCCAGCCGACAAGCCGAATTCCGAGCGTGTCAGTGTGCCCGTGGCGGAGAAACCGATATGGTCTTCTTCAGGTGCCCATGGGAAATTGGCGACGCCATTGTATTTCACGTCGAGCGTGACGGGCTTTGTCACGCCGAGGAAGGTCAGGTCGCCGGTCACTGTGCCGGTATCAGGGCCGGTCTTGGTGATATCGGTGGATTTGAACGTGATCTCCGGGAATGCGCCGGCATTGTAATAGTCGGGGCTCTGGCTGATTTCTTCGTCGAACGAGTTGTACGGGCTGTCGGGATGCCCGGCTTTGAAGTCACCCGGATAATCGGTTTCCACCGAGGTCGGGTCGATCGTGGCGGTCAGCGACGTGGCCGAGGCGTCATCAGGATTGAATTCAAGCGTTGCGTCGAACTTCGTGAAACGGGCCGTGTAGTTGGACAGGCCCATATGCTTCACGCGCCATGTCAGCGAGGCGTGTGTCGGGTCGAGTTTATAAGTGGCCGCTTTGCCGTATTTCACTTCGGCAGCGGGGGCTTCTGCCGGAGCGGCAGTTGGCGTCGCTTCAACCGGAGAAGCAGCGGGTGCTTCAGCGGATTCGGCTGGGGTCGATGCTGGGCCGCTACACGCGACGAGCGCGATTGCGGATACGGAGGCTAGAAAAAGGCGCATGGGGATAACTCCTGATGGCTGAAAATTGCAGAACTCTATTGCGGGACTGCACTTGGACCTTGGCCGTAGGCGCGGTAACTGCTTATCGCGAATAACATCTATTCACAATCCGGAGACACCCCTGATGGCCTATGATGCGCCGCTCGACGAAATGGCTTTCACCCTTGAAGCCGTTGCAGGTTTGAAGCGCCTCGAGGGTTTGGCCGGGCTTGAAGCCTATGATCCGGACCTGCTTGCGCCAATCCTGGACGAAGCGGCCAAGCTGGCCCGCGATGTGCTGGCACCGCTGAACCAGACCGGAGATTCGCAGGGCGCAACGCTTACAGAGGATGGTGTGAAGGCTGCGCCAGGCTTTGCCGAGGCTTATGCCGCTTTCCGCGATGGTGGCTGGATGGGCTTGACCGCGCCGGAAGAGTGGGGCGGTCAAGGCCTGCCGAAAGCCCTGTCGCTGGCGGTGATGGAAATGTTCCACGGGGCGAACATGGCGTTCGGCCTCTGCCCTCTGTTGAGCTTTGGCGCAATCGAGGCGCTGCTGGCGCATGGGACGGACGAACTGAAAGCAGCCTATCTGCCCAATCTCGTGTCTGGCACATGGACCGGCACGATGAACCTGACCGAGCCGCAGGCGGGC
>TARA_R110000787_G_scaffold24030_2_pt1 | contig 15855 bp, 4 predicted proteins | sample TARA_R110000787 | Tara Oceans TARA_R110000787 (sample SAMEA4397920) | marine metagenome | biome: Polar Biome; feature: [DCM] deep chlorophyll maximum layer (ENVO:01000326); material: water (ENVO:00002006), including particulate matter (ENVO:01000060) such as... | depth 35 m
GGAAATGCATTTAACCAAGAAGGAATGGAATATATGAAAAAAAATGACCCTAAAGTTGTTGAATACATGAATCAGCCACATGAGGCTTATGGTAATTTTAATGAATTTAGAGAAAAGCTAGGGGTAAAGCCTGGTCAACAACTTACTAAAGAAAAATTAAAGAATTTAGTTAAAGCTAAAGGTTTAGAGATGGAGAATTTTTACAGAGTATTTAATGATGATAACATAGTTAAGGCATTAAATACAATAGCGCACCAAGATAAAAAAAGTAGTAATAATCAAGAATACAAAATATCATAATATGGATGTAATGTCACAATTTAACTTGCCAAAATACGTGAAGGGTAAATCTTTCTCTGAGGCAAGTGCCGTCATAGCAAAAAAATTCAAAGATAGAAATGATCCTGAATCTATAGCTACTTTAAATGATCTTCAAGGTAGGTTGCAGCAAGCTCAAGAGTTTGTTAAAGCTGAGCAAGAGAAAAAAGCAAGACCACAGCATAAAATGCCAGATGGATCTATGATGGATGGAGCTTCTCATGGACAAGAAGGAGCGCCAGCTGAGGCTCAAGCCCCTGCGGGCTTGAACGAAGGTGCAGTGCCGTCAGGCGCTGAGCAACTGACCAATCAATTTGAAGGCGGAGGTTTCGCTAATTCAGTTGGTGGAAAAGTATTTCAAAAAGGAGCTTCTGGAGAAGATATTATGGGTTCAGTTGGAGCAGGTCTTGGTGGCTTAACTGCATTAGCAGGAATGGGCAAACAAGCTTTTGGTAGTACTGGTATTGACACTAGTGGAGCCACTGCGGCACCAGATGTACCATCAGTAGGTGGAACCGCAGCAAGTGGTGCATTATCAGGAGCAGCAGCAGGAGCGTCATTTGGACCTTGGGGTGCAGCAATTGGTGGTGTACTTGGAGGTGTGTCTGGATTGATTGGCGGAGGTAAAGCTAAAAGAGATGCTCAAGAAGCACGAGTAAACAATACTATGGGACAACAAAATAAAGTTAGCAATAGCTATAGAGACGGCGGTAAAATGCTTGCCAATATGTTTAATGACGGAGATACTATTGACTTTATGGCGGCAAATGATCGAGCTATGGCAGATCAAAATCAGGGAACTCCATATGCTCAAGAGCAAGATATAAACATGGTAGAAGACAATGAGCTTCCTACATCTTCCTCATTCTCAGCTAACAAGAAATGGGCAATGGATCAGGCCAAGAAATATAACACAAACAACCCTTCTTCTTTTCCTTCTAATATTGAAGAAGATGAAAGAAAGCCAGGTATAGGTGAATTGTTAAGGTATGCTCCAGCAGCAATGAATGCAGCTCAATTAGCAGGATTAAAAAGACCTGGACAAATTTCATTAGATAGGCTTGGAAATAGATATAATGAACAAAGAGTTGATGAAAGAGGTGTTCAAAACACTGTTCAAGAATCTGTCAATAACAATAGAGACGCGATACTTTCTTCTTCAGGAGGTTCATCTTCATCAGCAAGAGCTTCTTTATTGGGCTCACAAAGAATTGGAGCTAAAGCTTTGTCAGATGCTTATCAAAGTGCTGGATCAGAGAATAGGCAAGAAGCTAGGGCTGCTCAAACTTTTAACGCAGGTATAGATAAAGTTAATTTAAATCAATCTAATCAAGAAACAAACCTTAATTTAGAACAAAAAGCAGGATACCAAACTAACAAGTCAAAGTTGCTTTCACAAATAGGTAATGATTTTGGAGGAATAGGAAAAGAAGAATTGCTTAAAAGGTATCCAGAATTAATGGGTCTTAATTACAATTGGAAAGGTAAGCACAAGAGCGAAACTCAAAAGAAAAAGAAAACTAAATAATTAAAATATTTTTAATACCTTTGTATTATGGCAGGCAGAACAGCAGATATAAGTACTTCATCATTTAAACCATTAGATCTAAATGAGATCATGATGGTACCTTTAGCTAAGCAAAAGATGGAAGATGAATTTTTAGCAGGAAGTGGTAAAGTTAATCAGCTAGAAGCTCAAACTTTAAGTGGGGATCAAGATAGAGCTTCTCAAATACTAAATGGATTTAAAGACAGAGCATCTAGCCTTAGTGAAAATGTAATTGAAAAAGGAGTATCAAGATCTGAGTTCAATAAACTTAGAGGTCTTCGTCAAGAAGTTCAAGGAGAGTATGGTTCTCAAGGTTTCTTAGGTAATGCAATGGCTAACAAGAAAGCTGCAGGTACTTTTGTAAATGATTTAGCTACTAAAAAAGAAAGACAAGCAGGATGGAGTCCAGCTGAAGCTAAGCAATGGGCTCAAATGCAAGTTGGTGCTTTTGGTACTTCTCAAAATGAAGACGGAACATTTAATTCTTTTTCTGGAAAAGAATTAAATAATAAGGTTGACGAAGCTGAATGGCTAAGAAAAAACATAGACGATGTAGCTGAACATGTACAACCAACTTCTTTAAGAGCTGTAAAAATAGGTGGATTACCTGCGTTTCAAAAAGCTTTTGCTAGTGGTGAGGTTTCAGTTAAAGATTTTAACACGATAATGCAACATTTAAGCACGCAAGCTGGAACAGATATTGATCTTCAAAGATCATTGCTTCAAGGTGCTGCTTTTACTGGTGAAAAAAATGCATTAGACCACGGTAAATTTGAAACTAAATCTATAAAGCAAAAGGATGGAACAATGGCTTCCAGGCAAGTTTGGACTGTAGGTAAAAGTAGATTTGGAGCTAGAATGGCAGGAATGGGAGATGCTTCTGATTATAATAATTTAAAGCTTAATTACAAAATAATCAAAGACGATGTAGGTTACGCTTTATGGAAGACTGGAATGGATGAGCAACAGCTTATGAAAATGGTTGGATTTGCTAACGGAGAAGAGAGTGATGTTACTAGAGGTAGTTTATCTCAATTAAGAACAAACTTAGATTTAGCTTTAGATCAATCTAAATTAATGCTAGATGATGTAAATAGGCAGAAAAAATCTTTATTAAGTAATGATGAAAAATACCAGGAATTAAACTCAAAGCTAAATGGAAAACAATTACTTAGTCTAGATGCTCAAAACGTTATACAAGAACAAATAAAGACTAGAGAAGATGAAGTTTTATCAGGAAATGATCACTACGTTAGATCTAGTAATAATTATGATACAGCAGCAACTAAGTGGAGTAATGCTAAGTTTGCTGTAGAGGCAGCTTATACTTCTGCTGAAAAAGGGCTTAATAAATCACAAAAAGAAGGATTAGCACTAACAAAAGAAATAGAAAAAGGAGTTCCTGGGTATGTTCCTGGAGAGACTATTTCAAATATAAAAGCTCTTGAACTAGCTTTAGAGAGGTCAGGAAATCCTATTGACATGGAGCAAGATATTGCTCAGCAGCATTACAATGATTTAGATCTTGACAACAAAGAAGCAATGTTATTGTCAAAGTATTTAGAGTCTAACGGTCATAAAGTTGAGAAAAATGCTAGAGCAGATAGATCTTTATTAATTCCCTTTGGAACAGCGGATAGAGGCTATGATAAAGATATTGTAGAAAAAATGCGTTCAGCAAACATCGCTATGGAAAAAAATATTGATAAAGAAATAGCAGCTAATCCTAGATCACAAAGTTATAGAATCCTGACTGCTTCTGATACTGGAGGATTAAAAGCTCCTTCAGTTTCTAAAAACAATGAAATACTGAAATTGTCATTAAACTTAGGATCTATGCAAATGGCTTTTGGAGGAGGGTTGCTTAATGACGATTATTCTGAAGAGCAAATTGGTAGTTCAACAAAAGGTTACTCATATACTCCTCAAATGACAGATTCTTGGGATAACAATGGCCAAAAAATTGTAAATATTCAAATAAAAAATCTTGAAACTGGAGTTGTTAGCACTGCTCCAATTATAAACAACAACAATAGAGAAAATGATTTAGTAGCTGCTCAACAATTAGTTAGAAGTGGAAATGCTTTTCAAGCTCGTATTGGACAAAAAATCATTGATGGATACAGGTATATGCCTGCAATAAAAGATAGTAATATGGCTGATCAAAATCAAGGAATTATAGGAGGCTTGCCATTTACAAATAAATCTACTGGAAGAGCACTAAATGTTGATTGGGTTAAGTCATCAAATGGCGCCTATTATACAGCTTCAATAGATGGGACTCCATTAAATAAAGGCCAAGCTATATACGGTGAAGAAGATATGCTTGAGATAGTGGCAAGATATGTATCTAGTGAAAGAGAAAGAAGTTTAAAGAAAAAATAAATATGGATACAGATATAAATAATGAATTAGAGACTCCAAATGACAATATAGTTTACAATCCAGAAGCAGCTAATACAAAATTAGTATCACCTGGAGAGTCTGTTCCTGACGACAACACTGTTAATGAAAATGAAATTGATTTAAACATTGATGACAGTAACAGTAATATTGTTTATGACGAAGAGAGGGCGGGTCGTTTTGTTCCTCAAGATCAATTTCACAATATAAATGTTAGTGATTATGCAGGTGATTTAGGAATAGATTCAGATGATGTTTTTATGCCTGAATATAATGGAATGAATGTTCTAAATACTGCTAGAGCAAATGATCAAGGGTTTTTTGCTCAAGCTGGTAACTTTTTAGGACAAGCTGTAATAGGAGAAATTGTTGGTGGTTCTATTGAAGGATTGGGGTATATGTTAGATTTAGGATCTATTATAGACATTGCAAGGGGAGAAGAAACTGATTGGGGTAATTTTATGACTAATATAGGTCAAGGAATTAGAGAGAATACTCAAGACGCAATGCAAATACATCAAGACCCTAATGCACAAGGCTTTTCTAAAATGCTTGATTCAGGATGGTGGTTTAGCAATAGTGTTTCCGTTGCCTCTACTCTTTCAATGCTAATACCTACTGGAGCAGCAATGAGGGCAGCTTCATTTATCGGTAAAGGAGTTGGAGTTAGTAAAGGAATGAGGTCTGTAAGAAAGGCTGTTGGTTTAGCTGAAGAAATGGGTCACAAAGGTAAATGGATGGCTAACGGTCTTTCTCAGGCAGTACTTTCTCGTAATATAGAGAACTGGATGGAAGCTCACGGTACATTTGAAGACATGAAGTCTCAAAAAATGTCACAAGTTGATCCTAATACTGGAGAACTATACACGGACGAAGAGGCTATTAGAATTGCAAGTGAAGCTGCTTCATCTAATTACGGTAAAGGATGGGCTATGCTTATTCAAGATATTCCACAATACTTAGCTATTGGAAAGGTATTTAACCCTGCTTCAGGAAAAATGATAAAGGCTGTAAATGATGGTAAAACTTTAGGTTTAAAAATCAACATGAAACCTTGGCAAAGAAAGACTGCAAAAATAGCAAAAACATTTTTTGGTGAAGCAGGAGAAGAAAGTTATCAATACATGATATCTGAGCAATCTAAATTAATGGCAGATCTTAATGCTGGGTATATTACTCAAAAAGAATATGACGACAAGTTATCAGAAGCATTTGGAGATGAAGAAATGTTAACTTCTGCATTTTTTGGAGGATTAGGAGGTAATGCCTTTCAAGCTGTTGGTGGAGGAGTTAACGATGTATTCAAGTCTAAAGATAGAAAAGAATACGAATCTAAGCTAGAAAGCACGTATGCAGATCATGTAAAAAACAAAGCTAAACAAGTTCATTTAGCTTTTCAGCACCTAAATAGTGCAGATGAATCTGGGTCTAAAGAAATGAGAGATCATATTATCAATGAAAGTATCTTAAATTTAACTGTTGAGGCTCTTGAAAATGATAAATTTGATCAATTTTATGAAACTTTAGGAATGGTTTCAGAGATGTCGGAAGAAGATGCTAAATCTTTTGAAAAAGCTTCTGGTCAAGAATTTAATACTGAATTAGCGAAGCAGGACGCTCCAAGACTTCAAAAAATGTCAATAGAGTTAAGAGATAAATATCTTAAACATAGGAATCGTCATGGGAAAAATACTTCTTCAAGGTTAGCTAGATTAGAAACTGAAAATAGCAGGTTAAATAAAATAATTCAAGAAAAAATAAAGAATACTAGTGAGATCAAAGTTAATATGGGCTCTCAATTTGATAGACAAGCTTCTGACAAATTAAAAGAAAAATTAGAACTTAGAGAAAGAGGTCAAGTTATAAAAAATAGAAGAGAGGTCCTTAAAAACAGATTAACTTCTGCTAATAATAATCAAAAGCCATTTATACAGGCAGCTATAGACAGTAATGAAAGAGAATATAAGAAACACTCTTTAGATTCTCAATTACAGAGACAAAGTTCTTTAGATAGAACTGCTCAAGAAAAAGAAACTGATAAAAACAGAGCTGAAGATGACAAGGCTGCTGAAGATTTGTACAACAGACTTTATAAAGAAAATATATTAGAAGAACTTAATTCTGAATCTAGAGCTAAAGAACAAATTATTATCAATAATGAAGATATGGCTTTTTCTATATCTGAAGGAGGTAAAAATCTTGCTAAAGTTCAAAGACTTGAAAAAGAGTTTAATAAGTATGATAATATCGAGGATACTAATGAGGCTATTAAAAAAATAAAAGATCTTAAAGATAATATTGTTCCTGGAATTGACTACATGGATGAAGCTGAGCTTGCTGAATTTAAGGAAAAAGTAGACAAAAAGATGAAATCTCTTGACTTAAAGTTAAGGAATGAAAAAGCAAGGGCTGGAGCACTACTTATTGAAAAAGAAAAGCTAGAGAGAGATAAGGCTAACAATGAAGATATAGCAACTCCAAACAATGTAAACTCATTACCAGTTGAAGATAATATTGAAGACTCTAATGCAGAAGAAAATCCAATAAGTAATCAGCAACAGCAAAAAGCTCATGAAGATTTAAATCTTAAACAAACCAAAGGTAGTGGATTCATAGCTTTATTGGATCAAATAAACGATAATGATGGAAACTCTGTTACACCAGGTTACGATGAATGGATGTCTACTCCTTTTGACAAGGTTGGTAGTGTTTTTAAGTATACTGCTGATGTAGATAACAATAGTTTAAACAGTATTCAAAAAGAAGCTGTAAAAGTATTTAAAAACTTAAAGCCAGGAGAAGAAGTTCCTCAAGTTGTTTTAGACTATTTACCTATAAAGGCTACTTTTGATAAAAGTGAAAATGTTTTTACTTTTTTAGCAACTAAACCAGGTAAAAACAAGTCTGAAAAAGAAAAAGTAGATTACGATAGAGAATATAAAAACGAAAGATCATCTATAATTGATAAATTAATTGCTGGTGAAGAAGCGCTTACAAAAGCTGCTCTTAATACTGGTGGAGATTTGCAACTTGATTATGATCAAGAAGAAGAATCAGGAAGTAGGGTTCCTGAATACTTGCTTACTCAATTAAAACAAATTGGATTTGACATGTCTAAAATAGAACTTCTTGTTACTAACGAGAAAGGGTATTTAATGAATGTTGAAACTAAAGATCAAGACAAAGACTTAGGTAACAGGCCTATTCTTCTTGATAAAAAAAGTAATGGATCAAAACTACCTTATGCAGGTGGTGTATTTCTAAAGGTAAAGATGGCTAATGGTAAGCCTTTTGCTCTTAGATTAAATTTAAAGAAAAACACAGAGGATCAAGCTACGTTGTTGTCTAAAATACTATTGCAAGTTGGAGTAACTACTCCCGAATTAAATGCAGATGATTCAATAAAAACAAATGATAAAGGAACATATATAGTTAGCAAAAAATTAAAACTTAGCACCCCTTTATCTAGAATAGATCCTAATTTTAAAGATGAGATTTTAAGAGTAATGGGTCCAGAAGTTTCAGCTCTTGATAAAGAATTCAAGGATCCAACCATAGTTGATCTTATAGACTCTTTTGTATACATGTCTTCTAAGACTTTAGGTAAAACTTCTGCTCTAGCTTTAGACGGAAATGATTTAGTGTTTGGAAAACACACCGCAACAATGAAAACAAGAGATAGTGAGGACACAAAAAATAATTTAATTGACTTTTTAATGAATAATAAAAGAAGACAATTTAAAATATCTATGTGGAATGAGAATCAAGATTACAAAAACTTCATTATTGAAAACGGTATATTAAGCACAGATGGGGCTATAGATAGACCTTTATTCATGAATACTGCAAGAAGAAACAGTAGAGGCGATATGGTTGGTAAAAGAATTCAATTATATATGAATCCTATTTCTTCTAAAAATGAAACTGGTACAGTTAAAAAATCAAATGGAGACATTGCTTTATCAAATGAAGCCGCATCTTTTGGTGAGGGTGCAACTATGTTTAGTCCTGAAACTATGGCTAAACTTGGAATGAAATCTCCTGCAGAAGAATTTTCAGTAGGATTAAATAAGATTGATGAAAAACCAAAGCAAAAAAGTAATCAGTCTTTAACTAAAGATGTGGTATTTGATAGTGCAAATGGCGAGCAGGTTGCTTGGGACAAATCGTCTCAAGTTTGGGTTAAAAAAATAGATGAAAGCATGGCTATTTCTGAAGAAACCAACTTTAAAAAAGACGGGTTTACTTATTCACATATGGACTACATGCCTGCAGATCAACAGTATCAAAAACAAAACCTTTCAACAGGTAAGGTTATTTATGAAAATATAACTAAAGAAGAATATGAGGACGCAAAAGGTAATTTAGATGATAATCCTTTTAGAGTAGAAGAGATTTCTTTTAAAGAAGCTAAAAGGCTGTATGAATACTCTCAACAAACACAACAAACTGGTGATCCTGAAATTAGCAAACCTGCTAAAAATGTCGTATCTTCCGAGCCTGTTGTTTCAAAAGGTAGTGAAGTTGCTCAAACATTTTTAACATTCAATGAAGATGTTATTGAAGATGATAGTATATCTGAAGAAAATGATGGTGATCTTGATTTTAGTGATTTTAAAATGGGAAATTTACCAACTAATGATACAACACCTACTGACGAGGTAAGGGATATGAAGGATGGAAAAGTAGAAACTAAATGTGCAAAATCTAAAAAATAATAAATGGATTGTTTTATAAAAAGTGCAACTGACGGTAAAAAATCAGTTTTAGAAGCAGAATTACTTAATATATTTAAAAGTAGAAAAGCAGCAGATGCTTTTTACGCTAAAATACAAGGTGAAGACTTTAAGAAAATATTTGGTGATTGGGAGAAAAAATACAATTCAATAGGAGACTCTGTCAGCCCTAACACTGGTGCTACTTATTCAAACGGAGAACCTAAAGTGTTTAAAGTTAAAAATACTAACCAGTATTATGTAAAACTGCTTGATGGTACTTCTTTATTTCTTAATAAAAAAGGCTTAAGAGGCTCTTTTACTTCTCAAGAAATAAAAGACACATCAAAGTATTTTTTATTTAGATACGTTCAAGAAGGAGGCTCTAAATCATTTAATGAGATGGATGCTGAAAAGAATCAATCTAAAATGATGTTAGTAATTGAAAAAGCTATATCTGACTACAGGGTTCAACTAGAGGGATATCCTGACGGTAAAGCAAAAACTTTACTATCTAATAGAATTAGCAGAGTAGAGTTGTTTAAATCTGAATTTAGATCTCAATTAACTTATGAGCTTGACGCTCTTGGTCAAAAATTCAGAGAAAGCATTAGAGATGCAGAAGGTAATCTTATTGGAGAAGTATTAGAAGAAGATAAAAGTGGAGCTTTAAATATCACTGAATCTACAACTGTAAATGCTAAAGATACAGCTACGGTAAATACAAAAATATTATTATCTCAACTTGAGTCTAGAAAAATAAATAAAAAAACTCGTAAAAAAGAAATAGTTAGATCCAAATTTTTAGCAACTCCTGTATTTGAGGACTTTACGGAAGTTTGGGAAACCTTACAGCCACTTCTTGCAGATAAAGTCGCAATAAGATCTAATGAAGGTGTTTTATCTTCATATGAAAAAATGAGATCTATAGTTGATTCCTTGAAAGACAATAAGCCTTGGGCTGAAGACCTAGGAAGAAAGCTTGATAAAATGTATAACGACAATGATGGAGGAAGATACAAAGTTCTTGAATTTGTTCAAGCATTTAATAAGACAAAACTAAATTACTACGTAACTGAATTTAATAGAGCTAATTCAGCTTACACAATGTACAATGCAACTGCTACAAACAGCAGAGAGTCTCAAATAATGGACAGGTGGGGAATTATGTTTGCGGATTTATTTCTAGAAAATGGAAAGCAAACATATTTAAGCAAAAATGGTGTTGACGAAATTAACAAAATTGAAAAACAAGTTGTATTTATTCATGAAGAATTTAATCAAATGCTTAAGAATGCTGGAGATGATAGAAATCTAATAAATGAATCATTTCAATATGCTGCAACAAATTTGTTTGGAGAGCTTAATAAGCTAGGTGTTTTTGGATTAAAAGATTCTGATATGAATTCACTTATATTCTTAGGTGGAGGTAATCAAAATGAGAAAAAAACAGTAAATGATTTATTTGTTGGTGTTATGCATATGATTAATGGAGACATAACTAAAATTGACAAAAAAGGAAATGGAGTTCTTTTCTCTGATGAATTTGGTGATGGTAAAAATCCTTACAGGTCACAACATATGGTTAAAATGTTAGCTCAGGCCATGGCTATGAGAGAGTTAGATATAGCAGAATCTTCTATACTTGCAAGCGGAAGTAAAACTTATTTTGCATACTCTAACCCAACATACATTTCTAACAAAATAAACGAATGGAAAGAAGATGATTCTGGTTTGCAAGAGTTGTTTTCTCAGCAAATAAATCAGAGTTCAAAATGGATGTACTATTTACTTGCTTCTCATTTAACAAGTGAGTCAGCTAGATTAATTGAATCTAAAAAAAGACTTTCTAAATTTCAAAGTTCTTTAGCTAGTTCTTTTACATCTAAAGGAAAGGACGACGGAGTTGATAATGTTCACATTTCATTAAGTGATCAAATAAATGATAATTTAGCAAAAATGCTTAGAGGAGCAACTGTAAAGGGAGGATCAATGTTTCCTACAATAATTGCTGCAGATAAATCAAGAAGAGTTGAATTTAAAGGATTAGAGTTTATAGACTCTAGAATCTATTTAGATGATACGGGAAATGTTGTTATACCAGAAAAAACAGTATCAATATTTACAAATTACTTTAATGATGAGTACGGCAGAATGGCTGAAGTTGCTAGAGATTTAGATAATCTACCTGAAAACAAAAGAATAAACAATTATCACACTGGTAATCAAAATGGTCTTAAATCTCAAATATTTCCTGAATTTAGTGTAGAAAACGCTAAAGGAGAATTGGCATTTATGCTATATAAAGACGGTAAACCTATTGGATACAAGACTGGAACAGGATTTAGCTCTACTCAGCAAAACATGGTTTCTAAATACGTTAAAGAATCTCTTAAAGAAAGGTTTTTAGAAACTCAATCTGAAATCAAGAATCTTAGAGAGACATCTTACGTTGATAGTACCTTAATTAATCACTATAAAGATAAAGGAGGAGACGTGGCCATGGCTGGAGACTATTTAATAAATGGATTAGTATCTAGTATTGAATACACTAAAATGTTTTCAGGAGATCCAGCATTTTATAAAAACTTACCAGATTTAATTAAAAGAATTCCAGCTACATATACAGATGGATTACAGCTAGCTTTGTCTGACAAAGATGATATGAAATTTAACATGGCTGTTGTAAACAATGTAGATGTTGCTTCTAAATATCAAAAAGTAATTTACGATTCACTTAGCAAAGACTACAAACATGTGGCTAACGCTTATGGAAAGTACAAAGATAATAGCGGTAACAACGTAAACACCACAGATGCTCAAGCATGGATAACTCCTCGTAGATGGAGGTTTCTTAAACAGAAGCTAGGTCAATGGAGCTCCACTCACGACGATGTTTTTAAAAAAATGGAAAATGGTGTTAGATTAGAAGGTTCTGAATTGGCTCTTGCTGCTCAACCTTTAAAAGGAGTTTATTTTGAAATTAACAAAGGAGTTCCTACGTATTTAAAATATTCTCAAGCGGTGCTAGTTCCTTCTATGGTAAAAGGAACTCCTATGCAGCGTCTTTTAGACAAGATGCAAGGTCCAACTACTGTCGATTTAGAAGGAAATACTATTTATGAAGTTAGCGGTGCTAACGAAACTCATGAAGTGGTAACTGTTGATGGTGTAAAAGTTGGTGCAATCGCTCCTACTACTATAAACAAAATAGTTGACGGAAAAGGAACTACTGATTTAGCTGATGAATTTGATTTAAACACAAATACATTATCAAACATGGGTTGGAAGTTGCAACAGGATTTACCTGTTAAAACAATGCATGAAACTAACTTAGGGTCCCAAATTCAAAAAAACATATTAGAAGGACTTAAACTTGACGAAAAATACAAAACTGGCAACGAAGAGGTTGATGGAAGCGTAATGGTTCAAAAAATACACGAAGCAATTTCAAATTTAATAGAAATTGGTGCGGGAGAAGTATCAAGCAGGCTAGGTATTGTTGACAACAAAATAACTGACGATAACGCACTTTACGAGGTTCTTATAAGTGAGTTTAGACAAAGAGGTGGTAATGAAAACATAATTACTGCGTTAGAAAAAAGAACAAAATTTGACGCTATTCCTCAAATTAGAGGAAGAGTTAACAGTATATTAATGTCAGTTTTCAACAGGGCAATTACAAAAATTTCTACTGAAGGTGGAAGTTTTATTCAAGTATCTCCATTTGGGTTGGAAAAATTTGACAAAACATCTGGAATAGTTCAGATCTCTGAAAACTACGACGACGAAGGACTACAGCCCCCAAGAAAAGGTGAAGATGGTGAAACACTTTCTGGCCAAGTACTAATTCCTCATACATTAGCCTTAAAGCTTCTTAAAAGTGCAGGTGAAGATTTATTAACCATGACTCCTAGTAAGTGGATGAAATTCTTTAAAGATCCTAAAACGCGTGAATTAGTAGGATACAGAATTCCTAACCAAGGAATGTCTTCTAACGATACTCTTGAGATAGTGGGAATACTACCTGAGACTATGGGTGATAGTATCATAGGATACGATGCTATACCTGCTAAAACAGGATCAGATTTTGATATTGACAAAATGTACATAATGGCTCCTAATTTAATGTTTAGTAAAAAAGACAAAAAATTTGAAGTTTTAAATGAAAAAAATAAAAAGTTTTATAACGGATCTAAAAATGCAACCAAACTTGTAGCTCAAAACAAAGTTCTTGAGTTATATGGAGATATTCTTAAGAGTAGACATACTTACGATAATATGATGACGTCTATTGACGGAAAAGATTTAAAAGAAGACATAGATAACCTGCACCCTAAAGATGATGCTAAGAATTTAGATTTGTTTTCACCAATAACTCAACTTAAAAGTAAGAAGGGTTACATGGATGGAACAACAGGTATAGGTCTTACAGCCAATCAGCTTGTTGATCACGTAGCTAATCAATCAGTGCCTGGAATTGGTCTTAATATAGATCTTGGTATTGGTAATGAAGCTCAAGGTTCTAAAAATGACAAGCATATGTTAATGGATGTAAACACTAAAGGAAAAAGAACTATAGCGCATACGCTTTCTTTCTTTTTAAATGCATACGTTGACATAGCTAAAGATAACTACATAACTAGAGGTAATCATAATGATATAACCGCTAACGTTTCATTTATGTTAATTAGGGCGGGAGCTTCTATGGAAACAGTTAATAGATATATAGGTCAACCAATACTTAAAGAGTATGTTGAGTTAAAGAAAAGAGAGAAAAGTATAACTTCATTACCATTAACTATGGTTTTGAGTGATGGAACTGTAGTAAATACGGATGCTATGGGGTTTCTTAAAAATAAATACAGCATCGGAACATATGAAGACTCTAGGCTTAAATTAAGAGACATTACTAATAAACAATTAGAGAATAATATAAAAGGACAAAAAGTAAAATACATAGATTCAGTAGTTTTAAACTCTTTTGAAGAGTTTGAGAAAAAAGCTGCTCAATTTACTGACGCAGTTCTCGCATCAAAAGTTGATACAAAAGGGGCTGGCGGATCACCAATAGAAATGCATATTAGACAGAATAAAATTGCAAAAATAAGTGAGGTAAATTTTGTTAGAAATTATTTTATGAAATTTGAAGGAACTGCTTTAGGTACTTATAAAAAATATGCATTAGACTTTGTTAGTGATGTTTTAGAAAAAAGTAACATTGAATTATCGGCAACTAGAGGAGCTAAAGACACTTTTGATACTATTTCTTCGAAATTGACAAGAGACAATGTAATTATAAGTGAAAAACTAGGTAAAGCTATAGACAAAGGTGTTTACTCTTATTTAATGTCAGGAACTACAATGATGAGTGAAAATAGATCTGATTTTAACAAATTGTTTGTGAACCTTCCTAAAGATATAATAAATCTTAAAAAAACATCTAAAAACCTTTTAATAAAAGAACTTGAAATTCAAATGAGAGGTGGATATAATTTTATTGGAATAAATGGAAAAGACAAACCTCAACTATATCAAAACAACATATATGGGGCTTGGATGGATTTATACGAAAGTGAAGATACTAATAAAATAGCTATTGATTTAGTTAGATATTCTTACTCTCAATCAGGATTTAGCTCAAATTTAAATCAATTTTTTACACACATTCCTCATGAAATATTAGCGGAAAATGGTTTAAACTCTGAAATAAATGAATTTTTTCTTAAAATAAATGGAATAGCTTTTGACAGTAATTTTAGTGATCAATTTGCTAGACATGAGTCAAAAAATACTGACGTAGTACCAAGAGCTCATAAAGGTGATTATCTTGATTCTGAAAACATCCACTACGGATTTACAGGTTCTGAGAAAATGAATTCAAAATACATGTCATATAAAAATGGGCAACCTTATCAAAATCATCCTGAATTTATGAGCGTTGATTTAGGTGAAGGGGTTATTGGATTGTATAAACTTGAAGATTTAACATACATTGGACAAGACAATGAAAATTCAAGTCCAGTATATAAAAGAACTTACCAATTAGGATACAAAGCTGGTAAAAATAGAGTTTTTGAATACTCATACAATAATTCTATTGTTGAATCTATTTTGCCAGAAAATAACTTTGATGCAAGCTTCAATGTTGCAGCAAGAGATTTTGTTGAGAAAGAATTAAAAGGCAATACAAGTGAAGAAGCTAAAGACGAGATGAATGTTAGTGAGAAAGTAGAAGAAAATGACAATCATAAGACTGAAAATGATTATATTAGCGACGGAAATGAATCAAATCAATTGCAAGATTCTTCAGATGAGGTAAATGCATATAAAATTACTTCGGAAATGCTAGCAACAGTAGCTACAAAAACAGATGATTGTTAATAATATAAAATATAACTATGAGTTGTAAATTAGAATATAAAGGTAAGTTTTACACAGAAAAGGAGTTAAAGTTGGAGCTTATTAAAGATCCAGCTTTTGTTGCTAAATATTTGCCACAAGAAGAAAGGTTTAATTCTGGAGATTATACCAAAGAGGACATAGTAATGTTCAAAAGAAAAGTTGATCGTCTACAGGAAACTATGGATGTCAAAGTTATCATGGATCCAAGTGTTGAAACTTCTAGAACTTTAGGTTCGTCAGATCCTAGAGTAAAAGCTGAAGGCAAGCCTGTAATTTTGATTAATCCTAACGCCGTATTTAAAACTACAGCAATTCACGAATTTGGACACATCTTTCTTGACTCCTTTCCCAATGGAATTGAAAATCCTAGATTAAAGAGAGCTTATGAAATGTTAAAAGGAACTGAGCTTGAAGCTGAAGTAAAAGCTTTATACCCTGAACTTAATGACGAAATGTTCGCGAAAG
>TARA_R110000787_G_scaffold273504_3_pt1 | contig 15832 bp, 10 predicted proteins | sample TARA_R110000787 | Tara Oceans TARA_R110000787 (sample SAMEA4397920) | marine metagenome | biome: Polar Biome; feature: [DCM] deep chlorophyll maximum layer (ENVO:01000326); material: water (ENVO:00002006), including particulate matter (ENVO:01000060) such as... | depth 35 m
GCCTGTTGTTGACAGCATCCATGCTCGCTGCGGGACTGGGTTGGTCCGGCGCCAGTGCCGCGCCCAAAGCGGCACCGGTGGCAAAACCCAATATCGTTCTGATCGTTCTTGATGATGTTGGCTTTTCCGACCTGGGTGCCTTTGGCTCCGAAATCCGTACACCCAATATCGATGCGCTCGCTGCAGCAGGGCTGCGGTACAACCGGTTCGACAGCAAAGCGGTTTGCACGCCGACCCGCGCCGCCTTGCTGACGGGCCGTAACAACCAGACGGTGCGGATGGCGGACCTGCCGACCAATCAACGCACCGACGACATGACCCGCGACCGTGGCGAAATCGCGCATAATGCGCAGATGCTGCCCCAGGCACTCAAAGCGGCGGGCTATCGCACCTATGGTGTGGGCAAATGGCATCTTGGTCCCGAATATGAGGACGGAAAGCCCGGCAACAATGCCTCCTGGCCGCTCCAGCGCGGGTTCGACCAATTTTATGGCTTTTATCTCGGCTGGACCGATCAATATCGCCCGGACCTCATCGAAGGGAATGAGAAGCTGCCCAAGCCCGACAAACCGGGCTATCATTTCTCTAACGATATGGCGGACCAGGCCATTGCTAATATTGACGACGCAGCGGGCAATCCCTTCTTCCTATTCTTTTCCATGGGCGCGGCCCATGCGCCGCTGCAGGTGCCGCGCGCCTATATCGACCGATACCGCGACCTCTATAAAAAGGGATGGGACGCGATCCGTGCCGAGCGCTTCGTGCGGATGAAGAAGATCGGCATCATTCCGGCCGACACCGTCATGACCCCCCGTGCCGCCAGCGATCGCCCATGGGATGCGCTAAGCGCTGACGAAAAGGCCGTATTCGCACGCTATATGGCGACCTATGCCGGTTTCATCGATCATGCCGACGAACAGATCGGGCGGGTGGTGCAACGGCTCAAGGATAAGGGCCAGTATGATAATACGATCATCATGCTCATTTCGGACAATGGCGCTGCAGCCGAAGCCGGACAAATGGGCGGCTTTGAAACCATGTATCGGCAGACCAAATTGAGCTTTGCCGAGCAGCGGGCGCGGATCGACGATATCGGTACGGTCAAGCTGCACTCCGAATATCCCCAGCCCTGGGCCTGGGCAGGCGGCACGCCCTTTCGCCGCTACAAATCCTGGCCCTATGCCGGAGGCGTTCGCACGCCCATGATCGTTTCCTGGCCTTCCGTCATTCGCGATAGCGGAGCAGTGAGGACGCAATTTGTCGACACGATCGACCTTGCCCCCACTTTGCTAGACGCGGCGGGGACCAGCTTCGCCCGGACGGTAGATGGCGATGCGCAAATTCCCGTTGCCGGGCGATCGATCCGCAAGACCTTTCGGGATGAAGCGGCGAAAACACGCTCGGTCCAATATTTCGAATTGCGCGGCCAGCGTGCGATCACGTCGGGCAATTGGCGCGCGGTCGCGATGCACAAATACGGCACCGATTTCGCCAAGGATAAGTGGGAATTGTTCGATATTTCGAAGGATTATTCTGAAAGCACAGACCTTGCTGCGCGTTATCCCGCCAAGCTCGAAGAGATGAAGGCGCTGTGGTGGCGCGAAGCGCGCAAATATAGCACCCCACCGCTCGGCGAGCCCCTCGAAATCTTCGCCAAGCGCGGGCGCTATGTTGACGCTTTTCCCGAAACGCCCAAATGAATTCTCGCCTTGAAACCCTATCGTCCAGTTGCGTTCAGCGCGCAGGCCCCCTGGCCTTGTCGCCGGAGGATGCACGCTGGGTCGAACGCACGCGCGATGCCCTGAGCGTCGAGGCGCAGATCGCGCAGTTGTTCATCCTGTCCTCGCGTCATGATAGCGTGGCGGAAACCGACGAACTGCTCGCGCACGCGCCCGGCGGTGTCCATCGCTTCCCGACCCGCAATCTGGACGACGCCTGGGCGGCGGCCCGCGATGCGCTGGACCGGTCTGAAGTCCCGCTGATCCTGTCGGGCGATATCGAAGGAGGCACCGTCAGCTACCCCTTCACCACGGCCATTCCCAACCAGATGGGTATCGCCGCCTGCGACGATATGGAGCTGAGCACCCAACTCGCCACAATCGTCGGCCAGGAAAGCCGCGCGCTCGGCTATAACTGGTCGTTCACCCCGGTGGTCGATATCAACCGCGCGTTCCGCAATCCGATCGTCGGCACACGCTCCTATGGCTCCGATCCCGATCGCATTCTGGACCAGGCGAAAGCCTATATCCGCGCATTGCAGGCGCAGGGCGTCGCTGCCTGCGCCAAACATTGGCCGGGCGATGGACTGGACGATCGCGACCAGCATCTGGTCACCAGCGTCAACGACATGGACCTCGCGGAATGGGAAGCGACCTTTGGCCGCATCTTCCGGTCTCTGATCGACGATGGCGTGATGACGATCATGTCGGCCCACATCGCTCTGCCTGCCTATGTACGGGACAAGTTGCCGCGCGCGGGCGCACAAGCCTTCGAGCCGGCGTCCGTGTCCCGTCTGCTGAACGAAGAACTGTTGCGGGGGCAGCTTGGCTTTGACGGACTGATCGTCTCCGATGCCACCGTGATGGGCGGCCTGACGAGCTGGATGGCGCGGGCTGAAGCCGTACCCGCCATCATTGAAAATGGCTGTGACATGTTCCTGTTCAGCCGCGATCCGGCGCAGGACATGGCGCTGATGCTGAAGGGATTACGCGAAGGCCGCCTGTCGGAGCGTCGCCTACATGAAGCGGTCACCCGCTGCCTGTCGCTCAAGGCGAAGCTCGGCCTGCACCGAATGACCCTAGATGAACGCATCGCGCCTCTTGCCCAGGTGCGCGAAGCGCTGCGTCGTCCCGACCATTTGGATGTCGCCCGACGCGCCGTCGCGGACAGCCTGACCCTCGTAAAGGACCGCGACACGCTGTTGCCGATTAGCCCTGTGCATCATCAGCGCGTCGTTGTGATATCGGATGAAGGAACGAGCTTTTTTGCAGGCGCGCCCGATCGCGACTTTACCCCGCTCGTACAAGGTCTGGAAGAGCGCGGCTTTAACGTCCGCAATTTCGATCCCGATGCCATGCCGACACCCGAGGACACGGATCTCGTCCTCTATCTCATTGGTCAGGAAGCAACGCCAGGGCTTAGCCACATATTCCTCGACTTCGCCAAGCTGCACGCCGGGCCGCGCAACGCGATGATCCAGTATAATCAGGAAATTCCCACATTGCTCGTCTCCTTCGGTCAGCCCTATTATCTCTATGACGCGCCGAACTTCTCCACCTATATCAATGCATACGCTTCGCTGTCCGATGTTCAGACAGCGTTGGTCGAACGGTTGGTAGGGAAGGCCCCCTTTACCGGGGTCAGCCCGGTCGACGCGTTTTGCGGGAAGGCGCAGTTACGATGGTAGGCTTGGGCAAATGGCTGGCGGCGTCCGTCGGGGTTTTCACCCTGAGCGCTGCCGCTGCGCCACAGCCAGGCTGGCGCGACCTCAATCATAATGGCCGACTTGATCCCTATGAGGATAAAAGCGCCCCGATCGATCAGCGGGTCGAGGATCTGCTGGGGCGCATGACGCTGGCGGAAAAGGCCGGGCTGATGTTGCACGGGACGTTGCCGACGCCCGGATCGTCTATCGGCTTTGCCGGACAGGTCTATGATCAGGCCGCGACCACCCGCCTGATGCGCGATCGCCATATATCCAGCTTCATTACCCGCCTCGTCGTGCCGCCCGCGCAACTGGCGGCACAGAATAATGCGGTCCAGAAACTGGCGGAGGCCGGACGCCTTGGCATTCCAGCAACGATCAGCACCGACCCGCGCCACCATTTCCAGGCGACCTTGGGGGCCAGCACGACGGGCGGCGGCTTTTCACTCTGGCCCGACATGCTCGGTTTTGCAGCACTCAATGACCCGGCCGTCACGCGCCGTTTCGGCGATATCGCCCGCGCCGAATATCGCGCCGTCGGTATCCATATGGCCCTGTCACCCCAGGCTGACCTTGCCACCGAACCCCGTTGGGCACGTTTTTCGGCGACCTTCGGTTCCGACCCCGACACCGTGTCGCGCCTGGCAGGGGCCTATGTCGAGGGGTTCCAGCAGGGGGCCAACGGCGTTACCGCGCAGGGCGTCGCAACCGTCGTCAAACATTGGGTCGGCTATGGTGCGCAGCCGGAGGGTTTCGATGGGCATAATGTCTATGGCCGCCATGCCACGCTAACCGACGCATCCTTCGCCGACCATATCCGCGCCTTTGATGGCGCGCTGGCCGCGCGCAGTGCAGGCGTCATGCCGACCTATGTCATCGTGCAGGGGCCAAAGATCGCAGGGCAGCCGATCGAGCCTGTCGGCGGTGGTTTCAGCAAGCAATTGCTGTCCGGCCTGCTCCGCGGCGACAAGAGTTTTCGCGGCCTGATCCTGTCGGACTGGTCGATCACGCGTGACTGCCCACAGGCCTGCGTCGCGCCCGATGCCGCCAACCCACAGGCGCCCGCATCGATCGGCATGCCCTGGGGCATGGAACAAGCGGACAAGACAGCCCGCTTCGCCAAGGGCATAGAGGCGGGTATCGACCAGTTCGGCGGTGCCGACGACCCCGCGCCCATCCTCGACGCCGTCGCCAAGGGGCTGGTCAGCGTCCAGCGGATCGACGAGTCCGCCCGCCGGGTGCTACGCCTGAAGTTCGAACAGGGGCTGTTCGACAATCCCTATGTCGACGAACAGTCGGCGGCCCAGATCGTCGGCAATCCCCAAGCTCAGCGCCAAGCCGATGCCGTGCAACGCGCCAGCCAGGTGCTGTTGCGCAACGATCGCGCAACCCTGCCTATCGCGCCGGGCCAACGCATCTGGCTGCATGGTGTCGATCCGGTTGCGGCCCGCGCCGCTGGCTTCATCGTGGTTGACGACCCCGCCCAGGCACAGGTCGCGCTGGTCCGCACCGCGACGCCGTTCGAAACCTTGCATCCCCATCATTTCTTCGGCTCCCGTCAGCATGAAGGACGGCTGGTCTTCCGCCCCGATGATAAGGATGTGCAGGCAATTGCGCGCGCCGCCGCGTGCGTCCCCACCATCGTCGCGGTAGAAATGGATCGCCCGGCCATCCTGACGGCGATCGAACCCATGGCCCGCGCCCTGATCGTCACTTTCGGCGCAAGCGATGCCGCCCTGCTGGACGTGGTCGCCGGCCGCGCCGCGGCACACGGCCGCTTGCCCTTCTCGCTGCCGCGGTCGATGGCCGATGTGGAGGCGCAGCGCCCCGATCTTTCCGATGATGGCGCACCCCCCGCCTATCCGCGCGGCGCTGGGATCACGGTGGACGGCGGCCAATGACCGACGGCATGCGCCATGTGCCCGGCGGCGCGTTCCAGATGGGGTCGGACCAATTCTATCCCGAAGAAGCGCCCGTCCGCCCCGTTCAGGTGGATGGTTTCTGGATCGACGAGACGCCGGTAACAAATCGGGATTTTGCGCGCTTCGTGGCGGCGACCGGCCACATCACGCTGGCCGAAATCGCACTGGATCCCAAAGATTATCCCGGCATGGATCCGGCCTGGGCGCAGCCGGGGTCGTTGCTGTTCCAACGCACGCGCGGCCCGGTGGATCTGGCGGACTATAGCCAGTGGTGGCAATTCAGCTTCGGCACCGACTGGCGTCACCCCCATGGCCCCGACAGCAGCCTCGACGGGCTAGACGATCATCCGGCCGTCCATGTCGCGTTCGAGGATGCCGAGGCCTTTGCAAAATGGGCCGGGAAATCGCTGCCGACCGAAGCGGAATGGGAATATGCCGCGCGTGGCGGCCTTGATGGTGCCGATTTTGCTTGGGGTGATCAGCTTGCACCGGGCGGCGCGATGTTGGCCAATTACTGGCAGGGCGTTTTCCCCTTCGCCAACACGCTGGACGATGGCTATGAGCGGACATCGCCGGTCCGCACCTATCCCGCCAACGGCCATGGCCTGTTCGACATGATTGGCAATGTCTGGGAATGGACGACCGACTGGTTCGCCCAGCCCCGGATCGAGCGCAAGGCCAAGGGCAGTTGCTGCGTCCCCGCCAATCCGCGCGGTGGCACGAAGCGCGAAAGCCTAGACCCCACCACCCCCGATGCACCGATCCCGCGCAAGGTGCTCAAGGGCGGCTCGCATCTCTGCGCCGCCAATTATTGCCAGCGCTATCGCCCGGCCGCCCGCCACCCACAGGCGGTGGACAGTTCGACCAGCCATATCGGCTTTCGCTGCATCATCCGCGACAAGAAGGAAAACCGCTCATGAAGAACGCCCGCCGCGCGCTGCGCGCCGCCGCCCTTGCCGCTTGCACCTTGTTGGGACCGGGCGTGCTGGCCAAGCCCGTCAATGCGCCGCAAAAGCCGACCAATATGATCTTCGTGCTGGTGGATGATCTGCGCTATGATGCGATGGGCTTTCTGACACCGGGCCTCCAAACGCCGAACATCGACGCGCTGGCCAAGAATGGCGTCTACTTCCCCAATGCCGTCGTCACCTCCTCGCTGTGCTCGCCCAGTCGCGCGACGATCCTGACCGGCCAGACCGCGCGCAACCATGGCGTGGTCGACAATAATAATAGTTCTGAGGAAGGGCTGACCTTCTTCCCCAAATATCTCCAACAGGCAGGCTATCAGACCGGCTTCTTCGGCAAATGGCATATGGGTTTCGACACCGATGCACCGCGCGAAGGCTTTGACAAATGGGTCAGCTTCAAGGGGCAGGGCACCTATTTCCCCAACGAATTGCTCTCACCCGAACGACTCGCGGCGGGCGATCGGCAAATGCTCAACGTCGATGGTACGGCGGTGAAGCGCACCGGCTACATCACCGATGAACTGACCGATTATGCGATGAACTGGCTGGAAAAGGGCCGCGACACGTCCAAGCCCTTCTTCCTCTATCTCAGCCACAAGGCCGTTCATAGCGACCCGCTGCCGCCCGAACGCTATAAGAGCCAATATAGCAAGCTCGACATCAAACTGCCCGCCAGCATGGCGAACACGCCGGAAAATAATGCGGGCAAGCCTCTGTGGGTCCAGAACCAGCGCAATAGCTGGCATGGTGCCGACTTCCCCTATCATACCGACAATCCGATGACCGAACAGGTCCGCGACTATTATCGCACGCTCAGCCCCGTCGATGACAGCCTGGGCCGGATCATGGCCTATCTGAATAAGAACAAGCTCGACAAGAATACGATGGTCGTCTTCTATTCCGACAATGGCTTTATGATCGGCGAACATGGTCTGATCGACAAGCGTAACGCCTATGAACCCTCGGTCCGCGTGCCGATGATCGTCTGGGCACCGGGCATGGTGCCCAAGGGCGTCACCAACCCGGCGGTCGTTCGCAACCTCGACCTCGCGCCCACCTTCCTCGACATCGCCCATGTTGCCAAGCCGCAGCAGATGGAGGGCAAGAGCTTCCTCCCCGTGGCCGAAGGCAAGATCGACGAAAAAGCCTGGAATCCCGGCGATTTCGTCTATGAATATTATTGGGAATGGAGCTTCCCGCAGACCCCCACGACCTTTGCGATCGAGCGGGACCGTGTGAAATATATCCAATATCACGGCGTCTGGGATCTGGAGGAACTATATGACCTCAAGACCGACCCTGACGAGATGCATAATCTGATCGAAGATCCGGCCTGGCTCGACACCAAGATCACCTTGCGCAAGGCCTTGTTCGACCAGCTCGGCAACAGCAAGGGCGCGCATGTGGTGCCTTACACCCGCAAGACGAGCTCGGGCTTGGTTCATCGCAAGATCGATGGTGCCCGCGCCGCCGATTTCCCGGCCGACTGGTATGTCCAGCCCAACCTGCCATCGAAGATGAACGACCTGTTTGCCGACACGCCCGCGAAGCTGAAGGCAGATGCCGCTGGCAAGGCCTATCGGCCGTGATCGGCGATAGCGTCCATTCTATCGGGGCGATGCGACTGCACGCGCATCACCCTGTCGCCGACATTGCGGCCTATGGGAAGGCGAAGGCAGGATGAACCCCATCGAAGCGGCCATGATCGGCGAACCGACAGAGCATAAGGCGCGTCCGCCCGTGTCGCTCGGCTTCATCGCCATCTATGTGCTGGCCCAATTCGGCATCTGGATCGCGCTGCTGACGCCGGTCGTCATCACCATCGCGCTGCGCGTCAGCGAAATTGCCGGTGAAGCTGAAAAAGGCCGCTGGCTGGGCATCATCCTTGCCATTGGTGGTTTCGTCGCGCTCGTCATCACGCCGATCTGCGGCGCCCTGTCGGATCGCACCCGCAGCCGGTTCGGCCGCCGTCGTCCCTGGTTGCTGGGCGGATTGTTGGTCAGCGGATTGGGGTTGACGATTCTTGGCACCGCGCCAAACCTCCTGATCCTGGGCATCGGCTGGGTCATCTGTCAGGCTGGCTTCAACGCCATGCAGGCGGCCTGCCTTCCCATTTTGCCCGACATCATCCCAGTCCGTATGCAGGGGCGCGTTGCAGGCATGCTCGGCATGACATCGACGGCAGGCACCTTCGCGGGCAGCTGGATCACCCAATATACCCAATCCTCGGACCTGATGATGTTCCTGGTGCCCTTTGCCATCACGGTCGTCAGCATCCTCACCTTATGCGTCATCCTGCCCGATCGCCCGGCGGTCAGCAGCGACGTCAGGATGAGCCCCGGTCTCATGTTCCGGTCCATCTTCGCGCCGTTCCGTGATTGGGATTTCAGCTGGGCCTTCGGCAGTCGCTTCCTGATCATGATGGCCTGGTCCTTCCTCCTGACCTATCAGCTTTTCTTCCTGACCGACCAGTTGTCGCTCAGTCGATCGGACGCGACGCAGGTGATGGTCAAGTCGATGGCGATCATCGCGTCGGCCACCATCGCCATTTCGCTCGTCGGCGGTTTCATCACCGACTGGACGGGTCGCCGCAAGCCGCTCATCTTCGTCGCAGCCGCGTTGGAAGCGTCGGGGTTTCTGGTCATCGCGCTTGCGCCATCCGTGTCGCAATTTCTGGTCGGCGTGGCCTTGGCGGGGATCGGCAAGGGCCTCTATTTCGCCGTCGATCTGGCGCTGCTGGCGGCCATCCTGCCAAGCGAGGAAGACCGTGCCAAGGATATGAGCGTGTTCCAGATCGCCAATTCCCTGCCGCAATCCCTCGCCCCTGCCATCGCCCCCATCATCCTGGCGGTGGGCAGCGCGGGCGGCAAAAATTATGCCGCCATCTATCTGACGGGCGCGGTGTTTGCCCTGCTGGGTGCCTTCGCGATCAACCCCGTGCGCCGCTCGCGGTAGGCGTAAGCAGATGCGCTGCCGGTCTCAGGCTACCGCCAGCCCGGACTGGTGGAGATCCTCTACCGTGCAAAAATGCACCTGCGCCTTTCCTTTGGCCTTTGACCGATACAGGGCAGTATCGGCAAAGGCCATCAGTCGCTCCAGTTCCAGGCCGAACTCCGGTGCCATCGCGATTCCGACGCTGACCGTTATGCGCATCTCTATTCCATCGATCAGATAGGGCTCGCTCAGTTGCTTGATGATGCGCCGTGCGAGCAGGTCGGCTTGATCCGGATGCCGCACCTGGCATTGAAGCAATAGAAATTCGTCGCCCCCCAGACGGCAGGCGACGTCTTCTGTTCGGATCATGAGTTGAAGACGCCGTGCGACCTCTCGCAGCATGGCGTCCCCGGCAGGATGGCCATATCGATCGTTGATTGCCTTGAAGCCGTCCAAATCGAGATAGTGGATCGCCATCTGCTCGCCAGTTTGCGACGACTGGACGTTGGCCTGAAAAGTCTCGCGTAGCAGGAGGCGGTTGGGCAGTCCTGTCAGCGGATCAAAACGCGCAAGTTTGGCAAGGTCATGTTTGGTCGTCAGATGCTCGACGGACGAAGCATAAAGATGTCGCACGGACTGCAAGCTCATCAACGCCACCGTGACAAGCAAAAATGCCTGCAACGCGAAAAATTCGGCATGAAGATGTTGCTCGAATTCGTTCATGGCATGCATCATCATGGCGACGGCGGTCGGCAGAACCACCAGCGACAGGCTTGTGACGCATAGCCGCGGGCGCGATGCGTTGCGCGATACGATCCCGGCACCGAAGGTGAAGATGAGGCTGATCGTGGCAATATGAACGAGCGGTTCGTGCGCGACCAAGGCGCGAATATGGAGCGCTGCGAGTAGAAGCGCAAAAATATAAGTCAGAAACGCATAGCGCCTCTCCCAGGCTTTTAGCGCTGGGACATCCTGCGTGGTGCTGCCCGCTGCATTATAGGCTTTGATGAGCCAGACACGCGCAACGGTAACAACTATGGCGGTGCCGGTTAGAGTCGCGATCAGCCCGTCCTGCCACTTGAGATAGATAAGCGTGCCGACGAGGGCGTAGAGGACACCAAAGCCCATAATCGGCATGGCCATCGTAAAGAGCGTCGATACCAGATCACGATATACCGCGTCCGGCAACGTGACGCCACCAGCCGTGCCGAATGCCGAAAATCGGCGATGCGATCCATTACGCGCCCGTCTCTCCATACGCCACCATGCCAGCAAGACTATTAACAGCGTCCTACCGATGCGCCGAACGGAAAGGGCAAGGTACAGTGGCGACGAGGCCTGGACCTATCAATCGGTGACAGCCCGTGCTGATCGCGCTATCGGGCCACAACTTTGGCCATGGGATGGAAAGGCGTCATGCTGCCCGCACGCACCTACAGCATATCGATCGACCGGGATTGGCGCGCACTTTACGACAGCATCTGGCTACCGGATGTCTTTCCCAAATGGGCTTCAGGCCTCGCCGAATCCAATCTTCGTCAGGAAGGCGACCGATGGATGGCCGATGGACCGGAAGGCCCGGTTACGATCCGCTTCACGCCGCACAATGCGTTCGGGTTGATGGATCATTATGTCGATGCCGGAAATGGCCAGGAAATCCATGTCCCCCTGCGCGTCATCGCCAATGGCGAAGGGGCAGAGGTCATGCTGACGCTTTTCCGTCAGCCCGGTATGGATGATGAGATGTTTGCCCGCGACGCCAAATGGATCACCCGTGATCTGCGCGCGCTCAAGGCATTCGCAATGGCCTGATCGGTAATGGCTGCTACGCCAGATTCGCGCGCATCGTCGCTGCGGCTCTTTAAACACAGCCTTCGCTGACCTTCTCGCCGGACACTGATGCGTCCAGGACGTGTCGCGCGCCTGGATCGCCATCCTGTCCCTCGACCCGCGATCAATAATCAATCGCGCCCCGCCGCGCCAACTCGCCGCTCGCCGGATCGAAGATCATGTTGAGCACCAGCCCCACCGCCAGCATGGCCGCAAGCAGCGTCGCGAGGTAGAAGCCATAGATGGCGTCGCCGAAATAATCGCCGATCAACCCCATCGCCAGCGGGGCCACGACTGCACTGACGCAGGTGAAGAACAGGATGACGCCCGAAATCGCGCCATGCTGGGGCTTTGGAAAGCAACTGATACCCTTGGAATTGAGTGTCGGGTACAGCACCGACATGAACAGCCCCGACAAGGGCAGCGTCATCACCGCCATCGCCCGCCCGCCAAAAATGGCCAGCGCAAAGCACAGCAGGATGGCAATGCCGCACGAGGCCAGCACCGCCGTCCAGTTGAACCGCTCCAGCAGCCAGAACCCGGCAAAGCGGCCGATGACGCGCAGGATGAAGAAGATCGACAGCGCATAGGCCGCCCATTGCCAGCCCGGCCCGGCATAGCCCGCTAACAATGTCGGCATCCACACATAGATGGCGGTCTCGATGCCGACATAGAGCATGATCCCGCTGCTGAAGGCCAGGGCATAGCGATTGCGCATCATCGCCAGCATGTCGGCCATCGGCGCGCTGTCCATCTTTGCCTGCACCGGAGGGTAGGGCACGCGCCAGGCCAGAACCATGAGCAGGCCGCACAGCGCGGCGGCGATCAGATAGAGCCATTTCCACGACGCATCATGCGACAGCAGATAGGCGACGATCGCCGGCCCGATAATCGCACCGATGCCGAAAAAACCCTCCACGACGTTCATAGTCGCCGTATGCGCGCGCGTCGATGTCGATATGTCGCCGATCAATGCCAGCGCCGCCGTCTTGAAGATGCCGACAGCCAGCCCGCCGACGAACAGCAGGACCAGAAACAGGCCGAAACTACTCACCCAGGCGAACAAGGAGGCGCTCAAGCCGAACAGCGCGAGGCCCACCAAAATCGTCGGCTTGCGTCCGAACCGGTCCGCCAGCGATCCCAGCAACACGCCACCCAGCGCAATGCCGCTCATCGTCGCATAATGAAAGGCACCGCCTGCCGTCATGCCCAGGCCGAATTCGCGGATCACCGACGGAATGATCACCCCGACCGATTCCGATGTCATCGCGAACATCAGGAACATCAAATAGGTGAGCCAACGAATGCGTGCCATTTGTCTGCGGTCCTAAACCAGCTTGTACATGCGTATGCGCACGGCGGGGGTATCCATCTCCGGCACCGGGCCTACGGTCCCTGCGAACACGGCCTCGTTCAACCAAGCATGCGGCCCATTGGGGACTTCGAACACGGCGCTCGTCCGCGCATAGCCCTTGCCCGCCACGCCCTTGTTGCGGATGTGGATGACGGTTCCGTCGGCCTCCCGCATCAGATAGGCGGCCTCCAATTCGGTCATGCCGTCCGGGCGGATCAATTGCCAGTCCATGCCTTCGGGAAAGATGGTGCCGCTGATCCGTGGCCCCTTGAACGTGCCGCCGGTGATAGGAATACGAACGCGTTTGCCGTGCGGCGTCTCGCCAATTTCTTCGGGCGGCCCCAGCGTGACGATCGCCTCATAGACGAATTCCGCCTTGGGGATGTCCTCTGCCACGGGCGTAGGCGATGCCGCTTTAGCCATGAGCGGAACGGCGGCGAATCCGCCGGCGGCCAGCAACAGGCTGCGGCGTGTCTGCGGGTCGTTCGGGAATTGCCTGTCAGCCATGATGCTACCCTTTCCGAAAAATGGGACGTCTCCCACGGGACGCCCCATCCTAGCTTAGAATTGCATGCCCAGGCGCACGCCATAGGTACGCGGCGGATCATAGTTGGCGGTGGTCGAACTCCACACCGTCACCAGATTATTGGCCACGCGCTCATCTTCGAGATTGTTGACGAAGCCGGTGATCGACAATTGTCCATCTTCGGTTTCATACCGCAGGTTGAGGTCGGTCTTGGTATAGGAGGCCCGGCGGCTTTGCGCATAATTCTGGATGTCGCTGAACGTCCGCGACTGGACATAGAAGTCCACACTCGGCGTCAGGCTGCCTGCACCGCCCAGGTCGAAGATATGCGCATAGCTGACCCGCGCGCTCCACTTGGGCGCATTGGGCAGTTCATTGCCCGACACGTCACGCACGACATTGGTGGGCAAAGGCAGGTTACCGAACGCACCGGTGACGCCGTTATAATTGCCGCTGGCCGAATTGAGATTGTCCGATGCCGTCGGGAAGGACCGGATCTTCGCGTCGAGATAGGAAACGAACCCGCTGATCCGGTCATTGCTCGTCGGCCGGACGATCGCTTCCAGTTCGATCCCGCGCAGCCGCGCCGTCGCGGCATTGGTGGTCACCGCCGACACCTGATTGGTCAGCGGATTGAGCACGATGCTCGATACCTGCAGATCCTTATAATCCATGTTGAACGCCGTGGCGGCAAGGTAGAGCTTGCCCCCCATCAGCGAGCTGCGCACGCCGATTTCGTAATTGGTCACGGTTTCGGGCTGATATTCCCGGAACTCCGGCGCGTTGCCTGTGGCTTCTAGGCCACCGCCACGAAAACCCGTGCCGACGCTGGCATAGGCTAAAGTTTCGGGCGTCAGCTCGTAATTCACGCCCGCCTTCCAACTGACGTTGGAAAATTTCGCTTCCGGCCGGTTGGTGTCGTCGGTCAGGGCATAGACGAAGGGAATGCCGGGACAGGTCGTTGGCGTGATATTCTCCAGCGTGATCGTGTCGCCAGGACAGACCAGTTCGATATTGCGCTGGTTGACCTGCTCCCAGGTCGACCGCACGCCGCCCAGGATCTTCAAACCCGGTGCCAGTTCATAGGTGCCCTGCCCGAACACCGCCTGCGACTTGGTCCCCTGACCGCGATAGGAGGTCACGACATCGACGCCGCTGATGGTCGTGATATTATTGCCCGTGCCCGCGACCTTGGCGATTCCAGCCGCATTGAGGATGCTGCCGAACGGTGCGGGCGCTGTATCGCCGGCATGCAGCAGGCGCGTGCCCGATGGCTGCTTGTCCTGATAGAGGAAGCCGCCCAGCACCAGGTCGAACCGGCCCGCATTATAATTGATGTTCACCTCATGCGATTGGGTTTCGGTACGGCGGTTGATATTCTGCTGCGTGAACACGCCGGTCGCGGAATCCACGCCATTATTCTTCAGCACCGAATAGCCCGCCAGATAGGTGAGCGAGAGCGCGTCGGTCGCCTGCCAGGTCAGCCGCGACCGGGCGGCGTAATATTTCAGGTCCATCTGATTGTCGGTGACCAGATCCTGCCCCGGATTGACGACTTCATCATAGATGGTCTGGATCGGGCCGAACGTGCCCGCCGCGATGTTGGCGTCGGGATAGACGTTGCGGCTGCGCATATAGGTCAGCGGGATCGTGCCCTTATTTTCCCCATAGTTGAGTGACAGGCGCCAGGTCAGGCTGTCGCCCAGACGCAGGATGCTGTTGACGCGCAGCCCGGCCTGGTCCGTCTTATTGTAATTCTGCCGGGCGCCATATTTGCCCTCGAACCCGTCATCGACCTGACGATAGGCGGCAATACGCAGGGCAAAAGCGTCACTGATCGGCAGGTCGACGGCGGCGCGGGCGCGCACTTCGTTGAACCGGCCATATTGGATATCGGCATTGAAGCCCATATCCTTGCCCGGATCGGCGGTGTTGATGTTGACGACGCCTGCGGTCGCATTGCGCCCATAAACGGTACCCTGCGGCCCGCGCAGAACCTCGACGGTGCCGAGGTCGAACAGGCCGAGCGTCAGCACGGCGGCGGACGGATCATAGATGCCATCGATCTGCGTCGCGACCGTGGAATAGCCGCTGAAGCTGTTGTTGCTGCCGATGCCGCGAATGGCAAAGCCGTTCTGGCTCGATTGCAGGCCCGGCACCGTGCTGGTCAGCGCTGCGGCGGAATCCACGCCCTGCCGGTTCAAACTGTCCTGCGACACGACACTGATGGCGACTGGTGCCTTGGACAATTTCTCGGAGGTTTTTTGCGCGGTGACGATGATGTCGCCGCCATAATTATCGGCCATGTCCGTTTCAGCCTGCGGCGGCGCTACATCCTGCGCCAGCGCGGGGAAGGACAAGGCGGCGACACTGGCGCCGACGAACAGAAATGAGAAATGCTTCACGATACTCTCCCTTTTTATGGAGGCTTGGATCGTCACCCTGTTTCGATCCAAGTCCTTGTTTTCATGCTATGATTTAAAAGTTGAAATGGTCCCATGCGGCCTTGGCCATGACGGCATAGCCCGCGTCCGACGGGTGGAGCTTGTCGCCACAATCATATTGGGCGAGGATATGGTCGGGCGCGGCGGGATCGCGGACGGCGGCGTCGAAATCGATCACGCCGTCAAACTCGCCGCTGGTGCGGATCCACTGGTTGATCGCCTGGCGGATCACTTCCTTGGCAGGCGTCGCATAGCCCGGAAAGGTCGAACCCAGGAACGGCGTCAGCGTCGCGCCATGGACCCGGATGCCCTGCGCCCGCGCCCGCGCGATCATCTGGCGATAGCCAGCGATCAGGTCATCGGCAGTAATCGTGTCATGGATTCCGTCGGTGCGCGGATTGTCCAGACCGCTCAGCCCCAGATCGTTGAT
>TARA_R110000787_G_scaffold45993_4_pt1 | contig 15831 bp, 16 predicted proteins | sample TARA_R110000787 | Tara Oceans TARA_R110000787 (sample SAMEA4397920) | marine metagenome | biome: Polar Biome; feature: [DCM] deep chlorophyll maximum layer (ENVO:01000326); material: water (ENVO:00002006), including particulate matter (ENVO:01000060) such as... | depth 35 m
TGGAATAAGACGAGAAAGAAGATTGATGTTTCTTTCGATGAATCAAAGACTACCCTAGACGCAATTCACAAAGCAATTGCGAACTCTGGATATGATACCGATAAAATGAGCGGTAATGAAGAAGCATATAAAGATTTACCTGGTTGCTGTCAGTTTGATCATACTATGGAGATGAGCTTAACTGGAGATGTAAAAGACGAAGATAAAGGAGATCATTAAATTAAAAAGCCGAGGCTAATAGTCTCGGCTTTTCCTTTTCACAACAACAACTCTTCCTACTTTCCCCCAAGCATTAACAACTCATTACAAACAACTTCTGTAATGTATTTTTTTTCTCCTTCCTTTGTTTCATAAGAACGATTTGTAAGTTTTCCCTCTATAGCAACTTCACTTCCTTTTTGAAGGTATTTTTCAACAATCTCAGCTGTTTTATTCCAGGCAACTAAGTTATGCCATTGCGTGTCTGTTATTTTCTCTCCTTGCGCATTCTTATAGCTTTCATTTGTTGCAATAGAGAATTTTGCTAGTTTTTTACCGCTGTCTAGGGTAATAATTTCTGGATCGTTTCCTAAGTTTCCAATTAACTGTACTTTGTTTCTTAACGTACTCATAAGATAAGGTTTTGTGCACTTCGACTTTGCTTCGTGCAGGTTTATACTATACTATTTGTCAAATGTTCATTCGTATTGACATGGCAAAGATGTAGCAACTTCAAAACTTAATTCGGTTGTAAAGCACTTACTTTCGGTTGTAAATATTTGTAGTCGTTTGTAAACGAATAAACAATATCTTTGTCGCATAAAAATTAAAGCTATGGAAACCAAACAGTGTCTAGAATGTGAAGATCCTCTAAAAGGAAGAATAGATAAAAAATTCTGTTCTGATTATTGTAGAAATTCTTATAATAATAAAGTAAATAAAGATAGTAAAAATTTAATAAGAAATGTAAATAATCGATTAAGGAAAAACCATAAAATTCTGTCCGATTTAAATACTACAGGGAAAACTAAAGTATCCAGAACTAAGTTATATGACAAAGGTTTCGACTTTCAGTTCTTCACTTCTATCTATAAAACAAAAGCAGGAAATACTTATTTCTATGTGTATGATGAAGGATATTTAGCCTTAGAAAATGAAATTTATTTGTTGATTAAAAGAGAATTATAATAGAATTTTATGAATAGGAACTACTTATTTCCAACTATTCCCTTTCATTTTTAAAGCAGCTTTTAAAATATCTTTCTGACTTATTTGGCCTATTAATTTACCATTTTCAACAATTGGAAAACGCCTTCTACCTGAACTTATAAATTTAGTAGCAGCATCAAAAACATTCATGTTTTTGTCTATAGTTTCAACCTCAGAGACCATATTATTTTCAACAGAATGACTATTATCCATTGGCATATTATAGTATTTGCTATCTGAGATATGCTTTATACAATCTGTTTCAGAAATAATACCGATGAGTTCATTCTTCTCATTTACTACGGGTCCTCCAGAAATTTTATACTTGATTAATGTCGCTATTACATCATGTATCGTTTGTTCGGGTTTGAAAGAAACCAACTTTGTAGTCATATAGTCTGACACCAAAATTTGCTCGTCGGGTTTAGAAATAGTCTTCTTCCTTTTTCCTTGAAAATTTATAATCCCCATAATGTTAATTTAATGATTCCTTTAAATGTACTGATTTTTAAATATTTATAATATTTTATTCTCTTTTTTTTTATTTAGTACATTTATACAAATTATTCTACATGAAGAAATACGCATCAATTATATCATTCTTAATCGTAATCTTTGCTGCGCTATGGAGTTTTTATGATACGAGCCCTAGTTCTGTGAAATCTCCAAAAAGCACTACAGATTTTTCTGTAGAAAAGGCATTATCTCATTTGAAAGAAATTTCAAAAGAATCACACCATGTAGGAACTGAAGCGCATAAAACTGTTCAGAATTATATTGTTTCTGAACTTCAAAAATTGGGATTAGAACCAACAATACAAACTCAAACAATCATTAATAAAAAAATGTTTGCTGGTACTACGGTAGAGAATATCATTGTAAAAATAGACGGATCTGAAACAGGAAAGTCATTATTATTATTGTCGCATTACGATTCTAATCCACATTCTGCCTTAGGAGCTAGCGATGCGGGCTCTGGTGTGGTGACCATATTAGAGGGGTTAAGAGCCTATTTAGCCAAGAATCAACAACCAAAAAATGATATCATTATCTTAATTTCTGATGCTGAAGAGCTAGGTTTATTAGGAGCAAAAGCTTTTGTAGAATATCATCCGTTAGCAAAAAATATTGGATTGGTTTTAAACTTTGAAGCTAGAGGAAGTGGAGGACCAAGTTATATGTTATTAGAAACCAATGGAAAAAACAGTAAGATGATTACTGAGTTTTTAAAAGCAAACCCTACATACCCCGCTTCAAATTCTTTGTTATATAGCATTTACAAAAAATTACCCAACGACACAGATCTTACTGTTTTTAGAGAAAATGGCGACATCAACGGATTCAATTTTGCGTTTATTGGTGACCATTTCGATTATCATACTGTACAAGATTCTTATGAGAGATTAGACAGAACTACCTTGGCGCATCAAGCAGATTATTTGATGAATTTGCTCAATTATTTTTCAGATTCTGATATTGAAAACTTACAAAGTGATGTAGATTTAATCTATGTAAACTTTCCGTTTGTAAAGCTACTCACCTATCCTTTTTCTTGGGTGATGCCACTATATATTGTTGCTGGAGTTCTATTATTGATACTCGTTTTCTTTGGTATTGCTTCCAATAAAATTAAGTTAAATCAATTGTTGATTGGTTTTATTCCATCAATATTATCCTTAATTTTATGTGGAGGGGTTTCTTATTATTTATGGAAGTTACTTCTAATAATTCATCCTCCTTATAAAGATATGCTTCATGGTTTTACTTATAATGGCTATTGGTATATTATTGCTTTTGTGTGTCTCAATATTTGGTTGTTATTTTTAATTTATAAGAAATTCACAAAAAAAGACAATAGTACGAGTCTTTTAATTGCTCCAATTGTTGTTTGGATGATTATTAATTTCTTAATTCAAGAAGATTTTAAAGGTGCTGGATTCTTAATCATTCCGGTATTTATAGCTGAAGTAATCTTGGCAATTTCCATTTTTTACAAGCCTTCAAATAAAAATTTTCCCGTTTTGTTTGCTGTTCTTTCTATTCCAACGATATATATCTTAGCTCCTTTGGTTAAATTGTTTCCTGTTGGATTAGGGCTAAAAATGTTGTTTATAAGCGCCTTGTTTTTAGCCTTACTTTTTGGTCTTTTACTACCCGTAATTAATGCCTCTAAATCTAGAAAAGGATTTTCAAAATTAGCTGGAATATTAACCCTTGTTTTCTTTTCTATTGCAACATTAAACGCTGGTTTTGATGTTGATAACAGAAAACCCAATAGTTTAGTGTATGTTCAAAACATGATGGACTCCACATCTTATTGGGGAACTTACAATAACGTTTTAGATGATTATGTTTCTCAAAAAATCACAAAAAATCTAATAACAGAAAATTTAGCTTCTGCTGAAACAAAAAGTAAATACAATACCAGGTTTAGACATTATAAAAAAGGAAAAAACAGACCACTAAAGGGATCAAGTGTTACCATCGGTTTAGATACGGTTATTGGTACAGAAAGGGTCTTAGAGTTTACAATAGCGCCAAATAGAAAAATAAACAAGTACGAACTAAGTGTAAGAGATTCTTTGTATTTCAATCACTTATCGGTGAATAATATTCCCGTAAATGAAGGGAATTCCTTTTCAATAAAAAGGGGAAGCTTTTTGGTTTATCATATGGCGAATGCCGATGAGGGCTTACAGATACGTTTAACTATTTCTAAAGAAGCACATCCTACTATCTTGTTAAATGAAATATCGTATAATTTGTTAAACAATCCGTTATTTAAAATAAAACCTAGATCAAAAGAAATGATGCCAATGCCTTTTGTTTCAAATGACGCTATTATGTTAACTCAGCAAATACAATTTTAAAAAAAAAATCCTCAAGGCAAGCCTTGAGGATTTTAGTTTTAAAAAATGCTTTTTTTAATTTATTTCAGAGACACGTAAGGTATTTACCATTCCGTGTTCTTCAACTGGCATAGAGGTTAAATTGAGAACAATATCTCCAGATTTTACAAATTTCTTTTCTTTAGCAATTCTATTAATATCTAGAACAGTATCGTCTGTACTTAAGTTTTCATCGTAGAAATAAGCTTTTACTCCCCAAAGTAAATTAAGTTTCCCTAAAATTCTTTTTTGTGTTGTAAATGCTAACACATCAGATTGTGGTCTCCAAGCAGAAATTTGAAACGCTGTATATCCACTATTTGTTAAGGTACAAATAGCTGCTGCGTTGGTGTCTTTAGACATTAATGCGGCATGGTGGCATACGGCTTTTGTAATAAATCTATTGGTTCTAATATGTGGAGCTTCATGTGGTACTTTAATTAATGGTGAGTTTTCTACGCTCATAATTATTTCGCTCATTTTTTGGATAACTTTAATTGGATGTTTTCCAACAGAAGTTTCTCCAGACAACATAACTGCATCGGCACCATCCATAATAGAATTTGCAACATCGTTCACCTCTGCTCTTGTTGGAACAGGGCTTTCAATCATTGTTTCCATCATTTGAGTTGCAATAATTACAGGAATACGAGCTTTTTTAGCTCTCATTACCAATTTCTTTTGAATTAGCGGAACTTCTTGCATTGGAATTTCTACTCCTAAATCTCCACGTGCAACCATTAATCCATCACAATAAGGGATTAAAGAATCTATATTTTCAACAGCTTCGGGTTTTTCTATTTTAGCAATTACAGGAACTCTGTATTCTGAGTTTTGTGCAATTAAGTCTCTAAGGATTCTTAGATCTTCTGGAGTTCTTACAAAAGATAAAGCTATCCAATCTACATGTAAACTAAGTGCGAAAATGGCATCTTTTCTGTCTTTTTCTGTTAAAGCAGGTAATGAAATATTGGTGTTTGGTAAATTCACTCCTTTTTTAGATGATAAAACACCACCAACAACAACCTTTGTTACTACTTTCAGTTTCTTATCTGTAGAAATTACTTCAAACATTAATTTCCCATCATCAACTAAAATATGTTCTCCGGCTTTTACATCTCTTGGAAAGTTTTGATACGTCATAAACGCTTTTTCTTTGTTTCCAATACATTGTTCTGTAGTAAAAACAAACTCATCACCGTCTTCAAGGACAACACCTTCTTCCATCACTCCAACACGGAGTTTTGGCCCTTGTAAATCAGCTAAAATGGCAACATTAAAGTCATTTTCTTCGTTAATTTCTCGTATTCTTTTTACGTTTTCTTTTACATTCTCATAATCTGCATGCGAGAAATTAATTCTAAAAACATTTACCCCTGCTATGGCTAAATCTCTTAAGATTTCTTTCGTGTCTGTTGCTGGCCCTAGGGTAGCAACTATTTTAGTTTTCTTGTTTGTAGGCATGTTTAAAAAATTAAAAATTCTTTCGATTTTAATGTATTTGATTCAACAGTATAAGATGTTACAACTTGATTAATTTGGTTTATCTTATCTACTGTCTTGTATATTAATTCTTGATTAGTTTCTCCAACTATTTTTAAAAAGTAATCTACTCGTTTCTTTTCTGGTATCAAGTAGGTTTTAGTTTCTGTACTTAACACTATTGTGTCTAGTGCATTTGTTCGTTCTTCTTTATAACTGTTCGCAATTAAATACCATTCAAAGTCATACTCTTCATTTATATAATTATAAATAGAAAATGATGCTTTACTGTGTTCACTCTCAAAATCTAAACTAAAGTTTGCTTTTGAGAAAAGTGTGTTTAAATTATTATTTAAAAGAAACGCTAACTTAAAATCTTCTAATGCAGTATGGATGCCAATTAATGTATAATTGTCTTCACAAAAATCCTCTAAATCTAACGAGTAAACTTGCATTAAAAATTGTATTAATTGTAAAACTTAGCCAACAAAATTACTGATTGTTTTAAGAAGGTAGGTAAAAAATAACGAAATCGTTATAGGTTATGAATTCTCTATTTGCTTTTGAAACGTAAAATATACTCTTTTTGAAGCTTGCTCCTCTGCTTTCTTTTTTGATGTCGCTCTTCCTTTTGCTATCTGAACACCATCAATACTAATCTTAACGCTAAAATGTTTTATAATCTCATTCCCTGAATCTTCATAGGTTTCTATGTAGTATTTTTTCTTTTGTTTCTGACACCATTCAATAATTAAGCCTTTATAACTGGTAATTTTTCCTTCTAATTTTGGAATATCCACATAAGGAATTATCACCTTATCATAAATGAATTTATTGCAATAATTATATCCTTTATCCAAGTATATTGCACCTATTAAGGCTTCAAAAATATTTCCATGAATATTATCGCCAATATTATCTTCAGAAATATTACTCTTTACAAATGAAATAAGGTTAAAATCTTTTCCTAATTCGTTTAAGTGCTCTCTACTAACAATCTTAGATCTCATTTGAGTTAAATATCCCTCAGATTCATTAGGTACTTTTTTATACAAATAAGAAGCAATTACAGACCCTAACATCGCGTCTCCAAGAAACTCAAGCCTTTCATAATTAAAAGGTTCTCCTTTCTCGTCTACTCTTTTTAATGATCTATGTGTAAATGCTTTTTCATAGTACATTATTTTTTTAGGTGTAAACTCTAATAATTTTCGCATAGCATTGTAGAACACCTCATCATCTCCTTTAGATGATTGAGTTACTATTTTGCGAATAAAATTCATTAAGTATTAGTCGATTTTTTTAAATGCAACACAAGCATTATGCCCACCAAATCCAAAAGTATTACTCATAGAGATTTTGATATCTCTCTTCTGAGCTTTATTTAGTGTAAGGTTTAAATCTGGATTGATATTTTCATCAACAGTACTATGATTGATTGTTGGAGGAATTATTCCATGTTTCATCGCTAATATAGAAGCGATAGACTCAATGGCTCCAGCAGCACCTAAAAGGTGGCCTGTCATAGATTTTGTAGAGTTTATATTGATATTCTTTGCGTGATCACCAAAAACCTCTGAGATTGCTTTTAATTCAGCAACATCTCCTAATGGAGTTGAAGTTCCGTGTGTATTAATGTGATCTACATCTTCTGGATTAATTCCAGAGTTTTCTAAACAGTTTTTCATCACAGCAATCACCCCAATCCCCTCCGGATGTGGCGCTGTCATGTGATACGCATCAGAAGACATTCCTCCACCAATTACCTCAGCGTAGATTTTTGCTCCTCTTGCTTTTGCGTGCTCATATTCTTCTAAAATAATTGCACCGGCTCCTTCACCTAAAACAAATCCATCTCTTTCTGCGTCAAAAGGTCTTGAGGCAGTCTGTGGAGATTCATTTCTAGTTGATAATGCGTGCATAGAATTAAATCCTCCCATACCAGCAATTGTTACAGCAGCTTCACTTCCTCCAGTAACAATAATATCACATTGACCTAAACGAATATAGTTCAATGCATCTATCATTGCGTTTGCAGAAGAGGCACATGCTGATACTGTTGTATAATTGGGCCCCATAAATCCATTTTTAATAGAAATGTTTCCTGGAGCAATATCTGCAATCATTTTTGGAATAAAGAAAGGATTAAATCTTGGTGATCCATCTCCTGCAGCAAAGTTTAATACTTCATTCTGAAACGTTTCTAAACCACCTATACCTGCACCCCAAATTACTCCTACTCGTAATTTATTAATTTTATCTAAGTCTAATTCCGAATCTGCAATTGCCTCATCTGAAGCAACCATTGCATATTGGGTAAACTTATCCATTTTACGAGCATCTTTTCTGTTGATGAAATCTTCAACATTAAAGTTTTTAACTTCACATGCAAAACGAGTTTTGAACTTGGCAGCATCAAAATGCGTTATGGGTCCTGCTCCGCTAACTCCGTTAACTAAAGCGTTCCAATATTCTTCAACATTGTTCCCAATTGGCGTTAATGCGCCAAGTCCAGTTACAACAACTCGTTTTAATTGCATATAAATGTTACTTTTTAACTTCTTCTATAAAGCTGATTGCTTGACCAACTGTACCGATGTTCTCTGCTTGATCGTCTGGAATTTGAATATCAAATTCTTTTTCGAACTCCATAATCAACTCAACAGTATCTAAAGAATCTGCTCCTAAGTCGTTAGTGAAGCTAGCTTCTATAGTTACTTCATTATCGTCTACTCCTAATTTGTCTACGATAATAGCTTTTACTCTTGATGCAATGTCTGACATAATTTATTAATTTTTAAATTTTAAATCGAGGCAAAAATACAAATCTTATTAGTTTAAACGAATTTTTACCTAAAAAATGAACTCTAAAATAAGTAATTTTATCGAATGTGTGATTTAAAAATTACAATATCAACTATTATTCTTTCTTTTGTATTTGAATATGTTATAAAATGAAGAGAGTTTTTATTTTTGCTTCGGGCTCTGGATCCAATGCAGAAAACATTATTAAGTACTTCCAGAACTCTAGCAAAATCTCTATACAAAAGGTGTTTTGCAATAAAAAAGGTGCAGGAGTTTTTAATCGTTGTGAACGGTTAAATATTAATTGTGAATGGTTTTCTCGTGAAGGTTTTTCTCTTTCGGATACTATATTGAATAAATTAGAAGAACAAGCTGACTTTATAATTTTAGCCGGGTTTTTATGGAAAATTCCAGAAGCTATGGTAAAAGCTTTCCCAAATAAGATTATTAATATACATCCTGCATTATTACCAAAATATGGTGGAAAAGGTATGTATGGCATGAATGTTCATAGAGCTGTGAGGGAAAATAATGAAAAAGAAACGGGTATTACTATTCATTATGTAAACGAAAAGTATGATGATGGTGCAGTTATTTTTCAAGCTAAAACTCAAGTAGAACCTTCTGATTCTGCTGAAGATATTGCACAAAAGATTCATCTATTAGAGTATGAACACTTCCCGAAAATTATTGAACAAACCATTTTAAAAAATGGCTAAGAAAAAATATTATGTTGTTTGGAAAGGAAAAGAAACAGGGGTTTTCTCTTCTTGGGATAGAGCTAAAAAACTAGTGCAGGGTTTTGAGGGCGCACAATACAAGTCTTTTATCAGCAAAACGGAAGCTGAAAAAGCTTTTAAAAAAATATTCTCTGATTACAAAGGGAAAAATACTAAAAAAGCGGTGTTGTCTGCCGCTGAAAAAGCGACATACGGAGTTCCTTTAAAAAATACGTTGACGGTTGATGCTGCTTGTAGTGGTAATCCTGGAAAGATGGAATACCGTGGCGTTTTAAATCATAACAAACAAGAAGTTTTTAAAATGGGACCTTTTAAAAACGGCACCAACAATATTGGTGAGTTCTTAGCCTTAGTTCATGGAATTGCATTGCTTAAAAATAAAGGGCTACATAAATTACCCATTTACTCGGATTCTAGAATTGCCATGTCTTGGGTCAAAAAGAAAGAATGCAGAACTAATGTTGTTTTTGATGCTCAAAATAGTGAGCTATTAAAATTAATCCATCGAGCTGAAAAATGGTTGAAAGAAAACTCTTTCAGTAATCCAATTCTAAAGTGGGAAACAAAAGCTTGGGGAGAAATTCCTGCGGACTTTGGGAGGAAATAATTCTGAAAATTACATCTATATTAAAAATAAAAAAAGAACTCTAATTTCGTTAATCTGTTACTCTTTCGAGTTCAAACATTTCTTGTTTAACTAAAAAAGCTGATTCTAGTTCTATAACCATAATTTCTTCTTGAATTCCAAACCAAACTTTTTGATTGAGGGTTTATAATTCTAATTTTTTTGGTGATTGTGTTTTCTGTTGTCATCTTATTTGTTTTTATGTGTGTATATAAGAAAGACTGACATTTTTAACTCATGTTACAAAACCTGTTTCTATTTAACAAATCTTTGTGAGCACGTTTATCGGTTTAAAAAGAAGGTGTAGAAGTAAATAACTATTCTTTAGCTGCTTCATTTAATATTTTCTTCCTGTAGTATTTGTCAATAATCGGATTAAAAACAAAGATTAAAACAAATGTATACCTTGCTATTGATGGCCAAACAAAAGCCAAGACTCCTGCCAATATCCAGGCCAAGAATGAATTAAGAGATCTAGTTTTTTCCCATTTCCCTTTATTTTTAGTTAAACCTGTTTCCTCTTTTTCTTTTTTAATAATATAACGTATCATCAAGTAATTAAAAAATCCAATTCCTGAAAGATTCAAGCAGTAAAACACAAAAGGTCCTGTAACATTAAATCCCGATACATAAAAGCCTGTTGAGAAAGGAAGTAAAACAATAAAGAAAAGTAAGCCTATATTAATCCAAAGTAGTTTTGTGTTTATTGAAGATGCATATTTTGTAACTCGCATATGGGCTATCCAATACAATGCAGTTACAAAAAAACTAACCACCAAACCTATGAAATCAGGAATTCTTGCAGCTAAGAGGTCCCATGTTTCATATTTACTTACAGCTTCAGAAGTTGGAACAGCTACTTCTAGCACTAATAAGGTCAAGGCAATTGAGAAAACAGCATCACTAAAAGCAATAACTCTTCCTTTGTCAAAAATATTATCATCCATATAAAAGTTCTTTTAACTCAAATATAATCTTTTATATTTTTGATTTTTTGAATATAACAAAACCTTATAATTGGCTTTACTAAAAGCTAGAAACCTCAAGCAAGATTGCTTGAGGTTTCTTTTATTTTAAAAAATCTATACTAGATTTTATCCTTTAAAACTCGCTGATAAATATTCGCGATTCATTCTAGCAATATTCTCTAAAGAAATCCCTTTCGGACATTCTACTTCACAAGCTCCGGTATTGGTACAGTTTCCAAATCCTTCATCATCCATTTGTTGAACCATGTTTAATACACGATCTGTTGCTTCAACCTGACCTTGTGGTAACAAAGCAAATTGAGAAACTTTCGCGGCAACAAATAGCATCGCTGAAGAGTTTTTACAAGAAGCGACACAGGCGCCACATCCAATACATGTTGCGGCATCAAAAGCATTATCTGCATCGTGTTTGTTAATCGGAATTGAGTTTGCGTCTTGTGTGTTCCCAGAGGTGTTTACTGAGATAAATCCTCCTGCATGTTGAATACGATCAAAAGCGGTTCTATCTACAATTAAATCTTTAATTACAGGAAAAGCAGTTGCTCTCCATGGTTCTATATAGATTGTATCGCCATCTTTAAAACTTCTCATATGTAACTGACATACGGTTACTTTTGAATCTGGCCCATGAGCTTGTCCATTTACAAACATAGAACATGACCCACAAATTCCTTCACGACAATCGTGATCAAAAGCCACGGGTTCCTCATCTTTATCAATAAGTTCTTGGTTTAGTATATCTAGCATTTCCAAAAAAGACATATCTGGAGATACATCGCTCAATGGATAATTAACGATTTTTCCTTTGTCTTTGGCGTTTTTTTGTCGCCATATTTTAAGTGTAAGATTCATCTTCCTTTTATTTATAACTACGTTCTTTTACTTCTATATTCTCGTAAGCCAATTCTTCTTTATGCAATACTGCATCTTTAGGAGCTCCTTTATATTCCCAAGCAGAAACAAATTGGAACTCTTTACGACGCATCGCTTCTCCTTCTGGAGTTTGATATTCATCTCTAAAATGCCCTCCTGCCGATTCTTCTCTCACTAAAGCATCCTTTGCAAATAACTCCCCTAATTCTAGGAAATCTGCAACTCGTCCAGCCTTAGCTAGCTCTTCATTATATTCATCTGCAGATCCAGGAATCTTAACATCTTTCCAAAATTCTTCTCTAAGGACAGCAATTTCTTCAATCGCCTCTTTCAATTCTTTCTCGTTACGAGACATTCCGCATTTGTTCCACATGATTTTTCCTAATTTCTTATGGAAATAATCAACAGATTTTGTTCCGTTATTATTAACAAGATGATCAATGTTTTCACGAACACTTTGCTCAGCTTCTTCAAATTCTTTCGATTCTGTAGAAATGGTTCCTGTTCTAATATCATCTGATAAATAATCACCAATTGTATAAGGCAATACAAAATAGCCATCAGCCAAGCCTTGCATTAAAGCAGAAGCTCCTAATCTGTTTGCTCCATGATCAGAGAAATTAGCTTCTCCAATTGCATATAATCCAGGAACAGTTGTCATTAAATTATAATCCACCCAAATTCCACCCATCGTATAATGTACCGCTGGATAAATCATCATTGGTGTTTCATATGGGTTTTGATCTACGATCTTCTCGTACATCTGGAATAAGTTTCCGTATTTATTCTTAACGATTTCCTGACCTAACTTTTTAATCAGAGCTTCGTCACTTTCATCTAAACCTTTTACATGTGCTTGCTCTTTTCCATAACGAACAAAAGCAGCAGCAAAATCTAAATACACTGCTTCTCCAGTTTTATTGACCCCATAACCTGCATCACAACGCTCTTTCGCTGCTCTTGACGCTACATCTCGTGGTACTAAATTTCCAAAAGCTGGATATCTTCTCTCTAAATAATAATCTCTATCGTCTTCAGCAAGTTGAGTTGGTGTTAACTTTCCTTCTCTAATTGCCTGAACATCTTTTTTATGTTTTGGAACCCATATACGTCCGTCATTTCGTAACGATTCTGACATCAAGGTTAACTTCGATTGATGATCTCCCGAAACTGGAATACATGTTGGGTGAATTTGTGTATAACATGGGTTCGCAAAGTAAGCTCCTCGCTTGTGTGCTTTCCAGGCTGCTGTTACATTAGATCCCATCGCATACGTTGATAAGTAAAAAGCATTTCCATAACCTCCCGTTCCAACAACGACAGCATGTGCAGAATGTCTTTCAATCTCACCAGTAATCAAGTTACGTGCAATAATTCCTCTTGCTTTTCCATCAACGATTACCACATCTAACATTTCGTGACGGGTATGCATTTTTATTTTTCCACGACCAATCTGACGATTCATCGCTGAATAAGCTCCTAATAATAATTGTTGTCCTGTTTGTCCTTTAGCATAGAAAGTTCTTGAAACTAAAACTCCACCAAAAGAACGGTTATCTAGCAATCCACCATAATCTCTTGCAAAAGGAACTCCTTGTGCAACACATTGATCGATAATATTTGCTGATACTTCTGCCAAACGATATACGTTGGATTCACGAGAACGATAATCTCCTCCCTTTACAGTATCGTAAAACAATCTGTAGGTAGAATCTCCATCTCCTTGATAATTTTTTGCTGCGTTTATTCCTCCTTGAGCTGCAATAGAATGCGCTCGTCTTGGTGAATCTTGAAAACAAAAAGCTTTTACATTATATCCTAATTCTGCCAACGTTGCTGCTGCAGAACCTCCTGCCAAGCCTGTTCCTACAACAATAATGTCTATTAAACGTTTGTTCGCTGGGTTAACAAGGTTGATGTTATTTTTATGATTTGTCCACTTATCTGCAAGTGGTCCTTGAGGTATTTTTGAATCTAAAGCCATTATAAAATCTGTTTTAGATGATGAAATAATGCAATAAAAATGAATCCTAATGGAATTCCAATTGCGTATATTTTTGAAAATCTTTTTAATCCTTTTGTATACTTGTTATTTGCTCCAACTGACTGAAACGCAGAATCAAATCCGTGTAGTAAGTGTAATGCTAAAAACACAAAAGAGATACAGTATGCTATTGTTCTAATATGATCATGGAATTTATGAACTAACTCTTCATAATATCTAAAACCACTGTCTGCAATCGTTGGATCCATCAAACCACTCATGTCTCCTTCGATATATTTGATATTGATTTCTGGAATCCAAAAATCTATAAAGTGCAATATCATGAAGGCTAATATTGCCAATCCACTCCAAATCATATTTCTACTCATCCAAGAAGAATTTGCTCCTCCATTGTTTTTTGCATATTTGATTTGACGTGCTTTATTGTTTTTGATTTCCAAAACAAACCCCATTACAAAGTGAAAAATCACTCCGAAAATTAAGACAGGTTGAATAATATACTGAATTACCCAGAAAGTTCCCATAAAATGAGACACTTCATTAAATGTATCTGGACTAAATACCGAAAGTATATTAATTGCAAAATGCTGTAAAAGGAAAATCATAAGAAAGAGTGCCGATAATGCCATGGCAAACTTTCTACCTATTGAAGAACTTAAAATTCCACTCATTTTTTTGTTGATTTGTTATAACCGTAAAGGTACAACGCAATCGTTTTCTAACCAAACCTTGAAAACTATTTTAGCTTGTATTTAGAATGATTATAATTACTAAAAAGAAAAATTCTATTTGATAGTTTTAATCTCTACTCTTCTATTATTATTTCTTCCTTCTTCAGTTAAGTTGTTATCTATTGGTTCAGATTCTCCTAACCCAACTACTGAAATTCTATCTTTAGAAATCCCACTGTCTACCAAGTAGTTTCTTACTGCACTTGCTCTTCTAAACGACAAAGTTCTATTTAACTTATAATCACCAACACTATCCGTATGACCAATAATTTCAAACCTAACATCTGTCGGTTCGCTTATTAATATTTTGGCCAAATCAATAAGATGAGGGTATGTGTCTTGAGTAAAGTTATAATTTCCAGACTCGAACTTTATCTTTTTTGATACGCTTACAACAGTTAATTTAGCTTCTTGTTTTTTAGGTTTTTCGGTTTTTGTTGGTTTTTGTACAGGCATTGGGCAACCACTATTTGAAGGAGATCCTTTTGTTTGTGGACAATTATCTGCTTTGTCTAAAACGCCATCGTTATCAGTGTCAGAATAAGGACAACCATTATTATCAATATATCCAGCGTTATATGGACAAGAGTCTTTATCGTCAGGTATAGAATCCCCGTCAGTATCAATAAAAGAAACGGATTCAGTTACTTCTGTTTTCTTTTTTAACTCTTTTTTCCCAAGCTTTATAACCAGTCCAAAAGTATACAAGAAGTGCCCGGTTTCATATAATTCAGAATCGTTAAACGAATTTTTAATTGTTGTGTTAAAATCAAGTCCTAAATGATCAGAGACCCATATTGTTGCGCCTCCACCATAATTCGCTGTAAAAGTTCCTTTGTTGATCGTAAATCTTCCAAAACCACCATTCGCATAAACATTTAACCAGGATAACTCTGAAGAAAAATTAAAAAGTTCGTTTAAATATAATTTTGCGTTAATATCAAAAGCATAATATCCTTCGTTATTGGGTAATTTCAGACCGTCTATAATACCTGTAGAAGCATCCCATGAATTGAGGCTTGCTAAAGCTTCTATTCCAAAAAGTCTGCTGATTCTTTTTTCTATTGCTAAGGTTAATGGTATGCTTCCAAAGGCACTTTGATCTGTTCTAGAAAGTCCTCCAAATAACTCTCCTCCTCCGCGATTGTCTACAACATTGGCTCCAATCTTGAAAGTCCATTTATTATTCTCTACTAGAGAATCTTTTTTGTGGTCTTGTGAAAATGATTTTAAAGAACATAAAATCAATAAACAAGTGGCTAGTTTTTTCATAAGATTAATATATTAAATTTAACAAACGAGATAAATATACTCGCTATTTAATTAAAAACTCCGTTTGTGCTTCACCAATTTTTAAAATATACTTTCCTTTTGGTAGATAATACACCCCATTACTTGCTTTGGTGATTTTCGCCTTTTCGTTTGCTTTCTTATAGGCTTTTATTCCTTTTTTTGAAAAAGACACATTAAATGCCGCTTCATTATATCCTTTGTCTGCATTGACG
>TARA_R110000787_G_scaffold5178_3_pt1 | contig 15813 bp, 35 predicted proteins | sample TARA_R110000787 | Tara Oceans TARA_R110000787 (sample SAMEA4397920) | marine metagenome | biome: Polar Biome; feature: [DCM] deep chlorophyll maximum layer (ENVO:01000326); material: water (ENVO:00002006), including particulate matter (ENVO:01000060) such as... | depth 35 m
CATGTTCAATCATTTCCATAAATACCTCTTTCATTTTTCCCATATCTATTTTTTTTAATTATTTTTAATGACAATTTGTCTATTAATTCTTTTAGTAATAACTGTTGAAATTCAGTATCTAAAGGCATTATACCATTTTCAATATTTAATTTTTGATATAACCATCTAAATGCTTGTTGGTATAGTGGTGCCGTAAAAGTTGGATCAATAGGTTTTAAACACATTTCTTTTTGTTCATCATTTACTTCATCTGTTAGCTTTTCAATTTCTGTATTTGTTGTACCATCTTCCCAATATTGTAACTTTATTTTCTTTTTTTCATAAGATAAACTGTATTCATGACCACATAATTCATCAAATCCTAATTTTTTTAAAGCCAGTGCTTCTCCATAAGGAATAAACTCTTTTTCCATAATTATTTATTTAAAGGGTTATAATATTTAATTTTGTTTTGGTCAAAATCTTTAAGTGCGTTGTTTACCCAGATTTCATCTTGTGTATTTTTATAACATAATATATGACACACTGCAGTTTTAGTTGGGTTAAGTCTAAGCAATCTTCCTATTCTTTGTGAAGACTTTCTTTCATTACCATATGCATGCATAATTATACCCTGTTCTAAATTTGGTATACTAACGCCCTCTGATAATTGTAATACACATGATAATCTATCTATCCTACCATCTGAAAATAATTCTAAATTATCCTTTGCTTTATTATTACCAGAATGATAACTGTGTTTACATAATTTATCAGCTTGTTTTTGAGTATTTGCAAAAATTAAACATTTGGTTTTTAATTTATTTGCTAATAATTTAACATATACTTCTTTTGTATTATATTCCATTAAGGCTCTCATTCTCATAATAGCAGCAAATTGTTTTTGCTTAGGTGATTGAGCTTCTGCTACTCTTGAACTTACATAATTATAATCTTTTAGCTCAGTTGTATACCAGTGACCACCGTTTTTCTTTTTTTTCTTTAAAGAGGGTATTTTAGATAATTCTAATTGATGAACTATAATTTTATAGTTATTTAATATATTAGAATCAGTGGCTTGATCAACAGTAAATTGATATTTAATAGGACAATATTTTGCAACCATAATACCTTTTTCTGAATCACCGTGTTTAGGTGGTGTACCGGTTAATCCCAGTATTTTACCTGTAAACTTAGATAAAAACATTTCATGATTTGATAATAAACTATGACATTCATCTAAATAAACTATATCATAATTATTTGGATTATGCTTTTTTAATGATAAGTATGTAGTAAATGTAATATGTTTAACTAAACCTTGTAAGTTCATCTTTTCTAGTTCATCTATCCACGCCTGTGCTACTGAATGTTTTGGTATAACAACTAAAGCCTCCACTAAAGGATTATAACAACGTTGCAGATGCTGTATTGCTATTCTAGTTTTACCTACACCCATTGAAATTGCCAATCCACATTTTTTATTACTTAGTGCAAGATTTAATGCTTCTTTTTGAATTTCTTCTCTTTTCATAACTTAATTAAATATAATTTTTATTTAAATAACTTTTCATCAATTGTTATTAATTCATATTTGCAATTACTATCTGTATTTGCATTCATAACTTGACACATTAATGCTGCTTCATCAAAACTTTTAAGTTCTAATACAGATCCCATGCTATCATTTAATATAACTGATATATTTTTTTTGATAATTGTTTTTCTTATTTGATAATGTATTTTATTCATCTTTGTTTTGGTTTAGTGCTTTAGTCATAATTTCTGCATATTTATCTAATTCTTCTTGACTCATTGAAGCTGCCCCCGTTAAAGTAATAGTACAAGCACCTTCTTTATCTAAGAAAACGTGTCCTTCTGCAAAATCTTTGTAATGCTTACCATAGGTAGCAAATTCTTTTCTTTTACTCATCTTCTTTGTTTTGGTTTAATATTTCTATAAGATTGCTTAATTTTTTAGCATCTTTGAATTTTATAGATGGCGTAGTATCAAATATTTCCACAATCCATTCACCATTTTCTACTTCATCATTTGCTTGACTAATAAAAGATAGTCCATCAACAATATTTAATGTATAGTAGTAAAATGCCGGTTCTGATGTCTCTATCTGTTTTTCAAAACCTAATATTTTTAATTCTTCTTTACTCATCTTTGTTTTGGTTTAGTTTATTCTTTTGATTCTAAAAAACCCAACTCTTGTGCTTCTTTAGGATTATCATGTATCCAATTATGACATTGCCTACACACTGACATCCAAGTATTTACTACTAAATGGTATTTACCTCTTCCTTTTTTATGATGACAATCAGTTGCTGCACCATTGCAGCAATGCATAGAACATTGACATATAGGATTTTCTTCCATAAACTTTTTTCTAAGTTTAATGTATGCCTGATCTAAAATTTGCATTTTTTTTGATTTCTGATTAATAGGTTTTCTTTTTAATGGTTTAGTAGTTTTAACTTTGGATTTTTGCCAACAATTTTTGCAATACTTACTACCTTTATCATTTTTCCAGATAAATTGTTCAGTATTGCAATTATTGCATAGCTTTTTCTTTTGTTTTATCATACACTAATCTTTTGCTGTAAAGCATTAGGTTTTAATGTTAAATAGTTTTTAGGTAATAATCCTTTAGACATAAATAATAATATTACATCTTCATATTTTACACCTAAATCTTTAAATGTTAATTTGTTATTGTAGTCATCAAGCACCTCTGTTACCGGAACAGATAAAATATAATTTATAATAGAAGAGGCCTTAAATGTATTTTTAAAGTAATCATTGGCTTTTTTATTGCATATCATTTGTTTCCAAGCGTTAATTTCTTTTTGAGCTCTTTTCCAAACTTTTGATATTCTTCTTTTTTTATCCCAATGTAATTTTTGTATTTCTTCTTTACTATAAACATTAAGTCCGTGCAACACTCTTTTAAATAAAAAATGCTGATATGAATTTAATTTGCTGTATTGAAAATCTTTTGTAAGTAAAATAGGGTGTAGTTGATATTCTTCTAATAACCCATAATAATGATAACGTTGTAGTGCTTGAGATAATAAATCTTTACTCTCTTTTTTTTTTATTTCTAATTGTTGGTCTTGAGATAGCATAATATATATTTTTTATTTAAGATTAGTGATTGGTAATAAGAATAAAAATGAGAGAGGCTACTGTATGATCCCACCAGTAATTAATTCCCTATAGGGAAACCTCAAGCATTCTTTAGAAATTGTTATTATAGTTCAAACGTTTCTTCAACGTCTTCTACTACATCTTCCTCTTCTTCTGCAGTTACTTCATCAGTAACTTCATCTTCTTCTTCACTATCATCAAATCCATAATCTTTTGCATTTGTTGCTGCAGTTGCATTAGAAATTGCACTGCCAGATTCATTTGCTTCTTTAATGGCTAAACCATTATTATGAGCAATTAATACATCTTCCGCTGTAGCGTCTGCTACAAAAAATGTTTTCCTATAAATAGGTTGGCCATCTACACAACATATAATACCAGTTTCACCTGCTTTTTTGTAATCTCTATCAGGATCATTTTTGCTAAATGGTTCTAATTGCTCTTTGATAACAATTTTACCCGGCAATGATTGCATTGATTCAAGACCCATTTCATTTAAATCTTCAAGTTTACCGTGTAATAATGTACTAATATTTGATTTTTTTACCCAACCTGAATTACCAAACGTTACTCTTGTTTGTTGTAGTCTTACATGACCAAATTCAGGGTTTGATTGAGATTGGCGTACAACATTTCCCATGTCATCCGCTAAGATGTTTACTTTACTTTGCATAATAAATTGTTTTGTGTAATTAATAAAATGATTGGTGTACCTATCTTTTAGGTATCATCCGAGTGGAAATACGGGTCATTCATTTTTTCAAAAGCTTCTATTTCATCTAAACCTGGCTCATACTCTTCAATGTTTTCAACAATGATAGGATCAGCTTTAGCTTTATGATTAGAAAACTTATTGTAAAATGGATCACCCACTTCTTTGGTATATGATGTACTTAAACCGTTGAGATCTTTAATGTCATCATCTGACAAAAATAAATATTGCTCAACTGAGCATTCAATTATTCTACCATTGGGCAATTGTATTATCATTTTATTTATGCTAGTAAGTCTAACAAAAATATAACAATTATTGCACGAATAGTATTAATTTACAACTCATTTGTTTAAATTCAAAATTTAATAGGCATATATATAGCTAACATAATTATTTTATAACTAAATTTCTGCCTATTCTTACTACAAGATTCTTTGTTTTCAGTTCTTTTATCAAACGTTTGATAGTTCTTTCACTAACATTTAAGTCATTGGACAGTGTTGAAATTGAAGGAAAACATGATCTTTCTTTATTTGCGTAACAAGATAATGCAGCATAAAGTGCTTTTTCTTGCAATGTTATATCAGGGGCAAGTATTATATCACGAGATACTATACCATACCTATTATTTTTACCCTGTTGATTCAGCATTAAAAAATTCTAATTGTTCTTTTGTATTAAATTCTGGTATCTCTGATTTATTAATTATTATTAAATTAGAAGACAAGCATGTTTCTGAAAATTCTTGTATTTTATTATCTTTCCAGATAAACATATTTACTTTCATACTTTCGGAGTAAGGATTAAAATCACTTTGCCATCCTGCATCATTTGCAACAATACCGTATACATAACCATTTTCAGTCATTAACCCTTTATCTATCATTACATCTTTGTCAAATGGAGGAGAATATAAATTAGGTTGAAACTTAACAGCATCATTTTTTTTAATAGGTATATATTCTGTTTTTAATAAAGAGATTGATAATAGTGAGCTAATAGAATCTTCAGGAAGTGTAAATAAAACATCTACAAGACTTGTTATGTTTTTTTTACATCCTAAACTATCAGGTTTAATTAAAGAACTTAAATGATCTTTAGCAGCATTTTTTCCAATTTTATATGTATCTGCCATATTTAATAAATATTATCAGTTACTATTGATATGGTAATTAAAGTTGCTAACCCTAATACTAATACAAATGCTATTGTAGTGGTATTAATTAATTTTGTTTTTAAATAATTTTTCATAATTATAGTTTTAAATTCAAAGGACAATTAAGCCCTTTGAATTGATTTTTGACTAGCCTTACTACCTAGTATTAATACAGTATTATATTACTGGTATTGTTAGGGTGTCATGTATGGCCCTTTTTATTTTTATTTATTGAGATTAAATTCAATTACAAAAAACGGTATGACAATAACTATTACAGGAGTAATTCCTGTTTTATCATAACCAATTGCTAAACCTATTGCAGGTGTAAATTTAATATTAGTTCCTGGTATTAGTTTAGTTTTAGGCATCATCACAAGATATAAGTATGCGTTAATCCATACTGCAAATAGAGTGGCAACGATTACTGTAACAGGAAATGTACCTTTAATTGATGTTTCTCCTGATAATAAAATAAGTGTGCATAATGATATTACTACTGGTAGAATAATTACAAAAAATAATTTTACTACATATTTAATTAATTTTTTCATTGTTTTAATTTTAAGTGAATAATTAACAATAACTGCTTGCATAAGTAAGGTAGCCTTCTACATCTTGATTATGTAGTTCTATTAGATCATTTTCATGTGCTAATTGTTTTAATTCCGGATTACCAATTAATTCTTCTTCAATTGTTTGATATGATACGAGATTAAGTTCATCACGTTTTACTACGAGATGTTTGCCACCTGTAAAAAAGTTAACAGTGTTTTGGTTTTTATTATCATGCAATACAATACCTAATTGGTTACCGCGTTGCATAAACGATTCTTTGGATGTTATGTGTATGTTTTTCATAATAATTGTTTTTATTTAATGATTAATATATCTATTATTAAATTGTTCTTGAGTTACTTCATCAACACTTATATCTAAGTTGAATGCTACCTCCACTACAAACTCTTCATTCTCTGGATTATAAATACTATTTTCCCATGAGTTTATAAATAAAAGTATGGTTATTATTATTGTTTTCATAATGATTAGTTTAATATACTTTTTCTATAAGTTTCTGGATTAAGTTTAGGAATAGGGTTTTTTTGTTTTTTAAGTTCATTGGTGAGTCTAGTAATTTCTAACTCTTGCCATTTGATTCTTCTTGCCATTTCTTTTCTAAGATTACGCAATTCATCATGTATTGATTTGTCCATATTATATTGTTTATTTGTTAAGTTCATATTTTAATCTATTCAAAAAGGGTGTAATGTTATGTGTACCATAATCAACATTAATAATGTGTGCAATGGCAACAGCTAAATCAATTTGTGATAAGCTTGGATCCACCTCATGAATAGCTATTCTTAATTTTACCATTAGTCTATTGTTCATAGTTTAAGTTTTAAAAAAGTGAGAGCTTTTAAACCTCTCTTGCCGGTTATCCTTTAGTCCGAGTTTCATTGCCACATCCTGGCTAACATTGTTAAGGTCTTAATGCTATACCTATTGGTTAATAATAATATACTCCCTGTGGACTTGAACCACAATTAGTAAGTAAAGCGTATTTCAGTTTATTGCTTAATTGCAATCCTACTCCATGCTCACGTAACATAGTCACCTTACTTATCTATCTAACCTCGCCCATAAAAGAGAGGAGCATAAATTAATTGATAAACGGGTTACTATTATATTAATACTCTACATAGAGATAAAGACAATAGTAATTAAAGATATACTTTTAGTTTATGTTTGCTTTAGACCTAACTTATATTAGGTAATGAACTGTAAGTATAGCTGTAGTTAGCCATATATATAAAATGCACTAACTATTTTCTTAATGGTTGCTAACCTATTGATTGTGGTATATGAGGTGTCACATATTAAATAACACACATAAATAAACATAAATATCATTTTAATAAAGGATTAATTACTAAATAACCCTTGATTATCAATTAGTTAGTCTACTTGTTACACACACTGGAGACAATGTTATATTATTGCCAATAACTCTCTGCAATCATTAGCTGGGGAGCAGAAAGAGTGACCGAAGGGAACAGCTGAAGAGCAGATAAATAGTAGTACTGCAGATTGTTTGCTGGTATTGGCTTGGTTTAGTAAGAGTAACAGTAACAGTAACTGTATAAAGGGTGCGCTATCAACTGCACCCTTTGTGTTACTATTTATTTTTATTTGTTAATTTCATCTAATATATATATAAACTCATCCTTTCTACCCTCAACAACATTTCTGTCATTATAGAAAGCATGAAAAGAATCACCATCTGCCATCTCCAATAAGTCCATTGAGTTATCTATTAGCCATTTTACATATTCAGGTTGTGATGTTATACTAAACAATCTATTCATTCCTAATGGCCCATCATTATCAGCATCACTAAATAAATAAGCCACGCCTTTGTAATCAACAACAAGACCTAATATAGATGTAGAGTCTCCTCCATATCTAGTATAATTCCTTGTTAAAATAATACTTTCTTTAAATAATTCCATAATAATGTAGTACAATGCTCCACAGCTTTAAATTAATAATTATTAATTGAAAAGAGGAGAGTTGTTACACCCTCCTCTATTATAGCTGATTTAAATATTATGAGTCACAACTAGTGTACTTCACTCCGCATGCTTAATCACCGCCCAACGGTTGGGCATAGATGCACACTCATAATATTTAAGCCAGGTATTATAAGAGGAGTGCTGTTACACACTCCTCCATTATAGCTTAGACAGCCTCTACCCATACCAGGGTAGTTGGCTCTCCGCTCTCCATATCTTTCACGTAGTTATCAGTCATCTGAAATCCATCAAGCTCATCTCCTACATTGTAGCTTTGTTTAATGGCTTTGATAGTTGGATGGTCAGCTCTCATAGTCTCATTAGTTTCAGGGTCTATAAGACTTAGTACGCCAAACACTATGTTACTCTGTGTGCGTGTTGCCACAGGCATTCCAGCTAGTGTTGATTTTTTGTTTGACAGTGGTGCACTTGACACAATCACTGTTGCACTGTTTCTTTCAGTGTTGATGTTTACTTTTCTAAAGAATACACTCATAATATAAATATAAATAATAATGATGACGTTTACTTACAGGGGGACCCCATGCGCCAAAAATTAGCTGGGGATCAGAAATATAGTACCTCCAAAGCATTTAAAACACACACTTTTTTTTTTGGTAATAAAATTTTTTTTTAGAAACCCAATTAGGAATATTGGAGCTATCCTATTAATTTTGTATATTACAGTATAGGATGTGTTCATTAATAAATAAACTTTATGAGTGATAATGATAATGAGTATGATGAGGGCCGAGATCCCCTAGCAGACATTAAACAAAAAGAAATAGATGATATGATATTTGATGAAGCTATTAGTAATTCATATAAACTATTATTAAAAGAAATAACTTTAGATGACATGATTGAAACTAAGTTTGATGAAAACTTAACTGCTATATTAGCTTACAATCCTGAACAAGGGCCTCTTTTAACTGAATTAGAAACTATGATAAATTATTATGTGGAGCGTGAAGAATATGATAGATGCGTTAAACTACGTGATTTAATGTATGAAAACTTCCCTGATAGTAAATTAACAGAATAATAATTATGGCAACACCTAGAAAAGGAAAAGCAAAAGTCAAAGTAACAGCTAGCGGAAAGAAAGTTAGTTACGGACAGGCAGGTAAAGCTAAAGGAGGCGGCCCAAGGGTAAAACCTGGCACCTCTAAAGGAGATGCTTACTGCGCAAGAAGCTTGGGTATTAAAAAAAGAGTATCTAAAAAGAAAGCAAATGATCCTAACACCCCAAACAATTTATCTCGTAAAAGATGGAAATGTTCAGGGGCTAAATCAAAGAAGTAATGGCAGCAGCAAAAAAAAGTACAGTAAATAAAGCAGGGAACTACACAAAGCCTACAATGCGCAAAAAACTATTCTCTTCTATTAAGTCAGGAGGAAAAGGTGGAGCACCCGGACAATGGTCAGCACGTAAAGCGCAAATGTTAGCTAAACAATATAAAGCCAAAGGTGGTGGATATAAAACAAAAAAATAATGGACGCAAAAAAATTAAAAGAAATATCAAGTCAATTAAAAAAAGCATCTGCTATGCATAAAGCACAAGCACTTAAAATTGACAAGTTAGTAAAAGCTATGCCAAAGGCAATGCCAAAGAAAAAAAAATAATGGCTAAAGCAAAATCACAAAAAAGTTTAGATAAATGGACTAAGCAGAAATGGAGAACTCCTTCTGGTAAAAAGTCTTCAGAAACTGGAGAAGTATATGCTCCTGCAAAAACCATTGCTAAATTAAAAAGCACCGCTGCGGGCAAAAAAAAACTAGCAGCTGCTAATAAAAAGAAACGTGCTGCAACTAAAGCAGGTAAGCAACATGCTAGTCATGGGCTACATAAAGGAAAGAAAAGATAAATTGAAAACGTACTTTAAAAATATAAAAAACATTTTATTGTACTTTGATTTTCAACCATTACTATTCTTTTGGGTTATTAGTGATATGCTAAACAATCAAGTCTTATGGACTACATTAGATTATTGGACTGAGGTTGGTCAGCCTTATACATACTGGCTTTACTTTGCTTATCTTATTGGAAGCACCGGGATGATTGTTTTTTTGTATAATACTAAATGGTTATCTGTTTTTGTTGGATATCATTTAATCTTAACTTTATTTGCAACCATAAGATACATTGTTAATATCTATCAGACAATGGATACAGAGCCACTTACATTAGTGGATGTAAAAAATTTATCATTGACATGCTGGTATGCGTTTATGTGGTCATGGATACTGTTTAAATTAAAAAGAGAGTTACTAATTAATACTGTAAAACATGGATGAGAATTTAATTACTGTGGTAATAACATCTATTACAGTGTTGGGTGGAGCAGGAGCGTGGAAGTTCTATGAATTCATTATTCGTAATAAAGCAGTGAAAAACAAAGAAACACTTGTAGAACAGAATATATATAGAGAGGATCTTAAAGCAAGAGTAGAAAAATTAGAGGCAGATAAAGATTTATGCAATAGCAATCTATTAGAAATGAGTATTGAATTAGCTGCAATTAAAGTGAGGATAGAGTTTGTAGAAAAGGAAAATGATAGGTTAAAGTATAAATAAAAATACACACTCGTAATAAAATTATTGAAGTACGTTAAAACTTTAAAAAGACCACTAAACTTTTTTTATTTAAACTAATTACATATATTTGTGTATGTTTAACTAAAAAAAATATAATGAAAGCAAAAAAACCTATTTCAAATTTAGATGAAAAAGATCCAACTCTTAGCAAAGAAGAACTTAACGCAAGAAGAGATGAAATCACTGATTTCTACAAAGATAATATTAAGCATTTAGAGATTCAAGCAGAATACGAAATGTTATTATCTACTATTGAAAAAGCTAGAGCAGAAAGAATGCAAGCTCAAATGTTTATGGCTCAACAATACGCTGATCAAAAAGAAGGTGGTGTAGCAGCAGATTCAGAAGAAGCTATAGCATTCAAAGAAGCAATGGAAAATGCAGCAAACAATATTGCTTAACCTATAAATTCAATACTATGCTAATTAAAAAGGGAGACCGGAGTTTAAATGTAAAACATCTTCAAGATAAACTTGGATTAACAAAGGATGGGATATTTGGACCTAACACAGAAAAAGCTGTTATTAAATATCAACTATCTAATAATTTAGAGGTTACTGGTATGGTTGATAGTGACATGTGGGTGTTGCTTTTTAATTTGCCTGGTGTTGAGCAAGAAGCAATTGATCAAGATTCAGATATATCAACACAGTACTTTACCACCAACTATGATCAGCTAATCCATAAACATTATTTACCTAAAGGTGAGTATTTAAAAGGACCAATTAAAAATGAATATGTATTCTTACATCATACAGCAGGTAACTCTAACCCTTATGCATGTATAGACATGTGGGGTAGAGATAAAAGAGGTAGAATTGCCACTGAATTTGTTTTAGGTGGGATTAATCATAGGAATGGTAATGATGAGTATGATGGAGTAATGGTGCAAGCATTTCCTGAAGGTGGTCAAGGATGGCATTTAGGTAAAACTAAATCAGGATCAATGAATAGACATTCTGTGGGTTTAGAAATCTGTGCTATGGGTTATTTAGATAATGATTTTAAAACTTATGTAAAATCAGTTTGTCAACGTGACCAGGTGGCGCAACTCAAAGAACCATTTAAAGGACATTTATACTATCATAAATATTCAGAGAAACAAATTAAAGAAACAGAAAAATGGATACGTTATGTAGGTGAAAGAGATGGTATTGATGTAAGACTTGGGTTAAAGCAGTTTATTCAAAAATATGGGCCCACTAAAGGATTTGACTTTCAGATGGATGCCTCTATGGGTAAAATAAAAGGATTATTAACACATACCAATGTAAGAATGGATAAATCAGATTGTTATCCTGATCCAGACTTTGTTGATATGATATTAAGTTTATAAAATGGCAATAGTAAATAAAGTAGATTTAAAACTAAAAGTTAGTTTAGATACTACAATTAAATATCAAATATTAACATACTGTTTTTTTAAAGACATAGTAATAAGTAACTCAGACTTAGAGTTTTTAGCTGTTTTAGCTAAAAATCCTAAAATGGAAATATCTAAGTTTAGTATTTTATTAACAGAATTAACTATTTTTAAAAGTGCTCAATCAGCAAGAAATGCTATTTCAAAAGCTGAAAAGAAAAACTTAGTTGTAAAAAAAGGAAATAATAAAAAAACTATAGTTATAAATAAAGCATTAAATGTACAAAAAGAAGGGTTGGTATTATTAGATTATAAAATTTTAGGAAGTGAATCCAAAAAAACATAAAGAATTTAAAAAGGGTATAGCGGAGGAAGTAAGTGTGCATCCTCAAGTAGTAGATGATTTTATAGCTTTTTATTATTCAAAGCTAAGAAAGAAGCTGTCTCAATTAGATTATCCAAGAATTAATGTAGATGGGTTAGGCACCTTTTATTTAAGAAAAAATAAAGTTGAAGCAGGGATAAAAAAAAATAAAAGTATGTTAGGGAACATTGCTAAAAGAACATACAACGGTTATGCCAAAAGTGAAAATATAATTAAAAATATAGAATTAATGTCTGCTGCACTTGATCAAATGGAAAAGGATATTTTAAAAAAGAAAGATTTTAAAAATAAAAAAAATGACTAAACCTTGGAAAAAATATATTGACGCATTTAAAAACTTAGACCAAATTGCAGAAGGAATAAAAAACAAAGTATTTAAACAAGAACATATAGAAGCTGTTGCTACAGATAGATTTCAAATATGCGCAGACTGCAGTTTATATGATGATAAAGGATCAAGTTGTTTAGCTCCAGGCACACAACCATGCTGTTCAGATTGCGGGTGCAGTCTAACATTTAAAGTAAGATCATTGTCTAGCAATTGCCCTAAAGGGTTTTGGGATTCACTAGCATCAGAAAAAATAGAAGAATTAATTATAACGCAAATTGAGAATAATGAAAGTGCGGATTAATTATATATATAATGAAATAATCAGTAGTATAATTACTAATAATGAAAATCAATATTGGTACGCTACATTAAGTAACTAAGATGGCAATAATATTTAAAGAAGAGGGTCATATTTATGAAAGCAATGACCAAGATAAAATAAACTGGACAAGTGTAACTTCCTTTATAGGAATGTTTAAACCCAAGTTTGATAGAGATGGACAAGCTAAGAAGTCTTCTAAGAATAAACGCTCTAAGTGGTACGGTATGACACCTAAAGAAATAATTACAGCTTGGGATAATGAAACACAAAGAGCTATAAAGTTAGGTAATTGGTATCATAACCAAAGAGAAGCAGATATGCTGGATTTTAAAACCATTGAACGTAATGGATTTGAAGTACCTATTATTAAACCCAATATAGATGAAAATGGAATTAAATATGCACCAGAACAAAAACTAGAGGAAGGTGTTTATCCTGAGCATATGGTATATTTAAAATCAATGGGTTTATGCGGTCAAGCGGATTTAGTTGAAGTTGTAGATGGATATATAAACATTCATGATTATAAAACTAATAAAGAAATAAAAGAAAAGGGATTTACTAATTGGGAAGGGATTACAAATAAATTATATAAACCCGTTAATCATTTAGATGATTGCAATCTTAAACATTATAACCTACAACTCAGTATTTATGCGTATATTATTAAAAAGCACAACCCTAAACTAAAAATAGGTAAGTTAACAATCCAACATGTTAAATTTGAAACAGTGGGTGAAGATGTTAATGGTTATCCAATTAGTAAGATACTTAACGGGGAGCCCGTGCTTGATGAAGTAAAAATATATGAACTTCCATACTTAAAAGATGAAATATCTTCTCTTATGCTATGGTTAAAAGATAAAAAATAATGGCAACAGTAGTAAGTTTAACACAAATACAAATTGGAACTAATCAGCCAGGGCCAGGGTTATATTTAATTGAAGGTTCAGAAACATCATTATCTTTAAATCAAGTAAATATAATTGGTGTAGCAGAATATTGGGATCCAACAAAACTGGTATATTTAGATGCTAGATTAGTGTTTTTAGATATACCTGTAAATAATGTTATAACGGTAACTGACAATTACACAACAATTGTTGGATATATAACAGCTAACCCATAAAAATATTATATGATAGTAAGATTATTTGATGTACAAAACAATAAAGTTATACCCACTGAACATTGCTATGCCTTACCATTTCTTAAAAAGATAATGGATACATACCCAGATACTTATATGCAAGTATATCAATATATATTTTACTTAAGTTGTCCTGATCCTGATTTAAATCCATTCTTCAATCTTCCTGAACATGAAAAAGAAGACATTATTATAGAAGAAATTGGGCTTGAAGAATCTCCGGAAGATGGTAAAATTAGGTATGCCGTAGAAATGTGTAAACAAATGTATGAAACACCTACATATAGAGCGTATGTAGGCATCAAGGCAATGCTTGATAGATTAGCAAAGTATATGGAAGTTACGGCTATAGAACACGGCCGAGATGGTAACATGAACTCAATGATTAATGCAGCAGCAAAATTTGATCAAATTAGACAATCATATAAAGGTGCTTTTACAGACATGAAACAAGAACAAGAAAGTTCTGTGCGTGGCGGAGCAGGTTTAGCATATGATCAATTATAAACCAAAAACAAATAAAAATGGGACAACAAGTAATACCAGTAGGAAAAAAAATTCTTATTAAACAAAAAAAAGCAGCAACAAAAACTAAATCAGGATTATATCTACCAGAAATTGCTCAAAAAAATGAGTACAAAGGTACTGTTATAGGAATAGGGCAGTCTGTAGAAGAAATAAAAATAGGTGATATGGTACAATATACTGAACATTGTTTACCAACTAGAATGCAGCATAATGAAACTGAACACTTGCTTATTCAAGAAGGTGATGTATTTGCAATTCTAGTGGAAACAACGGATGTATAAAATTGTTTCTACATATAACAAAGGTAAATGGGGTACTACTGAGTTTAAAAAAGAGTCAGATTTTATAGAATATATTCTTAGTATATTTAGTGAACCTGGTCTTTATGGGTTTACAGATATAGCATATGAATTTAATGCTGAAGCTAAAACTTTTAACAAAGAGGGGTTTTATTGTAATAAACCATTTAGGTCTAAAGATTTTACAAACTATTGGGAAGACCAAAAAAATAAATGTAGGGAAGGTGTAATTTATAAAGATGGTGATAAAAGCTTTTTTTTAACTAGAGATTACTACATGTGGTTAAACTTCTTACCTATTTTTGACAAAGAAGAAAAAAAGTATGGTTTTGCTAAAGTTAGAGATGCGCAGTATCACATGGCTCTTTATGAGTTATTAGCTGAACTAAATAATCAGCATGCAGCAATACTTAAAAAACGTCAGATAGCCTCTTCATATTTTCATATGGCTAAGATTATAAATCAGTATTGGTTTGAAGAAGGAAGTATATGTAAAATAGGAGCCTCACTTAAAGATTTCATTAATGATAAAGGTTCCTGGAAATTCTTAGATGAATATAAAACTTTTCTTAATGAACATACTGCTTGGTATAGACCAAGTAATCCAGAAAAGGTGCTTTTATGGCAGCAACAAATTGAAGTTAAGATAGGTAATAGAAAAACAGCAAGAGGATTAAAGTCTAAAATACAAGGGGGCTCATTTGAAAAAAATGCAACTACGGGAGTTGGGGGACCATGTACATATTTCTTTCATGAAGAAGCAGGGATTGCTCCAAAAATGGGTGAAACATATGAGTACTTACGTCCTGCTATGTCATCAGGTATGATTACTACAGGTATGTTTATTGCAGCAGGATCAGTGGGTGATTTACAGCAGTGTAATCCATTAAAAGAAATGATCTTAAACCCTAAAGCAAATGATATATATTCTGTAAAAACCAATCTAATGGATAAAGATGGTGCAACAGGTATGGCAGGGCTTTTTATACCTGAGCAATGGTCTATGCCTCCTTTTATAGATAAGTATGGTAATTCTAAAGTAGAGGAAGCTGTATTAGCAATTATTGAAGAAAGAGCGCGTTGGAAAAATGAATTAAACGGAGAAGCTTTTCAATTAAGAATTTCTCAAAAACCAATGAACATATCTGAAGCTTTTGCTTATAGAAAAGAATCAATATTTCCACAAGGAATATTATCTAGACAAAAGAAAAGAATTGAAGAAAAAGAATACCCTTATGAATTAATAGAATTA
>TARA_R110000787_G_scaffold15012_19_pt1 | contig 15729 bp, 14 predicted proteins | sample TARA_R110000787 | Tara Oceans TARA_R110000787 (sample SAMEA4397920) | marine metagenome | biome: Polar Biome; feature: [DCM] deep chlorophyll maximum layer (ENVO:01000326); material: water (ENVO:00002006), including particulate matter (ENVO:01000060) such as... | depth 35 m
GAGCATATCCATGAAGTGCTCAAAGACAGCGACTTCAATATCTCCGAAGCCGCCCGCCGCCTTGGGATGCACCGCCGCACCCTGGCACGTAAACTGGCCAAGCGGCAGGTCGGTTGACGGGCGTTTCACGCCGTGCCAATGCGATTTCGACGCGGGTGTAGCTCAATGGTAGAGCAGCAGCTTCCCAAGCTGACGACGGGGGTTCGATTCCCCTCACCCGCTCCAATTTGCTGTCCGCCGATGTTCGTAGGCGTCTAGACAAAGCCCCAAAATCCAAGGTATTTAGCGGTTATCAGGCCGCCAGCGTTCACTCGCGTTCGTATCCAGTCACTCGCCCTTGGGGGTATGATTGGGGGGGTATATGCAAAACGGCCGAATCGATACCCCCACGCTTGGGGGTATATTGGGGGTATAGCCCCGGAAAGGCTCGCGAATCCTATGGCCCTCACTGACATTGCCGTCCGCAATGCCAAGCCCGGCGCGAAGGCGATCAAGCTGGCGGACGGGAACGGCATGTTCCTGCTGATTACCCCGGCAGGCGGAAAGCTGTGGCGGCTGAAATATCGCGTGGATGGCAGCGAAAAACTGCTGGCCATGGGAGCCTATCCCGAAATCAGCCTTGGGGAGGCGCGCAGGCGGCGGGAGGAAGCCCGCGAACTAATCGCCCTTGGCAAAGACCCGTCGCGCGAGAAGCAACGGGATAAGGTGCGGGCGCGGATAGCGGCGGCCGACACGTTCAAGGCGATCTGTGATGAATTTTGCGACAAGCGGAGGCGCGACGGCACGAAGGGCTGGGCACCGGCCACGGCCATCCGCAGCGAATATCTGCTGTCGCTAGTCTGCGGGTCGATCGGCAAACTGCCTATTAGCGAGATAGAACCGGCCGACGTGCTGGCCGCCATTCGCCGGATTGAAGGCAAAGGGAAGCTGGAAAGCGCCCGGCGTAGTCTTCAATTGGCGGGCGCTGTGTTCCGATATGCCGTGGCAACCGCCCGGCTGGCATCGGACCCAACCCGCGATCTGCGCGGCGCACTGACTGCCCCGACCGTCACCCATTATGGCGCGATTACGGACGCAAAGAAGGTCGGCCAGCTATTGCGGGCGATAGATGACTATGAGGGCAGCGGCATCACCAAACTGGCGTTGCAGATTGCACCCCATGTTTTCGTCCGCCCTGGCGAGTTGCGTCATGCCGAATGGGGCGAGTTTGATCTGGACGGCGCATTGTGGATCATTCCGGCGGGCAAGATGAAGATGCGCAAGGCGCACCATGTCCCGCTTTCCCGCCAATCCGTCGCTCTGTTCCGCGAAGTGCAGGCCATAACCGGTCCGTCTGGCTATGTGTTCCCTTCCATCCGCACCCGCACCCGCCCGATGAGCGAAAACACCATCAACGCTGGGTTGCGGCGGCTGGGCTATGCCAGCGACGAAATGACCGGACACGGCTTTCGCGCCATGGCATCAACGCTGCTGAACGAAAGCGGCAAATGGCATCCCGACGCCATCGAACGGGCGCTGGCCCACGGTGACAGCGATAAGGTGCGCGCAGCTTATCATCGCGGGGCGCACTGGAAAGAGCGCGTGGACATGGCGCAATGGTGGTCGGACTATTTGGATAATCTGCGGGGCAGCGGTGCGGTTGTGGTATTTCCCCAAATCGCTGTCGCCTGATTGTCCATCGCCGTTCGCGACCATTCGGTCTTGCTTGCGAGTTTTTGTTTGAGCGCTATTTTGCCCGGATGGATGAAGGATGGATTAGCGCAGCCGAGGCCTATGACCGAGTAGGCAGGGTCAACCCTTTCCGAGCGGCCGAGGCTATTTGCAGTAGAGCGCATGACGGCATCATCGTTGCGAAGGCGCATGTGCTGTTCCTAGGTGATCAGCGGTTGGAGGATGCGGATGTCCCTGCCTATTTTTGGTGGGCGAAAGCAGATGCCGCGCTCACACAAAAATGGCCTTCGGGTGACTTCTCGACGTGGATAGATAATCAGCTTCATTGCCGAGCCTATGGCGTCACTTTTCGGGAAAACGACATAGAAGCGATGTTGCCGTCAGGACGCACCTCCAAAAGCAAGCTCAACCCGGCGGTCGGTGGCAACTATGCGTCCGCTGCGCACTGCGTAGATGAATTGTGCCACCAGCTAGGCTGCACGAAACAGGAAGCGGCCGCCCATATTGCCCGGTTCTGTCGCGCTCGACTGATTGAGGCGCGTTGCGGCAGTTTCTGGTGCGAAGTGACGGACCGCTATGGAGCGAATGAAGAGGAATCGTCCCACGTCGCCATTCCAGCGTGGTTCTGGGAGCATTGCGCAATGGGACCGGACGCGATTCTCGATTGGCAGTCGGGAACATTTGCAGGGCGAGGACGGATAGACGGCGATCTGCACAAGGTGCGGATAAAAGGAGCTGAGTTCGACGTTTCCGGCATCATTGAGCTTGAGGCCATGTTGAGGGAGCAGGATAACGGTGACGTGCAGAAGCCTGTCCCCGCCGCTGGCACACGGCCTGATACTCCCACGGAACCGGGCGCGCGCGGTGGACGGCAGAAAAGCGAAAAATGGGCTGACTGGATAGCCGAACTGGTTAGCTACATTCATGAAGAGGGCATCCCGAACGGGTCGGGCGCAGAGGGGCAGGATGCCGTAATAGGTGCCGTGGAGGAGCGCTTGGCAGCGAAGGGTTTTGAAAGCCTGAGCCGAACAACTGTCCAGCCAGTAGTGCGAGCCGCTTTGGTTCGACTTCGATCAGCCGGAAATTAAGTTTCCGGCTTTTTCCGGCTCAATCCGGCTGCACTGTTCGCCATCGTTCGTAAATTCACTTTCGCACCCGCTGGAATGTCGGCGGACCCAAGCGAAGGAACGAACATGGAACCCATAGCAACATCCATCAACGACGCCGCGAAGGCTTTGAGCCTTGGCCGCACGTCCATTTATGCGCTGATCAAGGAAGGCCGTCTCGACACGGTGAAGCTGGGCCGTCGCACGCTGGTCAAGACGGCTTCGATCCGCGCGCTGATTGGCGACGGCCCGGAGTAACGCCCATGCCCGGCAAGCGCGCCAGCCCGCGCGCGATCAAACTGCACCGCACCTATTCGGTGGAGGAAGCCGCCCGGACGCTGGGCGTTCACAAGAACAGTGTGCGCGGCTGGCAGCGGAGCGGATTGACCCCGATCGATAACGCCCGGCCGATCCTGTTCCTAGGCCGCGACCTGCGCGCCTTTTTGGAACGGCGCAGCGCCAGCCGCAAGCGCCCCTGTCACGCCGGCACGCTCTATTGCTTCCGTTGTCGGGAGCCGCGCGCGCCCGCGCTAGGCATGGTGGACTGGACGCCGATCAACGCCCGCACCGGCAATCTGAAGGCGCTGTGCGGAACGTGCGAGACGATCATGCACCGGCGCGCCCGGCGCGATGCATTGGCGACGATCATGCCCGGTTTGCTCGTCCAAATTGCGGAGGGGCCATCACGATTAAAGGGGAAGCCGATCCCTTCCCTAAATTGTGACTATGGCAAGGAGGCCGAATGATGGTGAAACACAACCCCGCCAATGAGCGCATCAAGCGCGAATATTTCCACTACCTGAAGGAAGCCAAGCGGCGCAGCGAAGCGTCCATCGACGCCACGGCCAAGGCCTTGCGTCGCTTTGAGGATGTGACGCGGGCCAAGGACTTCAAACGCTTTCATCGCGAACAGGCGGTGGCGTTCAAGAACGGGCTGGCGGAACAGGCAAACGCCCGCACTGGCGATCGACTGAGTTGGTCCACCATACAAACGACCGTGCGCGAACTGCGCGGCTTCTTTGTCTGGCTGGCGGGCCAGCCGGGCTACAAGGCCAAAATCCGCTATGATGATGCTGACTATTTCAACCTGTCGGAAAAGGAACTGTCCGTCGCGCGCGCCAAACGGGAAAAGCGGGTGCCGACGCTGGAACAGATGCACCATGTCCTGACTGCCATGCCGGTGGGCAGCGATCAGGACAGACGCGGGCGGGCGCTGATCGCCTTTGCCATGCTCACCGGGGCGCGGGCCGATGCATTGGCGTCGTTCAAGCTGAAGCATGTCGATCTGGAGCGGTGCGCGGTGGTGCAGGACGCGCGCGATGTGCGGACGAAATTCTCCAAAACCTTCACGACCTGGTTCTTCCCGGTGGGCGGGCACGCGCTGGCCATCGTCACGGACTGGATCGACTGGCTACGCCGCGAACGGCAATGGGGCGATGATGACCCACTATTCCCCGCCACGCAAATGGCGCTGGGCGACGAGGGCGGATTTGTCGCGGCGGGATTTTTGCGCCACGGCTGGACCACGACGCAACCGATCCGCGATGCCTTCAAAGCCGGTTGCGAGGCGGCGACCCTGCCCTATTTCAACCCGCATAGCCTGCGCGACATGCTGGCGCGGCTGGGCGAAAGGCTGTGCGACACGCCCGAAGCGTTCAAGGCCTGGTCGCAGAATCTGGGCCATAATGACGTGATGACCACGCTGACCAGTTACGGGCAGGTACCCGCCCACCGGCAGGCGGAATTGATCAAGGGATTGGGCCAGCGGCGGACGGGCGATTTTGGCGACGCGCTGGTCGACGCAGACATGGGCGATCTGATCGCGGCGCTAGCAAAAAAACAGGGGCTCCATCTGCCCCACGCGTGATTGCGTGTCGGTGTCACGGCTTAGATGATCGTCAAATACCTGCTCGCGATCACCAAGTGATCTTGTGTTTAGCTGGATACCCGCGAAAATGTGAGCACCTGCAATGGCTGACCCGTCAATGAACCACGAGTTCCCAAAATCCGCCAGAGTTTTGGCGGGTGTCCAGCTGACAGCGTTAGGCTGGGCGTAATCTGCCCCCCCTGTTGATCCGATGATCATCTGCCATCTGCTCACCGATGGCAAAAGGGAAGTACGGCTAGATGCCGCGCATCTGAGCCTCCGAGAACCGGATCACACCGTTCGTGATAGCGTCTCCTCGCGCTGCCAGTGGACGAACAATCACTATATTAGCAGGCAATTAAACACGTCCAGACCCTATGCAACAATACCACGCCCGCAGTAGAAGTCATCAAGCTCCAAAGACGCAAAGCATGCTACTTCATCATCAGATATGTGTGAGACAAACTCCTCAAATAGGTCTTGAGCCAGGCTTGGTGAGGCCGAAAAATCTTCTTGTATTGTTTCACGGAAACGTACAGCATCCTTGATATATTTTATGGCACCCTGCTGCATTTCATTGCGAACGTTTGACCCTGCACCAACATAGGCCTGGAGCTCTCGAAATTGGGGATCACCATCCTTGCCGTAGTATAATAATTGCTCATCGTCGGCGCTAAGCATCTTCTCCAGTATAAAACTGTTTTCCAGCATAGGTGATATCCCATTAGGGGATTCATCAACCATGGCGACGAAGCATCCTCGCACCTCCGTTGTCGAGGTCTTGCTCCAATCAAACGCACTCTTGTTGGCCATCATGTACAAACCGTGAAATTTGCCGGGGACCAACTTATCAAGGTGCCGCTGGATCGTTCCGCCATATCCCACGTCCACTACTGCACATCTACTTTCCCCGGATGATCCCATGCCCTGGAGATATTCTATGCAGTTAACCCGCTCATAGGCAGCACGCTCGAATATGAGTGGCGCAATATGCGTAAGCAAAGGAGCAATATTATCGATATTCTGATCCATGATCGTCAGTGGGAGATTTCTTCGCCAGATATTACGAGATTCGATCTTTGCCCAGCGACGTTCATCGAGCCTTACCCCATAGCGCTCACTAAGAAAGAGATCGACGCTTGCCCCATAAAAGTTGTTAGATTTAGCGATAGCGTAAATGTCATCAATGCTTTTGATGGCTGGAACCGTCACGGCTCGCCGCGATGCAAGCATATAATCACTTGGTACGACAGACCCAAGTCCAGCAACCCAAGTATCGTAGGCCGATTTCATAAACTTCCCCTCGCGAGAAAGAAAGCATAGTCTGTCCAGCTTCATTACTTTCGCGGTCTCAACCAGCCATTGCGAGAATGCCAACGAAATCGGCCCTAATAGCCCATAGCCAATAGAGTTAGCCGATGAGCCAAACATGTTTTTTGGCATAAATTTAGGAAAGGTAACGCCTGAGAAATTTTCAGCGGCCAGTGCTCCAAACAGGAATTGCTCTCCGGCGGAAGCGTCCGCCGCGTCCGGAACAAACCCTTCGAGCCGGGGTGCTGCCCGCATGATGTTCGTCGGCTTCACAACGTGAACAGTCCGAATACCCATATCAGCTGGTATCTGAAAGTCCGACCTCTCGTTATCGCCGATCATAAGTAGCTGGGAAGGTTCCAATCTCTCTTCTCGCAGAATATGGTGATACATATTGCCGCGATCTTTCCGAAAGCCAATCTCAGAAGAAAGATAAAATTTGCTCCATCCGGATATCGAGCAGTTTTCTAGCATTAACTCGATATTTTCTCTCTGTAGAAACATGTCGCTTGCTAGAACTATTCTCTTGCCGGAGCTCACAGCAAAATTGAAAAGTTTTATCACTTCACTACGTGTTTTAACTGAGGAAATCTCCATGGCGATTTCTTCATTCACATCGTAATCAGATGCTGATTTTTGATCGCGACGAGCGATTTCAGCGTAGATTTCATAGATGTCAACGTCGCTCCCCTTGGCTGACCGAGCGTCACCTTCGCAAGTCGTTCGGAGATGGAGGAACTTTGAATTCCCTCCCTTTTCGTAGCGACTGTGGAGGGCTTTTTTAACATAGTCCCCATCCAGCAGGTGACGGACGATCAAAGTATCAAATATGTCAAACGCAATAACTCTGACGCTTTCATCAGCGATCGCGTCATAAATATGCTCGATGGGCCGCTCAAAAAACTGATTAATGCGCCATCGCGACCAACTAGGACAGCCTTGATCGGCGATAACTCCGTGTTTAAAATTGCGCGAAACGGCCACCACGCCGAACATGCGCTCAATGCAGTGCGCTAGCGTACCATCCGTCTGACCCTCCTCCAAGGGAAAATCCTCCCATTCGAGGTCGGCGCTTAGAATCGGCAGTATGGCATCTGTCCGAGCCCAGAACATCGAGCCTGCGGGAAAGTCAAAATAATTATCAGGTATATTTTTTAAGCCAAACCGACTCGACCACGCCTGAGCAACACCTTTGTTTGCTAACCAAGTATGTGCCATGTAGGGTAAATTATAAAAGCTTTGAGGATATATAATTCCGTAGCGAGAGTCCTTGAGTTCATTCAAAATATAGTTGATGCGCTTCTTTGACGGAAATAGCCCATCGATGATGTACTGACGCCAGCCGTCCGTAGCCCCTTTATTGTATAGAGATTTCTTGGTATGCAAATGCGCTACAACGTCGTAGGTGGCAAGTAGCGGACCAAACTCTACGACGAACGGCGCAATATCGCGCCCCCTGTTTGGAACAATACGAACGTCGACACGATCTAACTTTGCAATTCTAGAAAATCCGACAAGCGCCTCTTGACGCGTTGATTCATCAGGTACCGAAATATAAAGGTCAAATTTAACTGGCATTCGGTTTAAGGATATCGCTATCTCTTCAATTAAGTTTGCATAATAAACATGCACTTGAATAGCAATTGATTGTGATTTTGGCGCATTTTCGGCCTCGCCTAAATTGATCAGGTCCGCGTGCGCATGCTTTCCATGCACTCGCCTATAGTCTACCTCAAATTTAATTCGCTCGTATCCAGTTTTTACTGGATGACCTTTTATGAGATTCAGAAGTTCGTCAGGTTTCAACGCTCGGCCAGTAAACGCATCAAAGTTAGCAGACGGGCGTCGACCAATCCTTTGTCCCAACCAAAGATAGTGGTAGGCCGGATCCATAGTAGATATTTTCACGTCAGGATATTCATGCCGGTACCAAGCGCTATCGAACTGGCTCCATTTTCTGACAATATCTATTTGCTCTTGACTGAACTTCAACTTCATTAGCTAGACCTCCTGTATAAGTAGCGTGCAGCCGAAGAAGCTCGCGCGGCATCGGGGTGATCGCCCCTCTCAGTAAGGGCTAAGAATGCAGTGGAGCCGACAAGACCGCTCGAATGTCGGCAAGTTACAACAAAGCTCTAAAGCGTAGTGCTGCCGATTGGTTTTCCGACCAGAGGCACGGCACCCGTTCGAAAACGGTCATTCAGCAATTACTCCGCCTCACTCTTGAGAACGAAGGTCATTCACCCGCCCTTCCCGCATTCCATGACGAACGTAATGGAATAAAGGATCCTGTCCAGAATTTGCTACGTCTGGGTAACGTGAAACATAACGCTTAGCGTCAAACAGATTTTTTCTAAGTATTCTCTTGTGAAAGAGCTTACGCTGTATTGGAGGTATAAGCATAAACCACCAAGCGGGCCTACGTAGAAATAAAACGCTGAGCGAGACCAGCCAATCTATATCATTTTTTTGTCGTTGCTCAGCCAGTTCACTTGCGTGTAACAGCTTTGAAACAGCCGAAATTTCAGTATCGCGCCGGGCAAGACTTTCTTCCAATCGCTTTTTTTCATCTGTAAGGGCCCTCAAGCGCGCTTCCAAATCATCAACGCGATTTTGAAGCGGAGGGGCGTCCAGATAAAACTGGGCTGCCCGTTCATTGGCGATGCTCTGGTCTTTGAAACCAAGCCGCGATCCCGCAAGATTGAGCACGTGCCATAACTTTAGCCTTGCACCGTGAAACGATCTAAATGCGATTGGAAATCGCGGCCTTATGGGTTTCGCAGTCATTGTTCACTCGCCTCAATGTGCCCGTACAACCCTATAAATGGTGTACGGTGCAGCAGCAAGCGCTGCCTCTGCGGGATATTAGCTGGAACCAAGCGCAGGGAGCACCCCCCAGCCATGACGCCGTCACCTCGGCTTGCGCGCGGTGATCGGCAACCCCTCATGATGTGGCGGAAAAATGCCGTAAGCGGGCACCGACTGATCGAACACGGAAATGTCGACGAAACCAGCAGCCGCCAAATGCTCAATCACGGATTGGCGCGAAAAGAAACGCATCTCCACCGTCGTTCCGGGCCCCCCATGAAAGACCAGGCCGTCGTGCAATTCATAGCCGCCCGCATTTGTCCGCCCTACGAGCAACCATTCGGCATCGAAGTCTAGCAGCTTGAAATCGCGAACGTTTGGAAAATGCTCGGTGGTGTCGGTTCGTTCATCGAAGGGCACCGTCAGCACAATTACGCCACCAGGACGCAACACTGCGAATGCTCCATTGAATGCGTGCTGTACCGGTGAAGGAACGTGTTCGAACACGTCGCTGGAAATGATGAAATCGTTGGTCGAAATCCACTCTGTTCCGGGATTGCAAATGTCGAGTCTAGGATCGGTGTGGTAGAAAGTGTTAGTATAATTGAACGATACGCCAAGTCGGTCAGCAAGAATGTCCGGATCGCTCAACCCGATACCGCGAATTTGACTAGCTTTGAAGCCAGGCAGTGACCGTGCCGATCCGAACAGATTCGTCGTCAGGCAATAGACCAATTGCCGAACCCTGACGGACGATCCGCAGGTGGAACAGGATGGCGTCTCCCGCCAGTCGCCATCAGGGCTGAAAACATTGTGCGCACCGCATAAATTGCATTGGAATCTCGCGTCTAACATTACACCCTATCCTTGACTTCCGGCCGGTTGAAAGCTTCGACCCAAATCTATGAGACACGATTTTTGCATCCACTCGGCTGTACGGTAAAACCCCAAAGTCACAATTAGTCCATCGTTTTGCCAAGCGGTGGGCTTCGTATCGGTTGAGGTTTGCCGCCAGCGTGCATACTGAATGACGTCGGGGTAAACTAGACCAATGAGACAGCAGCGGTCTTGGGGTTGTAGATTTAGCCGCCGCATGTCTTCTTCGTCGACGTCAAAGGCGTGCATTGTATTAGAGTCTGACTCGAAACTATCGGCTGTATTTTCATAGACGTACGATGCGTCGAGTGAGGAGCTGGACGGAAGCGGTGAACAGCCAGCAGCGGGCCGATGCGAGGGTCTGTTCGAAGTCCTTTGCAAGGCGACGGTTGCGGCCGAGCCAGGCGAATGTCCGCTCGACCACCCAGCGTCGCGGCAGGATTTCGAAGCCCTTTGCCCTGTCGGACCGTTTGATGATCTCGATGGTCCACTGCCCGAGCCGGGCGAGGCTACCCCTGAGCTTCTTCCCGGCATAGCCGCCATCGGCGAAGACGTGCCGCAGCCATGGGAACGAGCGGACGATCTCGGCCAGCAGCAGCGGAGCACCGTCACGGTCCTGGATATCGGCGGTGTGGACCACGGCATGAACCAGATTACCTTCGGTATCGGTCACGATATGACGCTTGCGCCCCTTGATCTTTTTACCTGCATCATAGCCCTGCGGACCTCCGCTTTCGGTCGTCTTGACGCTTTGGCTGTCGATTACACCGGCACTGGGCGAAGCCTCACGGCCCTGGGCGGTGCGTAGGTCTTGCAGCAGATAATGGTTGATCCGTTCCCACAGGCCCGCATCGCGCCATAAGTAGAACCAGCGCTGCACGGTCGAGGCCGGCGGAAAACAGGGGGGCAGCATCCGCCAGGGCAACCCGCCGCGAAGCAGGTAAAGGATCGCCTCGACAATGCGCCGGACTGGCCATTTGCGAGGCCGCCCAGTCTGCGATGGCGGCGGGAAAAAGGGCTCCAGAACGGCCCACTCACCATCGGTCAAATCGCTTGGCAGGGCGAGGCCTTTGCGCGAATGATGCGCGCGGGTGGTATCGGTCCACATCGCTGATCTCCGGAAGTTCTTCGCAAAACCTCCTGAATCAACGGCAAGGCACGGCGTCAAGCTAACCTGCTGATATCACCCACCTTAGTTTCGGGTCAGACACTTAGCGGCTACAAGGCGGCTATCCCGGTGATGCTCCAGCCGTCAATTGCGACGCAAGAGTAGCATAACAGACAAATCCGACGTCAATCTGCCTAATGGGTAAATATCGGCTATAACTGGTCGTCGGACTATGAGCGGCAGTAGCGGCCTGCTGGATCTAAACAGTGTTCACCGTAACCAAAGCAATTGGGGGTATGATTGGGGGTATTCTAAAAATCGATGTGCAAGAAAACGGCTAAATTCCTTGAATATCGAGGTAATTCGCGGTTCCCCTCACCCGCTCCAACCCACCCCATTAGCTTAGTAAGGCGCGTCGTCGTCCTTGGCCGGGATCGCGCCACGGCGGCCGATATTCCACCCGGCCAGCCGATGCCCGGCCAGCGCAGCATCCAATGGCGTCGCGCCGCCCAGTCGCGCGTGCAGATAGCCGCCGTTGAAGGCATCGCCCGCGCCGCTCGAATCGATCACGTCCAGCGAGCGGGGAATGGGGACGACCTGACCATCGACCAGGCAGCCATCGCCGCCCAGCTTGACGATGATCTCCCGCCCCGCGCCTGCGCCCCAACGGGTCGCGGCATCCTGCGCATCATCCGCCTCGCCCATCTCGACCTCGTCCGCCAGCGTCGGCAGGCCGATATCGGCGAGCGCGATCGCCCGGTCGCGCCAGTGCCGCGCAGTGGCGGCATCGTCCCACAAGCGCGCGCGGTAATTGCCATCGAAGGCCACCTTGCCGCCGCGTGCCCGCACCGCCGCGCACAGGTCCAGCAACGCCTCTCGCCCCTCATCGGGCAGGATGGCCAGTGCGATCAGCGAGAAATAGAGCAAGTCCGACTGCGCCGCCGCCTCGACCATTGCCGCGCTGCCGGGCAGTACGAACATCCGCCGCGCCGCCGCATCGCTGCGCCAATAATGGAAGCTGCGCTCGCCGCTCGCATCGGTCTCGATCGCATAGAGGCCCGGCAGCCGATCGGCAGCGCGCAGCACCAGCGAGGTATCCACACCCTCGGCTTCCCATGCCGCGCACAGGTCGGCGCTCATCGGGTCGCTGCCCATCGCGCTCGCCAGCCGCACCGTGTCGCCAGATCGGGCCAGATGCACCGCGGTATTGATCACGTCCCCGCCATAACGCAGGTTCCAACTGTCGCCCGTGCCCCGGCTTAGTTCGAGCATCGCTTCGCCAATCACCGTGACCGTCACACCCGCGCCCATGCCCACATCCTGTCCTGTCAAACCCATCAATGCCGGGGCGTGGTGGCGCAGAGCAACCGCGCAAGTCAAGCCGTTGCGCTGGCGTGCGGCACGTTTCCACCGATGGGGAACGAAGACCATGCTTTTGACGTTTGCCTAAAGGCAAAAGGATGACGCCATCATGGTGACGTCCTGATCGGGAACGGAATGAATAAGGGTCTATCCGGCTATACGGGCAACCGCTTTGAACTGTTGGTTCAGAGCGTGACGGATTATGCGATCTACATGCTCGATATCGACGGCGTGGTGATCAGCTGGAACGCGGGCGCGCAGCGGTTCAAGGGCTATGCGGCTGACGAGATTATCGGCCAACATTTCTCGCGCTTCTACACGCCCGAGGACCAAGCGACGGACATTCCCGCGCTCGCCCTATACACCGCCGACCATGACGGCCGGTTCGAAGCCGAAGGCTGGCGCGTCCGCAAGGACGGCTCGCGCTTTTGGGCCAATGTCGTCATCGATCCGATCCACGACACGCAGAACGGCCAACTACTGGGCTTTGCCAAAGTCACCCGCGACCTCACCGAACGCCGCGCCGCGCAGGAAGCGCTTCGCACCAGCGAGGAGCGGTTTCGCCTGCTGGTGGAAAGCGTCACCGACTATGCCATCTATATGCTCGATCCGGTGGGCACCGTCACCAGCTGGAACATGGGAGCCGAACGCTTCAAGGGCTATAAGGCGCAGGAAATCGTCGGCCAGAATTTTGCGCGCTTCTATTCCGAGGAGGATCGGATGGCGGGCCTGCCTTCGCGTGCTTTGCACACGGCTGAAAGCGAAGGCCGGTTCGAGGCGGAAGGTTGGCGAATCCGCAAGGATGGATCGCGCTTCTGGGCCAATGTCGTCATCGATTGCATTCGTGATCCGCATGGCCACCTGCTCGGCTTTGCCAAGGTCACCCGTGACCTGACCGAACGGCGCGAATCGCAGCAAGCGCTCGACGCGGCGCGTGATGCCATCATCCAGACGCAAAAGATGGACGCGATCGGGAAGCTGACCGGGGGCGTGGCCCATGATTTCAACAATCTGCTCGCCGTCATCGTCGGTAGCCTCGACCTGGCGCGGCAACGCATGGCGAGCGGCGCGGACATAAGCCGCTATCTCGACAATGCGATGGCCGCGGCCGAACGTGGTGCCACCCTCACGCAACGCATGTTGGCGTTTGCCCGCAAGCAGGAATTGAAACTGCAAAGCGTAGATGCAGTGGCGCTGGTGCTCGGCATGGCCGAACTGCTGCAAAGCACGATGGGCGGTGCCATCGACATCGAAACGCGCTTCCCCCTGTCGCTCGCGAGCGTTCATGCAGACCCCGTGCAACTTGAACTCGCCGTCCTGAACCTGGCGGTCAATGCGCGCGATGCCATGCCCAATGGCGGCCACATCATCATCGCGGCACAAAATTGGACGATCGAGCCCGGCGACCGACCCGACCTTGCGCCCGGTGCCTATGTCGAACTCACCGTCGCCGACAAGGGCGAGGGCATGGACGCCGCCACGATCGAGCGCGCGCGCGAACCCTTTTTTACCACGAAGGGCGTTGGCAAGGGTACGGGCCTTGGCCTCTCCATGGTCCATGGCTTCGTCCAGCAATGCGGCGGATCGCTCACCATCACCAGCGAACCCGGCGAAGGTACGACGGTCTCGCTCTGGCTACCGGTGTCGCAGGCCAGCCCCGCCGCCCAAGCCATGGCCCCCGTCGATTACAGCGATAGCCCAAGCGTCCCTCTCGTCATCCTCGCTGTGGACGATGACGCACTGGTGCTGACGAACACGGCGGGCATGTTGGAGGATCTGGGCCATACCGTCTTTCAAGCGTGCAACGCCGCCGAAGCCTTGCGCATGCTCGAACAGGGGGATGTGGATCTGGTGGTGACGGATCATGCGATGCCGGGCATGACGGGCGCGCAGCTTGCCGACACGATCGACCGGATACGGCCGGGACTGCCGGTCATCATCATCACCGGCTTTGCCGAACTACCGCCCCATGCCAGCCGCCGCCCCCGTCTCGACAAACCCTTCCGTCAGGCCGAACTGGCACGGATCGTGGCCACGGCAGGTCACGCGGCCGCCCTTGCGCGCATTGCCCACATCGTGCCGCCGACGGAGGGCGAATAAGCGATCTGTAACCGGCCGGCCTACCACCAACAGCGCCGAAACATGGGAAAATCACAAGAGTTTAGTCGCTCCGCCCTTGCAAGCAGGATGGAGTTCGCCAAAGGGGGGTGGCAAACGCCCAACCTTCCCCTCCGGCCAGCAGGACTGCATGGACACGCCCACCGCCCTGACCCCGACCTCGCATTTCTTCACCTCGCTCCGCACCCGGCTCCACTATCTCGATTGGGGCAATAGCGCCGCGCCGGTGCTGATCCTCGTCCATGGTGGCTTCGATCATGGACGCAGCTGGGACTGGACGGCGCGCGCGCTGGCTAAGGATTATCATGTCATCGCGCCGGACCTGCGCGGCCATGGCGATAGCGCCTGGTCGCTGGACGCCTCCTATATGATGGCTAATTTTGTCTATGACCTGGCCCAACTCGTCGATCTGCTCGATCGTGCGCCCGTCACCATCGTTGGTCATTCGCTCGGCGGGTCGATCGCCCTGCGCTACGCCGGACTGTTCCCGGACAAGGTGCAGCGCGTCGTTGCGATCGAAGGGCTTGGCCTGTCGCCTGACCGGCTGAAGGAGAAGGCCGAGGAGCCTGCCCTCGACATCTGGCGGCAATGGATCGACACGCGCCGCGCCAACGCCCGCCGCACACCCAGACGCTATCCCACGATCGAGGCCGCGATCGGCCGTATGCGCGAACGCAACGAGCAACTCTCGGTCGAACAGGCGCTTCACCTCACCATCCATGGCGTCAACCGGAATGAGGATGGCAGCTTCAGCTGGAAGTTCGACCCTTATCTCAGCAGCGCCGCGCCGCAGGCTGGCTCGGACGCGGACCTGCCCGATTTCTGGTCGCGCATCACCTGTCCGACCCTCCTGTGCCTGGGGCAGGATAGCTGGGCCTCCAATCCGGCAAAGGACGGCCGGATGGCGCATTTCGCCGATGCCCGCCTGGTCAAATTTCCTGATGCCGGCCACTGGCTGCATCATGACCAGTTCAACCGCTTCATCGAAGAGCTGCGCGCCTTCCTATGAGGTAAAACCATCGATCGCCGACCGATATTGCGTCTTCAACTGCGCGATGAAGTCGGCGGCGGGCTGCACCTGGTCGATCGCGCCGATCCCCTGGCCACACCCCCATACGTCACGCCACGCCTTCTTGCCGCCACCGGTCATGCTGGCAAAGTCCATGTCGGTCGCCTTGGGCAGATTGTCGGGGTCCATGCCCGATGCGACGATGCTGGGCCGCAGATAATTGCCATGGACGCCGGTGAACACGTCGGAATAAACGATGTCGCCTGCGCTGCTGTCCACGATCATCTGCTTATAGCCCGCCTCCGCATTGGCCTCGGTCGTGGCGATGAAGGGCGACCCCATATAGCCAAGATCCGCCCCCATCATCCGCGCCGCCGCGATCGCGCGTCCAGTCGCGATCGACCCCGACAGCGCCAGCGGCCCGTCGAACCAGGCGCGGATTTCCTGCACCAGGGCAAAGGGCGATAGCGTACCGGCATGGCCGCCTGCCCCC
>TARA_R110000787_G_scaffold44093_14_pt1 | contig 15727 bp, 16 predicted proteins | sample TARA_R110000787 | Tara Oceans TARA_R110000787 (sample SAMEA4397920) | marine metagenome | biome: Polar Biome; feature: [DCM] deep chlorophyll maximum layer (ENVO:01000326); material: water (ENVO:00002006), including particulate matter (ENVO:01000060) such as... | depth 35 m
CCGATCTATGATGCTGCGATGAAGTACAAGGATGAGGGCGTTCCGCTGGTCATCTTTGCGGGCCAGCAATACGGCACCGGCTCTTCGCGTGACTGGGCTGCCAAGGGCACGATCCTGCTCGGCGTTCGCGCTGTCATCGCCGGCAGCTTCGAGCGTATCCACCGGTCGAACCTGATCGGCATGGGCGTCCTGCCGCTGGAGTTCACCGGTGATACGACTTGGGAATCGCTTGGCCTGAAAGGCGACGAGCAGGTCTCCATTGCCGGTATCAGCGATATCACGCCGCGTATGATGCTGCCGGTGACGATCACGAAGGCTGATGGCTCGACCACAAGCATCGAGTGCCGTGTCCGTATCGATACGGAAAACGAGCTCGACTATTACCGCAATGGCGGCATCCTTCACTATGTGCTGCGCAATCTGGCCCGTGAGGCGCTCTAGGCCTGTTTTGCACAATCTGATCTTCAAAAGCCCTCCGCGTTCGCACGCGGGGGGCTTTTAACAGTCCTCACACCCCTGTGATTGTCATGCGATTTGGCATGGGCCTATAACGAGACTGTCATGAAACACGCCCGCCTCCTTGTTCTTGTCGTCTCGCTGTTCGTTGCCTTGCCGGCAGCGGCGCGCCAGCCGATGTCTGTTGCCGACACGTCTCCCGTGCTGGTGGAGCTGTTTGCATCGCATAATTGCCGTGCATGCCCCAAAGCACACCGCACGCTGGCCGAGGTGGATTCCCAGCGGGATGACGTGCTGATCCTGACATGGTCTGTCGATTACTGGGATTATCTCGGTGAAAAAGATCCGATGGCCATGTCCGAGTCCAAGGATCGCCAGCGGGCCTATGTCGACCGTTTCCGCCTGCGTGGGCCCTATACGCCCCAGACGGTTTATAATGGTGTTGAGCAATGCCCGGGTAACAAGCTGCCGCAGGTCGAGTCCGCGCTGGAGCGGACGAACCGCGTGGCGCCGTCTCCGGCCCACCTCACACGCAAGGGCGGTAAGATCGAGCTCACAGGCAATGTGAAAGAGCTGACGGACATATTCGTGATCGACTATCTGGATGGCGATGCCAATCCGACCGACATGGTTCACCCGGTGACTCATGTCACCTCGATAGGTCCATGGCTGGGCGGCCGGGTCGAGATTGACCCATCCGTATGCAAGTCAACCTGCGCCCTGGTTGTTCAGGAAGCAGGATTTGGCCGCGTACTGGCTGCGATGGATATGCCCGCGCGCTAGAAATTGTTGTCGAATGACAAGCGGAAATGCAGCCCGCCTGACAGCCATTCGCTCGATGCTTCGCCATTGATCTGGCGACAGCTGAGATTGATCATGCGGGATCCGAATCCATCCTTGCCGACGCTGGCCGCATCTGTCGCGGGTCCGCCGATTTCCTCCCAGCTCAGCACAACACGTTCAGCCGCAGCTTCAGCATCATACTCAGTATGCCAGAGCGTGCGAACCACGCCCGCCTGATCGGTCGACCATGCGCCGTATTTTACGGCATTGGTGGCAAGCTCATGAATGATCAGGCTGAGCGGTGTCACTACGGCCGGTGCGAGAGCAATGTCTGCGCCTTCAATTTCATACACATTCTGGCCCATGGCATAGGGCTCCAGGAGCACGCCGATCAGATCGTTCAGCTTGACGGGGCTGTGATCCTTTTCACTGCGCAGTGCTGCGGCATGCGCCAGAGACAGGGCGTGTATACGATCGTGAATGACTTCACATGCTGCGGCATGTTCCGGCGTTGTACGGCCCGACTGCCTGACCAGTGACAGCACGATGGTGAAAAGGTTTTTGACGCGATGATTGAGTTCATGGGCGAGCAAATCCGTCTGCGCCTTGGCGGCCCGGGTCAGCGCAAGGGATCGTTCGGCCCGTTCCGAGCGCATGGCACGCCAGAACAGGTAAATCATGCCCGGCACCACGGCGAGCGCCGCCAAGCCAAGAAACAGGAGCAAGGCGCGTGCGCGCTGCTCCGTCGATTCTGCCCGGGCGATGGCGTTGTGTAATATTCGAACCTCTTCGGCTTCCAGTTCAGCTGCGATGTCCCGAGCTTCTGCAAGAAGGTTCAGCCCGATATCGGTCCTGACCATGGCCATCGCAGCGTCCCGGTCTCCTCGTTTGGCCTGATCCACCGTCAGGTTCAGCTCAGCAAATTTCTTGTCCAGCAATGACGTCAATTGAGGCAGCAGATCTGCCTGCAAGGTATTCAATTCGCCATCCTTGGCTTCGTAATAGGCCTTCACGGCCGCTTCATAGTTGCGGTTGGCGGCCGTATAGGGCTCGAGGTAAGCGGGGTCTCCCGTAAGCAGGTAACCGCGCTGACCTGTCTCGGCGTTGATAGCCGACAGCAGGATACGCCGGATCTGCATCGTACGCTCAGAACTGAGGACAGCCTGATCGCGGCTTTCAATGCCAGCGGAGAAGGCCTGCAGGATCAGATATCCCACAACGATCATACCCGCGATAAGCGCACCCAAAAGTAACAGAACCCACCGGGCGGCGCTCTGAAGGCGATCTATGGCCATGGGTCCAGTTCTCTTGGCGTGACCACATAGGGCCGAATGCAAATATTACAGTTACTTTATCGGCCTGCTCAAGTTCATTTTCATGGCTGGGCTGGAGAGGCTGGGTCGCTTTGCTGTGGCGGGCGGACGATGGACGAGATTGCCGGCGTGAATTCGTTCCAGTCGAATTCGGTCAGCTCGAAGGCCCAGCCGGAAGCTTTCTGGTTAATCGTGCTGCCACGCTGTGCGCCCTCTCCGGCCTCGATTGCGCGAAGCGTGACGTAATAGCCATCGGGTTCCTTGTAGGCCTTCAGGTCGACTTCCAGCCCGTCATGCGTTTCCGTGATGTGACGCGCGACCGGCCGGGTTGTGAGTTTGCTGGCAGGCTTGACGCCAACCGGGTGCAGGCGCGTCAGGGCGAGGGCTGGTGTTGAGGCCGCGATGCGGCTGACGAGGCGATAGTCCTGATAAGGGGGCGCAGGCCGAAAGCTGCGATCACTGCTACCGACCGAGCGTTGCAGGTACAGGCTGTTGCCGCGTGCATCAAAAAGACGGACGGCTGATACGGCATCCGAATGGATATCGATGATGTCGAGATCCAGCCAGGCATCGTGATTGTAAAGCGGCGGCAGGTCGCCATTCACGCGGAAGGCCTGATCCTCGCCCGGCAGCCGGGCGTAGACATTCGGGCCCTTCCTGCCGGTTATGAGGGAGGCCGTAACAGTGCCCGCCTCGTTGATGATCTCGATCAGTGCGCCTGTCCCGCCCTCTCGCGGATCGCCGAGGCCGATACGGTTCATCTTGCCTGGGTCGCGCGTGCGGCCTTCGCCCCATGTAAGTTCGCCAAGGCCGCCGGCGAGGCTCGCCAGCCGGTCGGCGCGCACCGGATAGCCACCAGAACCCTCAAGCGTCCAGCCATCGGGGCCATTGATCAGGCTATAGGATTCATCGGCCAGCGTGATCCGGATTTTTGCGGCATCCGCCCGCGCCTCCACAAAATCCGGGAGGACCGGTTTGCCCATGCGACCGGTCGACTGCGGCGTCTCGTGTCCGCCTATATTGAGGAAGACAGCCAGCAGGGTGAGCAGGCCCGCCAGGGCTGCGAGCACCTGAAGGCGCCGTACGCGTTGTCCGTGGCGAATATCGGTCACGCGCTACGCCCCTGACGATGACGCTGGCGACGCCAGACCAGCAGGCCGATCAGTCCGACAAGCAAGGGGCCACCCCAGATATTGATGACCTTGAGTGTGCCTTCAAGCCGGTCAATCTCCCGGCGGTAGTCGCGCTCGATTCCGCGTAGGCGTCCGCGCAGCTCAATGATGTCCGCGCGCAACTGCGTCAGCTCCGTACGCTCGGAATCATTCAGGTCGGCTTCAAGATCACCGGAGAAGAAACCGTCAGCGGCGCCAATCTCCTGAAGCTCTTCAAGCCGGGCCTGCGCCGTTTTCAGGCGGCTTTCCAGCTCAGCCTGCTGGCGGAAATATTTTGCTTCGGCGTTTTCGCGCATCTTGTCGATACGCGTCATCGGGCGAAGGCTGGGTGAGCGGGAGCGGAGACTCGAGAGCTCACCACCGCCGGAAAGGGCATCAAGCGCATTCAGCACGAGTGCGCCATCATCCGCCACAACGGTGCCGCTGCCGGGCACAATGTAGAAATCATCCGCAATCGTATCGACATCCGCAATCAGGACAATCTGGGCATCTGTCTCGCTCTTGCTGATATGCGGCGGTGCATTGGCTGCTTCTGCGCGCATCAGTTCGGCCAGAGTCGGATCGGACGGCTCGTCCAGCGCAGGCGCGCCTTCCGGAAAGGCGGTGACCAGCGGGCCCGAAAGCCGGCCCGCCAGAACGAGCGGTGTTGGCGCCGTCTTGTAGGATTTGAGGACATCGCCAGGCTTCATGTCGCGGACGGCCTCGGCTGCATCAATATAGGAGGGGCTGGGCCCGGTCTCTATAAGGGGCGAAAAGCTGACTCCATCCGGCAATGCGCCGGTCACAAACGCGCCAGGTGCGCCGAAATTGACGCTCCTTGTAAGGTCGGCTGTCACGAGATCGCCCTTGTTCATGTCCTCGGAGGGGGCGCCGATGAACAAGGGATGGGCCAGTTCTTCGGTACGGCCATTGCCGGTATCGACGGGCACGGGCAGCGCGTTCGCCGCATCGGCCACCGCATCCTCCGACAGGGTCACGCCCCATGCCTTCCCCAGAATGCCAAGATCGGAGCGGGGGTGATCATTGCGCCTGTCGAACATGCTGCTGCCAACGGCCGTCTTGGCTGCGGGATCGACCATGATGACGGCGCGTCCATGACGCAGGACATATTGGTCGATCAGCCATTCCTGACGCGGGGCCAGTTCAGGCGGGTGTGCAATGAAGAGGACATCCAGATCCTCGGGCAAGGACTGAAACTCTTCCGATATCGGAACGATTTCAAATGACTTCGCAATGTCGGACAGAAGCGTGTAGCCACCCTCACCGCCGGGCGCCGTCATGCCCGGCAGGGAGGACAGGATGCCGACACGCGGCGGATCCGGATTATCCAGCCGCGCGACCATGCGCGTCAGATCATATTCGAGCGTAACTTCGTGCTCGGGGGCGAGGAAGGGAATGACGCGCTGGTCGTCGATGGCGTTACGGCCGATAATGCCAAAATAGAGCGGGTCCGTGCCGCTCGTGCCCACGGCGGTTATGCCAGCGGCGAGCGCTTCGTCCTCGGCCTCGGAAAAGGGTGAAGGATCAATCTCGCGCACGATCACCTGGCCGTGGGACTGGCTGCGATAGGCCTCCAGCAATTCGCGTACACGCGCCGCATAGGCCCGCACTGCCGGATATTCCTGTCCCACACCGCGCGTATAGACAAAGGTGATTTCAACCGGCTCGGCGACGCCTCTCAGCGTGTCCTTGGTGCCTTGCGACAGCGTGTAGATATTGTTCTCAGTGAAATCCACGCGCGCGCCGGACAGCAGTTTCTGCATGACCAGGTTGCCCGACACGAAGATCGTGGCGGCCAGTGCCGTTGCGGCGAACATGTAATGCTTCGCCTTCATCCTATCCGAGCCTCTGCCGCGCCGCCCAGAGGCCGTTCAGCGTGGCCCAGAAAGCCGTGAAGCCGAGAAAAAACACGACCGCACGCAGTTCCAGCACGCCGCGCTGTGCGCCTTCAAACTGGGTCAGGAAGGAGAAGGACGCAACGAGCTCTGCGCCGCCTGTTCCGAAGACGGACTTTACACCGGACAGGACAAGCGGCCAGCCAGCTGCGGTGAACACGAAGGCGATGACCACGCTGATCACGAAGGCGGTCACCTGGCTGCCGGTCAGCGCCGATATGGCGGCACCGATGGAGAGATACGCCCCGGCCATCAGGAAGCTCACCATATAGGTCAGCATGATGGCCGCATTGTCCGGGCTGCCGAGCACATTGACTGTCACCCACATGGGCGCCGTCAGCGCGAGGCCCACACCCGCAACCGTCCACGCCGCCAGCAGTTTACCGAGCACCAGTCCCGGCATGCCGAGCGGCAGCGAGAGAAGCAATTCATCCGTGCCGGCGGATCGCTCGTCTGCCCAGAGGCGCATGGCGAGGGCCGGCAGGAAGATCATGTAAAGCCACGGATGCCAGACGAAGAAGGGCGCGAGATCGGCAGAACCGGTATCGAAGAAGCGTGAGGCTTCCCACGTGAAAACGCCCAATGCGAGCAGGAAAACAGCAAGGAAGACGTAAGCCATGGGCGTCGCGAAATAGGCGCCCAGTTCGCGTCGATAGGTGGCGGTAAATCCGCCAAATTGTTCCCGCAGCCACATCATCATGCCGATTCCGCCTCGGCCTGATCCGTAAGACGGGTGAATGCGCCCTCCAGCGTACCGTTTTCTGACTGGCGGGCCAGCGCTTCCGGCGTGTCATCAGCAATCACCATGCCTCTGTCGATGACAATCGCCCGCGAACACATCGCGGGAACTTCCGTGAGGGTGTGCGTCGATATCAGGATCGCCTTGTGCGGCGCCATGCGGGCGATGAGCGCGCGAACGGCGCGTTTCTGGTTGGGGTCGAGACCGTCCGTCGGTTCATCCAACAACAGGACAGGCGGATCATGCAGGATGGCCCCGGCCAACCCCACGCGGCGACGATAGCCCTTGGAAAGCGAGCCAATACGCTGGTCGCAGACCGTGGAGATGCGCGCGTCCGCGATGGCGCGCTCCACGCCGTCCTTGCGCGCTATGCCTTTCATGCCGCGCGCCGATGCCATGAAAACCAGGAATTCCGGCGGCGTCATGTCTTCGTAGAGGGGGGCGCCTTCCGGCAGGTAGCCAAGCGCCCGCTGGGCCTCGCGCCGATTGGAAAGAATGGATTTGCCGTCAATCAGTGCATCGCCGCCATCCGGCTCCAGCACGCCGGCAATCATGCGCATGGTTGTGGATTTACCGGCTCCATTCGGCCCCAGAAAGCCAAGCACCGTCCCCTTCTCAAGCCGGAAGGACACCCCGCGCACAGCATGCTTAGCGCCAAATGATTTTTCCAGCCTCTGAATGTCGAGCATGTATCTGGTTCGCACGCCTTTCTGGAAGCATACTTAGATACCGCCCTTCGCTGCGCGTGGCCAGAGTCCCCGCTGTAGTCGGGCGTGTCATTTCACGCAGAAAAGCGGGCGACGTCTTCCAGCATGGCCTTGGCGGCGGCTTCGACAATCTTGCCGCCATCTTCCGCGTTGGACTGCGTGGGGTCAGATCCGATGCGACCATCGGGAAAATCGCGGCGATATTGTACGGCGTCACCGATCTTGCCATTAGGCGCGATCTTGGGGCTCATCTCGACCTCGGGCCGCGCCCGGTCCGGATAGGCGTGATAGGTGACCGACACTTCGGATGCGGTCGCATGGCTGCCATGGCCGACGGGGTAGAGCTTGTTGCAAAGGCCCATCACGTTCCGGAAGTCCCACCAGTCGCGTCGTTTCAGCGACAGCCCGGGGCGATTGTCCTCGCCGCGGGGATCGAAACTGCGCCGGGCGTGGATCTCGCTGAACGCCGCCTCGATCGTGTGGATGTTGCCGCCATGGCCATTGTACCAGTAAAGCCGCTCGAAACCGTGCCGCATCAGGCTCTCGGTCCAGTCTGTCATCGCGGCGATCATTGTTGTGGGCCGCAGCGTGATTGTGCCTGGAAAGCCAAGATGGTGCTGCGCGCATCCGACATTGAAGGTGGGGCCAACCAGAATATCGTTCGGCGCGAGGCTCTCGGCATGGCGCGCGATGATTTCAGGACAGAGGGCGTCGGTGCCGATAAAGCCGTTCGGCCCGTGCTGCTCCATCGAGCCGATCGGGATGACGATAGTGCGCGACTTTGTGAGCCAGCGTTCGATGTCCTGCCAGGTCGATACGGGAAGCAGCATGGGCTTAGTCCTTTCGCGGTCCGAGGCGCGTGGTGATATGGCCCATCTTGCGTCCGGCGCGCGCTTCGCGCTTGCCATAGAGTGTCAGCGTCTCGTTCGGGGCCAGCATGGCCGGATCAATCAGGCCCGCCTTCCCGATCAGGTTTAGCATCTCCGCATCAAAAAGCCGATGCGTGTCGCCCAGCTTCCAGCCCGCAATGGCGCGGATGTGCTGTTCGAACTGGCCCGTCTGGCAGGCTTCCGGTGTCCAGTGGCCCGAATTGTGGACGCGCGGGGCAAACTCATTGGCGATCAGGCTGCCATCCGCCATGACGAAGAATTCGAGTGCCAGAACGCCGACATGACCCAGCGCATCGACCAGTGACACGGCCTGTCGGCGCGCTTCCACCTCAACCTCAAGCGAAAGACCGGACGGGACGATTGAGCGGGCCAGTATGCCCTCTTCATGCACATTGCGCGGGGGGGCCCAGCTGGCGGTCTCACCGCTGCTTGAACGGGCGACAATGACCGAAATCTCGCGTTCGAACGCCACGGCGGCTTCAAGCACACACGGCGCGCCCCCGACGGCTTGCCAGCCGGCCGGAATATCGCTTTCCGCCCTGAGCCAGGCTTGTCCTTTGCCATCATAGCCATCCCGACGTGTTTTCAGGACGCCCTTGCCGCCGAGCGCGGCCAGTGCCGGCGCGATATCGGTCTCGCGATCGATTGTCCGGTAATCCGCTGTCGCAATGCCGATACTGTTGAGGAAGGCCTTCTCGTCTGCCCGGTCCTGCGACACGGCGAGCGATTTCGCGCCAGGGTGCAGCGGCGTGCCGGTGGCCGCAATCGCTTCCACGGCACTGACGGGGATATTCTCGAATTCCAGCGTGACCACATCGCAAGCGCGGGCAAAGCCCGACAGCGCCGCGTCGTCGTCATAGCCGGCCTGCCAGTGCTTCATCGCAACGCGTGCAGCAGGCGCGTCATCTTCCGGGCAGAATACGTGCACATCAAAACCGAGCTGGCTGGCCGCGCTCGCCAGCATCCGGCCCAATTGTCCGCCTCCAAGAATCCCGATCACGGCGCCGGGTGGCAAGCCAGTCATCCCTCGGGAACCTCGGCCACGCCATCCGTCTGGGCGGCGCGATAGGCATCGAGTTTTGCTGCGACCGCGTCATCATTGAGGGCAATAATGGCTGCGGCCATCAAGCCGGCATTCACCGCGCCAGCCTCGCCAATGGCCAGCGTGCCGACCGGCACGCCGCGCGGCATCTGTACAATGGAGAGCAGGCTATCGAGGCCCGACAGGGTCTTGGACTGGACCGGCACGCCCAGGACAGGCAGCGGCGTCATCGCTGCGGTCATGCCGGGCAGGTGCGCAGCGCCGCCGGCGCCCGCAATGATTACTTGCAGGCCGCGTCCCTTGGCGGCCTTGGCATATTCGGTCAGCCGGTCAGGCGTGCGGTGCGCGGAAACGATCTTTGCCTCGTGAGGCACGCCCATCTCTTCAAGAATGGCTGCAGCATGGCGCATGATCGGCCAGTCCGACTGACTGCCCATGATGATACCGACTTTAGGTGAAGTGGTCATGGTTGTGGGGATCCTCGGCGCCAGAAAGCGCGCACCATAAGAATGCCGTGCGCGCGGTCAACTGGTGCCCTGTTTACACGTCACAGGTGAATCATCTTCTGTACGTCTCCCCCTTGCCACAAATCGCGTATATCCTTGACCCATGACGGAAGAATTCCATCAGGTTTCGCAGGATCAGCGCCGCGCATTGCTCGACATTCTTGGGGTCGATCTCGCTGCGCTTGGCCGCCGTGAACGGGCTGCGCTGGAGGCTCTCAGCGAAGAGGTGATTGCCCTGCGCGAAGAGGCGGCGCGCTTGCGGGCGGAACTCGCCGATGCGGAGCTTCTCGCCGACAATGACGCGCTCTGCCCTGTATTCAATCGCCGAGCCTTCGAACGCGAGGTGCGCCGCGAAATTGCGCTGGCCGGGCGCTTCCGGACGCCGCTTTCGCTTATTTTCATTGATCTCGACCATTTCAAGAAGGTCAACGATGCTTTCGGGCATGCTGCCGGGGACGATGTCCTGCTGCGCATTTCGGATATTTTGCTGAAGAATACGCGTGAAACCGACATTGTCGGGCGCCTCGGCGGCGACGAGTTCGGAATTGTGCTGGCCCAGGCCAGCCACGCCGATAGCCTGGCAAAGGCGACCCAGCTGGCGCACCTGATCGACCAGCTTATTATCTGCGATGGCGAGAATGAGGCGGCGCCGAAGGTTCATATCGGGGCGTCCTGCGGCGTTGCCGAATGGCGGGAAGGGCAGGGCGCCGATACGCTGGTCGCCCTGGCTGATCAGGACATGTTCGCCCAAAAAGCGCGCAGGAAATCGGGTCGGCCGCTCCACGCTTGATCCCACACCATTAAACTCACGAAATGCGCGGTTCGCCCCCTTAACGCCCGCACCCATCTATGATTTAGTGTGGCATTATAGACACAAGTTCTTAACCGCAGAAGGAGACTGCCTATGTCGCTCAACGGTCGGATCAGTGAGCTCGCCAACAAGCACCGCGAACTGGATGAGAAAATTTCTCAAACCCAGAAGCGCCCGTCGGCGGATACACTTGAGCTAAAGGATTTGAAGCGACAGAAACTCAAGATTAAAGAAGAGCTGCAATGGTTGAAGGCCAGCTAGCGCAGTAAAGGCGGAACAGGTCCTCCGTCAGCGCGCCGGAAACTGGTGCAAGCAACGGGCGGAGGACGACCCATGCGAGATATTTTAGACCAGGACCGACCGATGACACTCGGCGCGGTGAAACTGGCCACAGCCATCCTTGGCCTGGCGCTTTTGGTGGCTGCGCTATTCGTCCTGTTCGGGGCCTTGCTGGCCCTGTTCAAAGGACATGTCATCATGGCGCTCACCCGGATCGCGTTCGGGTTTGCACTCATCATTTTCCTGTTTGTCACTGTCAGGCTGCTTGGCGAAATTCTCGCGGCGCTGCACAGGCTGAACGACCGGCTCGCCATTCTTGGCGACGATATCCGAAATACCAGCCGCGTAACGTCTGCGCCGCCTGAAACAGCCGGGGAATAGCCGTCATGGGCGAACCCGTCACAGCGATCCTCGGCCTCGGCCGGGAAGTCGGCGATGCCATCGCGCGCCGTTTCAGCGAAACCGGCCACCGTGTCATGGCGGCCGATCCGAGCGCCGAACGACTCACAACGGCGCGCAATGCCGTGCCGGAGGATGTCGTGCTCCACCATGGCGAGCTTCACACCCGCCTTGGCCTACGCAATGCCTTCACGGCTGCGGTCGAAGGCTTTGGCCGCATCGACAATGCGGTCATCATTCCCGAACTGGAAGCGCCGGACACGCTCCTCGATTTTGCCAGCGACAAATTTGACAAGGCGATCGCGAAATCCATTCGCGGGACGGCGCTGGCCCTGCAGGTTTTCGCCGAGCGCTTGTCCGAGCAGGAAGACCTGCCAACCGTTGGCGTGGAGCGCCTGCGGCAGAAGGGAACGATCACTTTCGTCCTCTCCTACTCTGCCATTGCTTCCATGCCGGGCCAGTTCACCGAAACCATTTCGCAGAATGGCGTTCTGGGCGTCATGCGTGCTGGCGCCATCGAACTCGCCGAGCTGTCCATTCGCGTGAATGCCATTGTCGCCGTGAGGCCGAGCGAGGAGCGCGTCCAGAGTTGGACCACACGCCGCACGCCGCTGGGGCGTACAGCGCAGGCTGATGAAATAGCCGATGCCTGCCGTTTTCTGGCCTCGCCTGAGGCTGCCTTCATTACCGGCGAGGCGCTGCGGCTCGATGGGGGCCGCATGCGCCTCTCCGGCTTGCTGGATTAGGGTCTTAGGCCCGTGTCAGGGCGGAGACGCCTTTGGCTTCGGGTGTCACTTCATAAGTGGCGACGCGCTGGGCCGTGAAGTTGGTCGAAAGGACTGTCGACACTTTGACGAACTCGCCGGTCACGCGCTCCGGTGTCAGCGTCATCAGGATATAGCCGTGGCCATCCGGATCGTGCCATTCGACTTCCGGGTTGGCGTCGGCAAATCGCTGGCCCAGATCCGGTACGTCGGTGATATAGGCGCTGATGCCGGGTGAGGTGATCGATGTGGTCACGAATTCCACGCCGACGCGTTCGCCCTTGTCATCAACGAGTGTATCGGCCCAGGCCGAATGGATGTCGCCCGTCAGCGTCACAAGGCGGGCGCCGGCTGTTTCGACACTGTCGTAAAGCCGTCTGCGCGCTGCCGGGTAACCGTCCCAGGCATCCAGATTGAATGGCAGGCCAAGAGCCGAGAAGCCAATCATCTGCTGTACCTGCGGGATCGCCTGCGCGATTTGCTCAGGCGTGAAGGCTTGCGACATGTCCGGCAGGGCGACGCGGGCCATCATGACCTGGTTGGCCATTACCTGCCATGTTTTGCCTTCCGAGACCGACTCCTTCAGGCCCTTGTCGATCCAGGCTTCCTGCGCCGCGCCCATCATGGTGCGCGCGGGGGCATTGATGACTTTCAAATGCGCCTCGATCTGGGCCATCATTTCGGTCTGGTCGGTTGTGGTCACGGCATCCGTCCAGCCTATGCTGGGCGAGCGGCCTGTCAGGCGGGTCTCCGTCGCGAAGATGGTTGCCACATCGCCAAACGTGAAGTCGCGCCAGACGGCCGAGGTGATATTGCCTGATTCCGGTTCGCGCATCGGCATCCATTCGAAATAGGCCTGGATGGCGCGCAGCTTGCGGTCAGACCATTCGCCTTCGCCCTTGTCCGGATTGTGGTTTTCGGCACCTGTGCGGTAGCTGTCATTGGCGCTCTCATGGTCGTCCCATGTGCAGATCCAGGGCGCGGCGGCATGGGCGGCCTGCAGGTTCGGGTCTGTCTTGTACTGGGCATGACGCTTGCGATAATCGTCGAGCGAGACGATTTCCGTTGCCGGCTCGTGCAGGCGGCCAAGGGCTTCGGCCGTTTCAGACCCGTAACCGTCGACGCCGTATTCATAGAGATAGTCGCCAAGGTGAATGATCGCGTCGAGATCGGGCTCGGCGGCAAGGGCCTTGTAGGCGTTGAAATAGCCGAACTGCCAGTTGGAACAGGAGACCACGCCGAGGCGCACAGGTGTTGTGCCCGTTGTGGCTGTTGTACGTGTCCGGCCTTCCGGCGAGGCGACATCGCCCGCGCTGGTCAGGGCCGTGAAGCGGTATGTGTAAGCGGTCGCGGGGCTGAGGCCGGCCACATCCACTTTCACGCAGAAATCATGCGAGGCCTCGGCACTGGTCATGCCGGTAATCAGCGGGGTTTCGCTGTCACCTGCTGCAAACACATCATAGCGCACAGGGATTGGGCCAGAACCGGATTCAGGTGTGACGCGCGTCCAGAGGATCATCCGGGTTGGCAGCGGGTCGCCGGATGCCACGCCATGGTCGAAGGAAACCTCGCCCTCATAGGCCGGCGCGGCGGGCGCCAATGCATTGGTGGCTGGCTTTGCACACGCGGCAAGGCTAAGGGCTCCGGTGGCTGCGGCGCCAAGAAGGCCGCGTCGGGTAACTGCGCTCATGATATCCTCCAGTGAGTTCGTGCCGCTTGTAGGTCGCGACTACGACAACTGAATGACGCTTGGCGAACTCCAAGTCTATAAGGGTGCAAATGGAAAAGATTTCTCTCACTGCCAGCGCAACAGACGCCGGCCTGCGCCTCGACAGCTTCCTCGCCGAGAAGGCCGGGTCGCTATCGCGGTCACGGGCCAAATCCCTGATCAAGGAAGGCGCCGTCATGATCAATGGCGTGCCAACTGACGATCCGCGCAAGGCGGTTGTTGAGGGCAGTACCTACACACTGGCCCTGCCGGAACCCGTTCCCGCCGTCCCGCAACCCGAAGACATTCCGCTCGAAATCCTGTTCGAGGATGCTCACCTCATCATCATCAACAAGGCCTCAGGAATGGCCGTTCACCCGGCGCCCGGCAGCTGGGATGGCACATTGGTCAATGCGCTCCTCTTCCATTGCGAGGGTCAGTTGCCCGGCATTGGCGGCGTCGAGCGGCCCGGTATCGTCCATCGCCTCGACAAGCTGACGACCGGGGTCATGGTCGCCGCCAAGACCGAGGCCGCCCATGTCGGCCTCTCCGCCCTCTTCGCGACACATGATATCGAGCGCTCATACCTTGCCGTCACGCGCGGCGCGCCCCGGCCCTTGTCCGGCACAATCGACGAACCGATTGCCCGCGCCACCGGCGACCGCAAGAAGATGGCCGTCGTGCGCAATCCGGACGGCACGCACGGCCGCGAGGCGATCACCCATTACAAGGCGCTTGAAACCTTCGGCCTGCGTGACAAGGGCACGGGTCTGCCGGCCGCTGCTCTCGTCAAGTGCACGCTTGAGACAGGCCGCACACACCAGATCCGCGTTCATATGAGCCATGTTGGCGCCAGCCTGATTGGTGACCCGGTCTATGGCCGGTCAAAAGGTGTGACGGCATGGGGCTCAGGCGAGGATTTCGATACGGCGCGTGATGCGGCCCGCCGGTTCGAGCGACAGGCCCTGCATGCGGCTGTCCTTGGCTTTGTCCACCCGATTACGGGGGAAGACCTTTATTTCGAGGCGCCGCTGCCAGAAGACATGACGGACCTCATCACCGCCCTGCGCCTTTTGCCCAAGGACGATCACGACTAGGCCCGGCAAGCAGGGTGCGCGTTCCCCCTGCCCTTACTGGGCATTCGAGGTGACAGCCGCTTCTTCCGTCACGATCGGCTCAAACCGCAGTTTCTTGGCCTGAAGCGTGATCTTGCCGATCTTGTCCGTATCGGCCTGGATTTTCACCGGCACGGTCGCGCCATTCTCCAGTGGGGCCAGCCACATGCGCAGCGGGCCATCAATGCCTGACAGGTTGTCCTTGTTGGACTCGCCCTTCTTGTAGCCGGCAACTTTTTCCATTGTCACATGGCATTCAATGGCATTGCCAGACCAGGCATCGGTCTTCACCTGTTTCATGCCGGCATTCTTGAGATGAAGGTAGGTCAGCTGGCGTCCGTCAAAAATGCGGATCGGCCCGCCGCAGGGGTCAGCGCCCGGAGCGCGCGGTTCCAGCGCGAACGTGATCAGCGCCGTGATCGGGTCATTCGTCTTCAGCACTTGCTCGGTCGTCGCGGCCGGGTCACCCAGATTCCCGAATTCCGGGTCGGCCTTCATCTTGAAGCTGTCCGGGCCGATTGTCAGGTTCACGCGGCGGTTCTTCTTCCCGTCGCGGTTCTGTGAGACGTAAGAGTAGGTTTTCAGCGCATTGTTCCGGGTATAGCCGGAGGCCTGCAGGACCATGTCATAATTGATGAACCAGTCTGCAATGCCGGTCACCTTGACCCGGGAATTGATCAGGTAATTGTCGGGTTTCATGTCGACGGTAAAGCTTGCCCGCCCCGTTGCGGGGATGAACAGGACATAGGCCTTGGCTTCCAGTTCATAGATCATACGTGTCGGCGTGCCGGCCTTCACGCCCGCCAGAACGGTTGGCGCAGCTGCGCTGGCCGGCGCTGTGTCAGCGACGGCAATGCCAGCCATTGCGAGGGCAAGGCCGGAAGCAAGCATGTATGCGCGTTTCATCAGGTCGTATCCTTCGGATTGGGCCCCATCGCACTGTATATAAGGGTGCAACACCAACGGCGCCTGAACAAGATTGCCCCTATAATGCCCCAATCAAGCATAGGGTTGCAGTCAAGATTCATGACAGGCCATGACACGGGGCTGCAAAACTCTTGTCCGGCATGTGGCTTCGGAGTTGACACAGGCCCCTCCTACTGTGTAACGACGCGCCTTCGAGACAACCCTGAACATGCAATCGGAGC
>TARA_R110000787_G_scaffold78261_4_pt1 | contig 15714 bp, 15 predicted proteins | sample TARA_R110000787 | Tara Oceans TARA_R110000787 (sample SAMEA4397920) | marine metagenome | biome: Polar Biome; feature: [DCM] deep chlorophyll maximum layer (ENVO:01000326); material: water (ENVO:00002006), including particulate matter (ENVO:01000060) such as... | depth 35 m
TATTTCAAAACAATAAATATCCACGCCCCTACTATTAAGGACTGACCAATGAGCAGAGAATTTACCCCACAAGAAGGCTCTTGCTCCTGTTATAGCAATACTTATACGATCAACAATCAGCCCATTGGACGCTTTATCTGCCACTGCACTATTTGCCAAGAATTCACTGGCCAAGCTTATAATGATGTGACGATTTTACTTAAACCCGATGTGAGTTCATTAAACCTTATCAGAACCAAATTTCGCCGTTGGAAACTCCCACCAAATATTAGCCGCGGACTTTGTACCCGATGCAATAAACCCAGTATAGAAATGGCGTTGGGTGGCAATCTAATATTAATACCCACAACAAATTATCCTGATGTGGCGGCACTACCCAAGCCAACTATGCATCTATTTTATAATCGCCGCACCAGCGATATAGAGGATGATTTGCCCAAGTACAACGGCTTTGTGCAAAGTCAGGCGATGATCTTGAAGGCGCTTGCTCAAGGTATGTATAAGAGAGTCAGTAAACGCTAGTAGTATTAACTTTGATAGACTCTACCAATTATCATTTGGAGCCCAATATGACTTCAACCGCAGTAGAAATTACGGTAAATAACGCTGCCGATATCGCTATTATCGGCGGTAGCGGTCTGTATCAAATGCAAGCTTTGACCAATAAGCGCAGCGTTAAAATTGAGACACCCTATGGTGAGCCATCTGATGACATCGTGCTCGGTGAACTTAATGGCGTCACAGTTGCATTCTTAACGCGACATGGTCAAGGACACAGGTTAACCCCCTCTGAGGTGCCTTATCGTGCCAACATCTATGCCTTAAAGACTTTAGGTGTACGCTATATCATCTCAGTATCAGCGGTTGGCTCATTGCAAGAAACGCTGAAACCACTAGATATGGTCATCCCCGATCAAATGATTGATATGACCAAGCAGAGAGTAAGCACGTTCTTCGGAGATGGTGCGGTCGCCCATGTGTCAATGGCTGACCCTTTATGCCCTGAAGTGGCAGACATCTTGATGCGAGCTTATGACAACGCAAATATTGCCGATGGGCAGTGCCACGCAAAAGCCACCTATCTGTGTATCGAAGGACCTCAGTTTTCAACTCGCGCAGAATCACACTGGTATCGGCAGATGCAAGCGGATATTATCGGCATGACCAATATGCCAGAAGCTAAGCTGGCTCGCGAAGCCAGTATCGCTTATGCCACATTGGCGCTGGTGACAGATTTTGATTGTTGGCATCCAAATGAGCAAGCCGTCAGTGCAGATTATGCTATACAAAATCTAATGAAAAATGCAGACAACGCGCAGCAAGTCATTAAGCAAGCTGTGGCATTAATTGCATCCGAACAGCCGAAATCTATCGCTCATACTGCTTTGACCCAAGCATTAGTCACGCCTGTTGAAGCGATGAGCGAAGAGACTAAGACAAGGCTTGCAGCATTGCTTCTGTAGAGGTTAAAACCTTAGACATCTATAATGTTTTTTCATATAAAAGAGGCCTTCTAACTATTTGAGGGCCTCTTTTATTTTTGACAGATAGATTTTTGGAGAGATAGCTTTTTCAACATCATACAGGTCTTACTTTTAGCAACAGCTTCCTGAATTAACAAACGGCCCAGACACTATATCCGCTTGATGACCAAACGGTAAGATATCACCACAACCTGCAAAAATACCATAGTGGCGACTATCATCGCCAATAAAATCAAAATGCTTAGCAAAGCGTGACTCTTTTAGCATACGAAAAGTATTACCACAGACAGGGAAAACGCGACCTGTCTCAATCGTATGATGTTTATCTAAATTAAAATGATGCGGTAGCTGGTCAATGGTTCCGTAATAAATGACTGCTTGACCGTGGTCTTCACAAGCATCTTCCAGCGTGGCAATCTTGAATAATCGATAAGTAGCGGAAAAAAACTGAATATCGCCAATCTTAGCAGCAAGTAGCGAATCGGTGATTTCAAGCGGACGATCTTCAACCAAACGCGGGTCTAAAAAATCAGCATGTCGTGCTAAGCGCTCAAAATCCTTCCAATATAAGGCACCACTTAAACACTCTCCATAAAGGACAGGATCATTGACTAAATGCTGCGGGATACGGCGGTCTGCATAGACATCAGAGAAATAAAACTCACCGCCAGGCTTGAGCAAACGCTGCACACTGGCCATCACCGCTGCTTTATCAGGCGATAGGTTAATAACACAATTTGAGACAATGATATCGAAGCTATTGGGGTCTAAATTGAGCTCATCTAGCTTTTCGATGTAGCCCTTGAGAAAAGTCACATTGTCGTAGCCAAATTTATCCACATGATAATTTTGATGCTGCTTTGCAATGGCTAGTTGTTCATCCGTCATATCGACACCGACCACATGACCTGTACGTCCAACCAATTGTGCTAATGCATAGACATCACGGCCCGAACCGCAGCCCAAATCTAGGATACGGCAGCCTTCAAGTAGCGCTGGGCAGACCAAGCCACAACCATAATATCGACTTAGAACCTCATCATGAATATTCGCTAATAAAGGCTTTAACCAACTTGGCATATTGCTAATATCACAGCATGCTGACGTTTTTAAATCCTCAGTACTTTGTAGCTGCTTGCCATAATAATCTTGAACAACCTCATGCATAATAACTTCCTTGTTAATAATAAAACGGCTTAAGCAACCTTATTCAGCACCCTATATCAGGGTCATCCTAAAGATAAGAAATATGAATCATATTTAAAGAACCAGCTAATCAAGAGCCTATTTTTTGAAGCCAACCTACGGGCAAATGTTTTAAATCTGCAGGCTCATCAATGTCATGCAGTGGGTCTAATAACGCCAATGTCCAACCCAATGCTGCAATACGTTGTCGAGTCACTGCTGCCACGCTGGCAGTGCTCCACTCAATATCCGAAAATAAACTGGCATCAACTTGCTTAAACCCTAAGAGCACGTAACCGCCATCTGAGGCAGGAATCATGACCGTATCAGACTGCTCTAATTGCTGCACTGCCTCTTGAATACGCACTGGCGTTAAGCTTGGACAATCCGTACCAATCAATACCACTTGTTTAAAAGTATTTAACGCTTGCCTGCTAGCAGCTAACATGCGTAAGCCTAGGTCATCATTTGCTTGCGCTGACCACTGCAATGACTCAGGTAAACCAAGCGTCTGCCAACATAAATCATTTGGCGCTGGACTCACGCACAGCTCGACGCTAAATCCGGTTGCTAGTGCCTGCTCAACGCTATGCAATAACAGCTGTTTTGCTATAAGTGACGCACCCTCAAGACCAAGCGCAGGCTGCAAACGTGTCTTTGCCATACCACGAGCGGGGAACTTGGCGAAGATAATAATAAGCGTGTCTGTTTGCATAGCATCTCTTGGCATAAGTATTTGAATTTTTATTATTACAAGTTTAAATGGTTTGAGCGCACTCTAGGATTCTTCACGGCTAATAAAGGCAATTGTTAGCTACTAAGTCTTATAATAACGCTGCTTAATATTATCAGCAGAGACACCGCGCCAGTAATCAAAACGCAGATGCCACATCAAACCTATCGTGCGCCAAGTGCCATATTGTTGCCAGCGCCGTGCCGAAGTTATCACCTTGCTTCGTAGACAAGCTGGCTTACCAACAGCTTTAAGACGTTTGCAAAGTTCAATATCTTCCATAAGTGGCTGCTGAGGGTAACCACCCAGCTGCTCAAAAAGTGATTTTTTGATAAATATCGCTTGATCACCCGTTGCAATCCCACTAAATCTGGAACGCCAATTCATCATCTGGCTGACTACCTTAAGCATCCATGTAGAACTTTCCAAACGTACATCAAAACGCCCCCACGCGGCTTGCCTGACGGCTGATGTAATATCAGCAATAGCGTGGTTCGGCAGCTGCGTATCCGCATGCAAAAACAATAATACATCACCCATTGCTAGCTCAGCACCTGCATTCATTTGCAGCGCACGTCCAGCGGTGGACTCTATTATTTGCCAATCAATAACCTGTCCGCTAATAACGGATGGACTGCTATCTATCAAACTTTCAATCAGTTCCTTGGCAATGGCAACTGAGTTATCTGTTGAACCGCCATCCACTAGTATGACCTGATAAGGTGCTGGATTCAGATGAGCAAGATGACCCATCAATTTAGGCAAATTATCCGCTTCGTTTAATAACGGTATTACGATAGAGAGTTTGATTGGCGCAGCAGTCATTTTTATTAACGCCCAGTTTATTTCTTATTCAACCGCCAATCATAATTGGTATAACTGACTTTTATTTTACCCTGCTCTAAGGCCTTCACTTGAGTACTATTCATTCCTAATGCTTGACTATAACGTCCCAAAAATCCTGCAACGTCATTAGTACCGCGCCAACCCATCGTAAAATCTTCTTTATACCACTTAAAAATTGGCGATACCTCAAGCGTATTGCCCTTCAAGCGATTACGACTGCTGTCTGCCAAAAACTTACTGGTCACTTGCTCTAACTGCTTCTCTAAGCGCTTTCCAGTAAACGCATCGTCTAGGAGCGCAGGACAGCCAATGCTGGCACAATTAACCGCAAAGTGAATGCGTGGGTCGTTGTAACGCTTGGAGCCGCGAATCAGATTGTGTTCAATATCATCTAGCGAGCGTGTTTTACCCAATAGCGGAATGAAATTCTGCTTCCAAGGTGAGCTTAATACAGATCCAATATCTTTAATTGATTTGATATTTGGATACTTGGTGAGCACCAACTCCACCGTGCCTGCGTTATAGACATTGATTAAAAAGGCTAGCTGCTCATCTTTATTCCAACCGTTAAATTCAGATTGACTGACCTTACTAGTGGCAGCCATATAGCTATCTAATTTACTTTTATCTGACTGCATGCCAACATAATCAACTACCGACGCTTTGCCAGCATTGGTCATGGTTACATGTTTATCTAGCAACGTATCCCAACTGCTGTGATTAAAATCCGCATAGGCGGCTGCGCTTGATAACAAAATAGCGGTGGCAATAGTCGTTTTGACCATTAAGTTATTTAATAATGACATGGTAGTAACTCCGCTTAGATAGATAGGTTTTTGCCTATCCTAATCTCATTTATTCCAGTTTTATCTAATCTACTCTTATATACTCTAGTAAAGCTATATAGCTAACTCTTCTAAAATACCGCCGCAGCTACTGCCCTGTCCTGCCGTACACCCATAGCAATGGTCCGCAATGGCAATATCATCATCTGCAGGATTCTGCGTCAATAAATCTCGTAGATGACGGCGGGCTTTGTTTAGTACCGGAATCTCAAGCTGCTGGTTGAAATCGCAATCAAATAATTCTCCCAGCCAATTTACACTGATAGTCGAGCGACACATCACTTCGGTTAAATTGGAGGCCACATAATTGGCTTTGAGTAAATCCATATAAGGATGAAACTGTTTTTTAGCCAATAGCACTGCACCAAAGCGCTGAATGGGCATATTGGTTAACGCAAATAGCTGATTAAACTCAATATCGAAGTGCGCTTTTAACTCGCGCTTATAATCAGCTTCTAGCTGCTGCTGATTGGGTGGTAGTGTCGCCCCTTGCGGGTTATACACAAGATTCAATGTCAGATTCGAACCAGATTTACCATAACCTAAAGCATTAAGCTTGTGTAGTCCTAAAATACTGTCATCAAACGCCCCTTTGCCGCGTTGCTTGTCTACGTTTTCTAATGAGTAACAGGGAAGCGAAGCAACAACCTCAACCTCATTGTCCGCCAAGAACTGCGCCATATCCTCATAGCCTTCCACCATCAGAATCGTCAGATTACAGCGGTCAATCACTTTGACACCCAATGCTCGTGCTGCTTTGACCAAGTACTCAAAGTCTTCATGCATCTCAGGCGCGCCACCGGTCAAATCCAGTGTATCGATATTTTGCGCTTGTAGAACCTTTGGAATCAGCTCAACCAATGCGCGTGACATCATCTCTGTACGGTATGGACTGGCTGCAACGTGGCAATGTACACAGGACATATTGCATAAATAGCCCATATTCACTTGCAAGGTTTTAAGCTCTCGCCTTTTAATAGTAGGAAAATCAGTATCTTCGAGTAATTCAATGGTAGATTTCATAGGGGTATAGAATCCAGTTGCTATCCCTCTTGATTATACAGGGACATCACTAAAATTTTGGTATAAACAGTGTTTGCCTTATAAATCTGCTGCTTATATAAAGCTTATCTAATTAATCATACCTTATTTTTTCTTATTTATTGCCAGTAATATTAGATTATTGAACATTCAGAGTTTTAATCAGAAATGAGCGAAAGCTGAATCTTCCATATTTTAATAACTTTAATTACCTTAAAAGTGTTATCAATTCGCTACTCAATCATTCACTTTTTTTGTTGGCTTATAAGTTCATTATCCTTCACTTTTCTTACGCTAATATTCCATTTATTTCTCTTACGTTTTTGAATAAATACCTTTATAGGTGATTTAAAAACACTTTTGTAACAGAAAAACAACACTTAGCCCAATAAATCCGATGAACGTTACGATAAAGCCGATGAGCGCCCTAACAAAATTCTTGCTTAAGTGTATAGTTTAGTTTAACTTATTTAAAGGGTAGTTTAGATGGATTTATATATGGATTATATATAATACACATTTGAATTCTCTCAGCAACCTTCCAGAAATGTTGCAAAATCCACCATTCAGAAAGGCAATACTGAAAGATATACCGTTATACCGTCACTATTTAAACACTCATTAGCCCTCAAGTTTTTCTACAAGGATTCGTATGAAATATACTATACACGCTCTAATTAGCAGCGATGGCTTTATGCGCAAGTGCAAGCGCCGTAGCCTCTAGTCACCGTGAAGCGCCCTCAATCACCAAAACGCCTAAAGTCGATGCGACCGACCTCTATATGTTCAACAGTTATGAAGCGGGTCGAGCAGATTACGTCACCATCATTGCCAACTATTTACCACTACAAGACGCCTACGGCGGACCCAACTACTTTTCACTAGACGATGATGCTTTATATGAGATCCACATTGATAACAACGGTGATGCGGTCGAAGACGTCACTTTCCAATTTGACTTTAAACAAACACTAAATAGTATCGAAATTGATTCAGACGGCAATGCATCGACGCCAAATGTTGCGATACCTTTGTCTAACGCGGGCGATGCCTCAAACCCAGCTAACGTGCAAACCAGTGAGAGCTATAACGTAACTATGGTGAAAGGTGATCGCCGCAGCGGCGCACGTACTTCGCTGGGGAATTTCAACAAGCCATTTGATTACATCGGCACCAAGTCTTTTGCAGACTACCCTACCTATGCAAAAAGCTTTATGAAACCTTTGAGCTTAGGTAGCTGTGGAACAGGCCGAGTATTTGTTGGACAACGTGCTGAAAGCTTTGCCATTGATTTGGGTAAAGTATTTGATTTGATTAACCTCAACCCATTAGGTCCACGTAATGGTGGGACGAACGTGTTAGCAGATAAAAACATTACCTCTATTGCAATGGAGATTCCTAAAGCTTGTCTCGTTAACGCAGCCCAAGTAGATTTGGGCAACAATAAGACAGGTGTTGATCCTGTGATTGGCGCTTGGACGACTGCCAGTGTCCGTCAGGCTACTTTAATCAATCCTTCACCTGCTTCTGGTATCAGTACCACTGCTAAGAAAGGTGGTGCATGGACTCAAGTATCAAGATTGGGTATGCCGCTGGTCAATGAGGTCGTCATTGGTCTTAAAGACAAAGACAAATTCAACGCCTCAGAGCCAAAAGATGACGTGGCTAACTTTAAGAATTATGTGTTCTATCCTACGCTACCTGCCTTGATTCAAAAACTGTATCCAAGTGCACCAGCACCTACTAACTTCCCGCGTCAAGATTTAGTGACTGCGTTCTTAACGGGTGTTCCTACTATCAACAAACCGGCTAACAAAGCTTTAGTACCAGCCGATATGTTACGCTTAAATACCACGACACCTACTGTAGCTGCCGGAAGTCAAAATGACTTAGGTGTGATTGGTGGTGATGTTGCAGGCTTCCCGAACGGTAGACGACCTGGTGATGACGTGACTGATGTCTCTTTAAGAGTAGCGATGGGCGTGCTATGTCATGCTGGACTACCTGCAGAAGCGACTTGTGTTCCCGCTGATGCTAAAGCCGGTACAGCACCATTTACTGACGGAGTCGTGAAATCTGCGACTGCTTTTGACTCAGTCTTTCCTTATCTACAGACCCCTCATGCAGGCAGTCGATAAGCTGAACCTAACCTAAGGAGAAACACCATGCGCTATGTACTTTTAGCGATATTGGTTACCGGATCGGCTGCTCTTTCTGGCTGCTTCAGTGATAACGATAACAAGAATTTTGAGACAGGAAATCAGGGCAATCCCAATGTAGCAACAGATCAAGCGAATGCAAATCTAGCAGTCGAGAGAGTCTCTGCTGTGATCGACGCTAGTAAGGATGTCAACACCGATGAGCCGCAAGTTATTGATCGGATTATCCTTCCCGAAGCCAATCTAGCAGAGCCTGTTGCGGTAACAGGTGCCAACGCCTCGTTGTAATCTGACGTGATATAAACCTGACACCTGATCAAACTCTTGATCAGGTGTCAGGTTTATGTTTTGAGCTGAGAGATCTTATGAACTGGATTAAGCCCTTTATTGGACTACTACCGTTATTACTTATCGGCAGCCCCCTTCTTCATGCTGCACCCTTTATTCCAAAAAGCGACCAACAAATTCTTGAGACCTTACCCACCGATTCACCGCCGCCGCGCTACTCAAACTCAGACAGCTTTTTATCTAGTGCGAGCACAGCCAGTCCTGAGCAAACCAGTAAGCTTTTAGAGCGCGCTTACTTACAGGGTGATCCACGTGCGCTGGGTCAAGCCCGAGCGCAGCTGGATCAAATAAAGGATCCGGATGTAGAAACCCTCATGTTACGAGCACGAGCATTGCAGGCAGATCACAAGTTCTCCGAAGCTAAAGCACAGCTAAAGCAGATATTAAGTAAAGATCCTGCTCATGCAGATGCGCTGTTGACACTCTCTTCTCTGCTTGTCGTACAAGGTCAGTTTGAGGAGGCAATAAGCTACTGTACAAAGCTCGATGATGCTTCCCTACGCGTTTATCAATTGGCATGTATGGCTCAAGTGCAGAGCATGACCGGTCAACTGACGCAAGCAAAGCAAACTCTGAGTGGGCTCGCCAATCTTGCGCCCGGACTCGATGCATCGACCGCACGCTGGATTTACCTTATTCAGGCAGACGCTGCACTGCGTAGCAAGGATGTTGCGCTTGCTACTCAAGTCTTTAGTGTGATGGACACTCAAACTGTACCCGCACTCATGGCACGCGCTGATTGGCTATTAAAACAAGGAGACTATGAAAAAACGCGGCTATTGCTTCAGGATCATACTGACAAAGACGCGCTGCTGCTAAAGCTCATCACGGCTCAAATTCAACTGGGGGATCCTAACGCTCAGCAAAACTTAGGACTTATGAAAGAACGCATCGATGTATGGAAGATACGTGAGGAAAATGCCCACATGCGTGAACAGGCTACTTATGCCCTACTTGCTAACCAAATTAACCCAGCGCTGCAATGGGCTCGCGAAAACTGGCAACAACAGCGCGAAACGGCTGACATCGTGATCTATGCGACAGCAGCCATCAAAGCCGGTAGTAAAAAAGACATTGAGCTATTGCGCCAGTTTATGACAGACACACAATTTGAATATCCAGCACTCGAGCGCGATCTGCGTTTAGGAAAAATCAGCCGTTCAAGTAAGGAGACACCTTCATGAGCGCATTTATCAGGCTCATTTGGAGTCACACTTATCGTTATCTGACTTTATTCTTATTGGTGCTGACGTCTACGGCACTACAAGCACATGAATCTAGTACGGCTTACTTAAACTTAGAGCCCCTGAGCTCGTCGAGTACAGCAGATACTGCTCATAAGGCTAAGTACGAGCTATCGCTTCGAGACTTAGCTTTGCTGATAGATATAGACTCAAACCAAGATAGTCAAGTAAGTTGGGCAGAGGTCAAATCACAGACGACGCTTATAGAACAGCTTATTGCTGCTCAGGTGACATTAGCAGCGGGCGATCAATCCTGTCAAACCACAAACTTTGCGCCACTAGCGATTAATACGCGTGGTGGCTTTAATTACTTACATACCGAATTTGAGTTGGGCTGCGCTGCTCCTATATCAGAGCTTAACTATCAAGTTCTGGCAGGTATCGATGCTAACCACCGCTTGATACTGACGCAAGCTGGTAGCGAATTACCGGTTCAAGTATTGACTGTTGGACAAACTTCATTAGGTGCCGGGACAGACTCTGGCTGGCTCTCTACGGCGACAAACTTTTTGAAAAGTGGGATACACCACTTGCTGATCGGCTGGGATCATCTATTATTTTTGTTTGTCCTTTTAATACCAGCAGTTTACGTGCGTAAGCAAAAACAATTGGTTGCCGTTGCCAGACCGCGAGCTGCATTACTTGAGGTATTTTGGATTGCAACGTCTTTTACGCTTGCGCACTCGATTACCTTAAGCTTAGCTGCCCTTGGTATCGTCAGTATACCTGCCCGCTTTATCGAATCTTTAATTGCTCTGTCCATCGCATTCGCTGCGTTAAACAATCTGGTACCAATGTTACGAGTGCGAGCCGTCTATCTAGCCTTTGTTTTTGGTCTGATTCACGGGTTTGGCTTTGCCAATGTGCTCGTAGATCTGCCACTAGCAACAAGTGAGCGCGTATTAGCATTATTAAGCTTCAATATAGGGATTGAGCTAGGACAACTAGTATTCATTGCCATAGTATTTCCGATCGCGCTGTTATTACGTCATACACGTTTTTATAAATCGGTTATATTTTATGCTGGCTCTCTTGTCAGTATTGCGATTGCATTGTGGTGGTTTTTTGAACGAATAACGTGATTAAAAAATTAAAATACATATAGGTTGTTCAACATAACATAGATACGTTATTGAATAATTTCGACTAGTTTTACAGTGATTCTACTATGTTTACTTTTATCATAAACACGGTTCAAGACATTAAAGAAGGGGTTAAGATTAATAATCTTAGCCCCTTCTTTAATATTTGCAGCAGGAAATTTTCTATTCTATAAATGGCTATTTATTCAGTGACAAAAGCAACCTTAGTCAAACCCGCACTACTGGCGGCAGCCAGCACTTGCGCCACCATATCATAACGGGTGTCTTGATCCGCCCGCAAATGAATATTCGGATTAGTACCGTCTTTTGATGTTTCTTCAAGCCGCAATCGCAATTGCGCTAACGTCAGCGCTTCCTCATCCAAAAATAGACCATTGTCTTTGTCAATGCTTATTTGCAATATCTCATCAGGCAAGCCGCTTACTGTGGCATTGGTATCGGGCAGATCCAGTGGTACGGTTGGATTCAACACCGTGGCTGTGACCAAAAAGATAATCATCAGTACCAACATAATATCAATGAGCGGTATGAGATTCATCTCGCTCATACCTTGGGTCTCTTCATCACCTAGATGGAATGCCATACCTGCCTCCTTATTTTTCTTTATTCGTTAATTTATCAAATCGATAGCCACTGTCTATACTTTGCCATCAGCAACTTGACTATCAGTCACTTTGGCACCAGTCACTTTGGCACCAGTTGCTTTAACGGGAGTTGCTTTGCTATTTGCTAGCATACTCGGCCGCATTGACTCGCCTAATAGACCATGCGCAATGTCATTGGCTCTATACAAGATTCGGTGATTCATACGCGTAATGACGTTATAGAAAATCACCGCAGGAATCGCGACCGCAAGACCTAGACCAGTCATAATAAGCGCTTCACCTACTGGGCCCGCTACTTGGGCAAGTCCTGCCTGCCCACTATCACCAATACTACGTAGCGCATGGAATATGCCCCACACTGTCCCAAATAGCCCAATAAAGGGTGCAATAGCAGCAGTCGTACCGAGCAGTGGTAACCCTTGCTCGCTTTGATAACGATATCGACCAATCTGCTGTAATAGCATCTGTTCGGTGAGAAGCCTGCGCTCTTCTGGACTAGCTTGCAAAGTGGGCGGTATCTGATTGTGTATTTGCTGAGCTAAGTCAACGACGACGGTTTTAGCCAACTGATGGCTATAGTACAATCGTAAAATCCCTGTCACCCAAGACACAATCGACAAAGCAAATAATGCGAAAAACAAACTCTTAGTAATGATATCCGTATATTGCCAATAATCTGTAAAATCCATATAGACTCCTAAAAGCAGTTAAGTAGCTAGTGAGGCTGACAATACATTTTTTATGAACACATTCTTCATATAGTCGGTTTAATCAAAAAAGGAAAACGAGCTATTACTTAGATTAAGGTCGCTCATATATTAATGACATCGGTACAATGCCATTAACAGGTCGCTCATTTTGTTGGAACGGTTTAAGTTGTCCTGCTCTGACTTGAGTCATCGCTGCAATATCGATAATCTTATTATCCGATGATTCGAGCAATTGCACATCCGTAATGTAGCCGTTTTTATCGACATGAAGCTCCAATAATACAGTGAAGATATCGCCTGATTGACTAGTCACTTCGCGCCAAATCGCCGATGGTAGGTCTGTTTCAGGTTTCTTCTGATCAAGCCAGCTGGCTTGCTCCTCCAAAAAGTCAACTGCCTCATCATTGAGATTAAGCTGTTTTCGTTTCTCATTACTCCTGCCAGCCTGCGCTTGCAGCAGCTCTTGTCCTTCGCGTTTTCTACCTTCTTGCCACTGACGTGCTTGATCACGATTGAATTGTGCTGTCACCGATCGGATTAACGACGCTATATCTATTTCTTCTTCAGCCTTAATCCTAACTGTTTTTCTCGTCTCTTTTACGACCAGCCCTTCCGTTGACATATCTGTTGATTCAGGGCTGACCTGTTCTGTCATCGCTTGAACCAAGGCTACAAGATCCTGTTCTTCTTCCGTCATTTTTTTGGCAATTTCTTCCGATTCTTTGGTCGTATTTTTCTGTACCAAGACTGGCAGTTGAGTTTCTTTTGTTATCTTAGTCTTTTCTGGATTTGACTGATTTTTTATTGGATCAGATGTTTGTTTTTTTGGTTCAGAACTTAAAGGTTTAATAGAATTTAGCGGTTTACTAAAGGTTGGCTCTGACACAGCATTTACTGACTTAGCTTCTACCTGTTTAGTATCTGATAGTTCAGCGGATTTTTTCTCTGATTGTGGCAGTCGTTGAGGAACAGAGTTAGATTTTGTAAGGATATTTTCGGCACGACGTTCTTCAGTAGCCGCTGCGGATGATTTTGGCAATGTCACTAGCTCTAATTGGATTGCCTGAGGCTTAGCCGCTTTAGCCTCTAAAGTTTCAGGGCTATCCATAGATATCACAGCCCATACAGTAAGACCGTGTAATATAATCACAAAGATAGTTATCCAAGCACTGATAGAGCCGCTGAGACGGGTAAATGGATGTAGTATCATGATGATGTATTAGGCAGCCTATTAGAAATAGCAGTTGAATAATTGTCCATCAACGATAGCAAATATTTGCCTATAAGCGTCAGATTATATAGTAATTTTTATGGAGTGCTGAAGTAGCTTATTGTGCTTACAGTGATGAATGTATCTATTGCAAGAGCAGGACTGATATTACAGCCGGCTTTCATTATTAGTGAAGCGCTTATGAGTGGTAAAGTGGTCGTAGTGTTGCTAAAAATTGCACTGAGGCTTTGGGCTTATATGTAGTTTATGCCCACATTCAACTGTTACCACAGAAGGTGAGATGCTTTGTTGATTTTATGGATGGGTATTATGGTACACCACTGTACTGGGACAAGCCTATGACTAAAAACTAGCCATACGTTATTAATGTTAAATATGAACGATAATATTTTTTTGGCGTTAATACCTTGAATTTACTTAGATTAACAATGGCAACTGATAAAATTCAGCATATATCGAGGTGCCGATCAGTACACATACAATATTGAGCCAGACCAGACGAACCTGAGTAACTGACCAACTTATCTGCCAATCAATTTTTTCACGCGTCCTTAGCCACTCTGTCACACTAATCGCTACTGTTAGCCATAATGCGCCTACCAAATAACCTCCCAGTACATCGCTCAAATAATGCTCATTCAGCAAAATCCTGCTTAATCCTACCAATAGTGAGAAAAAAACAGTAATCACAGCTATCCGAACTTGCGTGGCAAAGTTGCGACTAAAACGAATGGCCATGTAAGCCAGAAAACCATATAACGCAACCGTAACCGTCGCATGTCCACTGGGAAAAGAATCTGTCTGCTCAAACAATAAAATATCTACTGGTCGCGTGCGATGAAATAATAGCTTGCTGAGGAAAGTAAATATCGTACTTCCTAAAGTGGCTATTAAGAACCCTACTAATATATAGGGTTGGCGAATCACCCAGCATAGGATACAGACTAGTAATACGATTAAACAGGTCGTTGCAGTAGAGGCAAAGCTAGTAATAAAAATAAAAAACGTCACTACAGGCGACTCACTCAGCATACTCATCTGCTGTGACACAAAAAAATCCGTTGCCACAATAGCATCTGACGTAACCACATCTTCAACCAAACCAAAAAACAAAGCTAAGATATAACCCATGACTAAAAATAAAACCGTCAGAGGCAATCCATAAAAGTGCTGTACAGTGAGCCTTTGCAACGAAGCATGATACAGTTTTGGATAGTTATTTTTTAAGCGAGTGAGTCGCTTGCTTTTTCCAAAATATTGTTCGAGCACCGTCCAATATGTCGGCACCTGATTCAGTACCTTCTGACCATAGCGAATTATCACATAGTGTAAAACCCATAAAACAACCACCACTAATAGAATAAAGACTCCTAAAAGGAACAACTGCTGATTTTTTTGGATAAGCGTAATCATGAATGAGAAGTCTCTTTTACAGCCGTTTTTGTGAGTATTTTATGAGTTTTTAGAGTATCAGATATAATCTGTATCTTCGTTATCTATTATGCATCTAATATAGGCTTCTTAACATCTTCTTAACAGGGTAATTGCTACCTTAGAGAATAAAATTTATCTCACTCTATTAAGAAGTCTGTGTATGTCAAAACACTTAATTACCGATCTAGCCATTGCAGAAACCCATAATATAAGTCTTGCTAAAAATAATAATGAAACCTTCGATAAAAATAAATTTTATCATCGTGAAGTCAATCTTACTTATCTGATTATAGTGGTTACGCTCTATCTCGTTGCTACTGCAAATATTGGCTTCTTTAAACAAGTATTAACGATCTATCCGTTTGCTGATAACATTGGTTTTATCGTTTCTCTGACTGGCTTACTGTTTGGGCTGATGTGGTTGTTGTTTCAGCTATTATGTTATCGACCGACGGCAAAAGTAGTGCTCATTGCTATGGTGCTGATTGCGGCAATATGTGGTTACTTCACCGATGCTTATGGAACGATATTTGACACTGGCATGTTGGTTAACAGCTTGCAGACAGACCAAGCAGAAGCGATGGGTTTGATAGCACCAAGCTTTATTGTTCGACTGCTACTATTGGGTGTGCTACCTGCTTTTTTGATTAGTAAGATTCGTATAAAGCGTTTGTCTATAGTTCGCTCAATCGTGCAAAAGACAATCACCTTGATAACGTCTATTGCGATAATAGCGGTTTGCCTAT
>TARA_R110000787_G_scaffold4651_1_pt1 | contig 15673 bp, 12 predicted proteins | sample TARA_R110000787 | Tara Oceans TARA_R110000787 (sample SAMEA4397920) | marine metagenome | biome: Polar Biome; feature: [DCM] deep chlorophyll maximum layer (ENVO:01000326); material: water (ENVO:00002006), including particulate matter (ENVO:01000060) such as... | depth 35 m
CCGGGACTAACTCAAATACCGGACCACTTTTTCGGGGGCAGACCACACCCACAAGGACAAGCGGAACCGCGTCCCCGCTGGTTTTCATCCTGTCGAGACCGGCTTCAACAAGCCGGTGCATTTCGACGACGCCATCCTCAATCATACTCTTGTCCAGCTTGGCTACCCGCGATCTGTCTCCAACATCCGCATATCCAGCTGCCACCGCGAGGTCGGTCGCGGTAAGTGTTTCTCCGCCAAACACCATCGCTCGCGTCATAATATTATATCCAACGGATTGCGGCCCGATCTGGACTCCACCGCCTTGGCGTGGCGTTACGATACTTCCGCCGCCTAGCCCAAGCGCTATGATATCGGGCATCCGGAAATTTGTACGCACACCCCCAATATCGACCATGACCGAGGACTCACGCGGGAAACCGTTGCTGAGGACGCCAAAATCAGTCGTCGTACCACCAATGTCAGCCACGAGCGCATCCTTCAGCCCCGACAGATAGGCGGCGCCGCGCATAGAATTCGTCGGACCGGATGCGAATGTCAGCACGGGATATTGCTCGACGAAGTCGGCGCTCATCAGTGTGCCGTCATTTTGGGATACGTAAAAGGGCGCCTCGATTCCCAATTCAGCGAGCGCGGACCGAAATCCGCTGACGGTGTCCCGCGCCAGTGTCACGAGGCTCGCGTTCATGATTCCTGCGTTCTCCCGTTCAAGCAGACCAATCCGACCGATTCGGGATGACAGCGTAATCGCGCAATCGGGATGCTCGTGGGAAATAATCTCTGCAGCCCGTAATTCCATTGCATCGTTCACCGGTGCGAACAAAGCTGAAAGTGCGATTGAGTTCAGGTTTCTCGACTTGAACTGGCGAGCAGCATCAGCCACAGCGAATTCGTCCAACTCGGCATTGACCCTTCCGTCATACTGGTAACCACCGCGCACCGATATCGTATGGCCGCCCAGAATGGTGGCTATATCTGTCGGCCAGTCCGTCATGGGCGGCAAGGCCTGCGCTGCTGGCAACGCTATGCGGATGACACCGACAGGATCGAGATCCCGGCGCTGTACGAATGCGTTCGTGAAATGGGTGGTTCCAATTGAGACAAGAGAAACGTCAGAGGCGTCGACTCCACCAGATATGATAACGGCAGAAATCGCCTTAACGATGCCCTCACGCACTGATCTTGTGGTTGGTGACTTTGTGGAAGCAATTACAGCTGATCCATGCATCAGGACAGCATCAGTATTAGTCCCACCGACATCCACACCGATACGAAGGTCTTTATGGTCTGTTTTCAAATGTGTTCGCTGCCTTCGACATAAAATTGTAACTCTAGAAGGCAAACGCTACGATAAACTCACAGAGGAGAGTCGCAGGAATGTTAGTAGGCCACTTACAGGGTTAGTAGTCCGGTTTCCGGGCTCGGTAGTTTTCGAGTGGCTTTAGTCTGCGTCTTTGTCGACGGCACTTATCCTATGCATTCAGAACGCCAAGCGCCCTGGCCCGGCGAACGGCTTCCTGCCGCGTATGCGCATTCAACTTCACATAAACATTCTTAAGGTGATAGCGGATTGCATGCTCGGTTACTCCGATGGACAGGGCTATCTGTTTGTCGGTCTGGCCTTTTTGAAGCTCACTGAGTACGGCGCGCTCCTTTTTTGTAACGAGCGATTGCTGCTCTTGCCCTATTACAGCTTTCTTCCCGACTTGGCTGGCTGACAGTTGGGCCATCAAGTGCGGAAGCTTCATGTGTAAGCCAGTATCTTCGATACGACTCTGTAGCGCAGATCCGATAAAGAGTGTTGCCCGACCGAAGCAATTTCCTTCCAGACACATATCAAGAATACGAAGGTCTGCCTCAACCTGACTTATCGGCTGTGAGAGCGCGAGCAAGGCACTCAACCGACTTGCGAGCCGCAGGTTGCCTTCGGCAAGTTGCTTGTCCCGAAATGCCGTTATGCGGTCGAGAGACGGCTTTATCAGCCCAGCATTCGCAAGATGAAGGTGCAACTCGCACTCCACCTCCACAATCCGCCACGGAACGATTTCGAGGTCACCGACGGGATCAATTTCTTCTGTATTGGATATGCAAGCAGCTAGATCAACGCCCTCGGGACCAAATTCGAGCAGCGACAGAATTCCTCGCTGGGTTAAGCAAATGCGGCCAAGAGACTCTATCGAATTCCGCACGGAAAATTCTTGCGCGAGATCAAGCACGTGCAATGCGTCATCGATCTTTCCTGCAAGGTAGCTTTGCTCCGATAAAGTCCTGAATGCACCAGCGTAGATATCGATCCAACCCTCTGCTCGCAGCAAACGAGTAACGAGGTTCTTTAACCGCGGAGCATTCTTCAAATCATAAGGCAAATGCTCATGATGCGCTTCGATGGAGATGACGTCGCTTAGGTATTTTATGCCACTATCAAATGACAGTTCCCTCCTGATCAGGTCTGACGCCTGTTTGAATTCACTGTCGCCGCGATCAGTCGGGCGCATGAATGAGTGGATCATGGCAAGATGTAGGTGGATATAGACCTCTCCATACAGAGAGCCCGAAAGGTCAAAGAATCTCAGAGCCTCATGTGCAAACTGTATGGCATCGCCAAGTCTTCCTGCCTGATGCGCGGCGAAGCATTTGAACGTCAGCACGAAACCCTCAAAGTGCTGTAAAATTGCATCGGACTGCCGAATGGCCTGTTCAATCCGTTCGACATCCTCATCTTCAATCTTGGCGCCACTATATACCGCCAGAACCACCTTCGCGACGGCACACGAAACGGAAAGGAATTCATCCGAGGCAATCATTGCCGCATGCCGGGAAAGGATGTCTGCGTATAGCGCTGCCGCGTCGGATTGCTTTCCTGTCTTCATAAGGATGATACAGCGCATCAATGCTGCAGTCGGTGACTTCCGTATGATCTCCGGCCCCAGATACCTGTCGATAGCCCTGAATTCGATTAACCCTTCCTGCACCCAGAGGCCAAGCCCGCCTGTATCTTCCAGGATAGTCAGAAGAAGCATCTCGTCATCAGTCGCCAAAGCGTGTTTGACAGCGCGCACATGGTTTCCTTTTGCTGAGTACCAGTGAGCGGCCTTTTTCTGCAGAGCCCTATATCGCTTGGGCGATTGGTGAAGGAGGGTCTGCCTCAGGTATTCGCGCATCATGGGGTGAAGACGATATCCCCCATTTTCGCCTGACAGTGGCGCAAGAAAAGCTTCAAGGCTCTCGAGTCGATCCGCGAACCGGCAATCGTCCTGACCAAGCACGTCGGATATTGCTTCATAGGGGATTTCCTCGAAGATCGAAGCCTCAAGCAAGAAGCGGCGCAAGTCAGAATCTATGCGACTCAGGATTTTTTGCTCGAAATAGGTCGTGATAGCCATGTCGCGATAACTGGCTTCATCGATATGCCTGATATCAAATGTGCCCATGTCGGAGGCCGTGAGCAGAAGCCGGATCAGGACCGGCCAGCCTTCTGTACGCTCTCCCAAACGCTCGATCTGGCGCTGGGTAAGTCGCCCCTTCCATAAGCGCATCATCTCCTGATGCCCAAACCGCAATTCATTTGGACCAAGGCGCGAGACCAAGCCGCGGTGGTCCAGGTCGACTGTGCTGATGCCAACTGGTTCCCGCGACGCAACAATGATGGTCGCATTTTCCGGTAAACGGACAAGCAATGAAGGAATAACCTCCCGTTGCACAGCGAGGGACAAGCGCTCAAAATCATCCAGCACAATCCGGACAGGTCGAGCGGTGCGCTCTATACGCGCCAAAAACTGATGGATCGCCTGTTTCGGATTACCGTCCGTGCTGAATTCGAAATTCAGAAGTCCGGACTTATCCATGTCAATCCCAGCGATATGGGCCGAGAAGGCGAGATAGGCGATGAATGTCTCGACATCGTCATCTTCGTCTATCGACAACCAACATACCGTCACATCTGACTGTGTACTTTGGTCCCGCCACTCGCTGAGCAGGCAGCTCTTTCCATAACCGCCCGGCGCTTCAAGTATGATCAGGTTGCCCTCGGCTCCTTTTTCCAGCCGGTTTATCAGATCGGGTCGGCCGATTACCGACATAAGTTGTCGGGAGGGCGTTACTTTCGAACGCAGAAGCCAAGGGGCTATATTGGTTTCAATAGGAGGCATGGCCGTACGCTCCACAGGAGTCAGCCAGACGTCAAGCTCTCACGCACTTACTCTCTGCAGAACACACTTAGGCATAGGCCGATGAGCGTCAATCAGAAGGAGTATTTTGGATGCAAATATCAAGGCATGCGCAGTACCTGCGCCGGTGCTCTTGAAAGCATAGCAAGGCCCACTGCAGCTCCCCCCACTGCAGAAATGAATACCGAGGCGATTAAAATGATTAGCGTCTCAGACCATGGGAAAGTCCATGTCGCCTCGAAAGCATAGACAACAATGGGATAAGCCGCTGCCACACCAATGCTCGAACCGATGAGAGCCGCAGCACCACCCGCAAGCGCAAATTCGCTGGCATAGAGACCCAAAACTTGCGCTCTTTCCGCCCCAAATACCTTAAGCAAAGCCGCCTCGGAACGGCGCTTCCGCGCTAGCGCAGCAAATGTTCCGAGCAATACGAGCAAACCGGAAAGGGTTACGATGCCAGCCGCCGCATTTACCGCAACCGCTATTTGGCTAAACAGGCGCGCGGCCGTTTCAAGTGCCTGACGGGTCTGGAATACGACGACTTCCGGCATGGATACGCCAAGCGCTGCGACTATCCTGGATTCGGTTTGCGGGGTAGTTTTCGCTATGGCGACAAAAGCTGGATTGGCCGCCTCCAGCGTTCCGGGAGAGAGAATGAACGCGACATTTGAACCGATACTGAAGGTGCCCCACTCGACTTTTCGCAAGGATGAGACGGTCGCCGTTACATTTCTACCGAAGACGCGAAACTCTATAGTGTCGTCCACACCGAGCCCCAGCCCTTTCGCTGCGTCAGCCTCAACTGACACCTGGAGCGGGCCTGAATAGTCTGCAGGCCACCATTGGCCTTCTGTGAGTATTGTTTCCGGGGGTTTGTTTGCCAGATAAGTGATTGTTGTCTCGCCGCGGACAACCCAACGCTCTGATTCCGCGACCTCGGCCTCAATGACCGGGGCGCCCTTCAGCGCGGTCACTCGCGCCAGTATGAAAGGCGCCTGTCGGAATGTATCCTCGTCGGCAGTATCCAGGCCTTGCGATTTCACCAGTGCATCAAACTCATCAATGCGATTGGCCGGGATTTGAGAGAAAACGACGGAGGGCGCATTTGATGGCGCAGTCTGACTGATCTGACGTAATAGGTTTGCCTGTACAGCTGCGACAAGCGTCAACAAGGCGAGCCCTAAGCCCAGAGCTGGCACAATAGTCGGCGCCAGGGATCCCGGCCCACCTAAGTTCGCAAGCGATAGACGCCTCATCCCGGTTGCACCAACTGATGCCATCCGCGCAAGACGTTTCACCAGCCATGCCGTTGCGATGAGCACAAGGAGTGTGAGCGCAGCGCCGCCTAGAACGAGCGCAGTCAGTCCCGGTCGATAGCTTGATGCAATCGCCAAAGCACAAAGGAGAATCCCGGAAATTATCGTTCCAATCCGCTCAGCCCATGGAACCGCAACCCGGTCATTATCGGTTAGCCTACGAAACAGGGCAGATGGCCGGGTGGCGCGCGCACGGCCTATTGCAGGAAGCGCGAACATCGACGCGGCAAGCAAACCAAGCATCAGCGCCTTTAGAAGAGGGAGCGGGTAGACACCTAAAGCTTGAGGAATCGGGATCGCGCTTCCCGCAAAGTATGACAACAGGAATGGAACGGTCGCGCCTAGCGCCATACCGAGTAGAGCTCCTATGAGAGCGAGGCCGCCGAGCTGAAGCATGTAAGCCGCTCTAACTGTTGCCGACTCAGCGCCAAATACCTTAAGCACGGCGATAGAACCGATACGGGTATCGAGAAATGAGCTCGTTGCTTGAGCTACCCCCACACCACCCGCGATCAGTGCTGCGATACCAATCACGGCGAGGAAACTGTTCAACGTATTCAAGAGTGACTTGAGGCCATCGACGGAATCTTCCGGCGTTCGAATGCGCATCGTTCCAGCGCCGAATTCCGACTCGTATTGCTCCTGTGCTTTCTCGATCGTCAGCCCTTTATTGAGAAGAACACGGATTCCCGACCGGAACAATTGGCCCGGAGTCAACCGATCCGCCTCCGCCAAAGCCCCAAGGCTTACAATGGCTTCAGGCCCAAACGATCCCGGTGTGCCAATACGATCAGGAACGCTCTCCAGCTCAGCAGTCACGATTGCATCTATAGGACCAAGACGCACCTCATCACCAATATCGACGTCGAAGGCCTCAAGAAAAGACTTGCTGACAGCGATACCCCATTTGTCGCCTTGTTTACGCAAAGCTGACTGTAGCGCTTGGGGACCTCCAGCCAAGCTGGCAGTGCCCAGCAAAGGATAGTTTCCGTCGACACCGCGCACATCCACCTGTTTCCGGGTGTCCGCCACGCTCCCCATAACATCAAGAGATACAGTTTCCGAAACTGTTCCCAGCTGCAGGATAAATGTCCGCTCATCTGCGGTCGCGCGCCGTTGCGAGGCGGCAAAAATAACATCTGCGCCAAGTAGGTTACGCGACTCCGCATTCAGCCCCCGCGTAAAGACTTCTGTTACCGACCCTGCACTCGCGATAGCCGCGGTCCCAATAGCGAGACATGCCAGATAGATCCAAAAGCCCCGGAAACCGCCAGCCAGTTCGCGCAGAGCGATTTTTATGGCAACACCGCTCATTCGATGCGCCCGTCGCGCATATGCACCACACGCGCGGCGCGTGACGCGAGTTCAGTATCGTGTGTCACCAGAACCAGCGTGGTCGCCCTGTCAGCTGTAAGCGCAAACAGGAGATCAGCAACACTTCGGCCGGACTCAGCATCAAGATTTCCAGTCGGTTCATCAGCGAAGATAATAGCAGGATCACTCGCGAGCGCGCGCGCAACCGCGACCCGCTGCCGCTCTCCACCCGATAGTTGCCCAGGATAATGCAATCGCCTGTGTGATAGGCCGACCCGCTCTAACCACTCATCCGCCCGAGCCTCGATGCGATCCAAGCCTGCAATTTCCAAGGGCGTTCGCACGTTGTCAAAAGCTGTCATAGTTTCAAGCAGGTGGAACGATTGAAATACCATGCTGACTCGCCCTCGGCGAAGACGCGCCAACCGGTCTTCGCTCAGCGCCTCTATTCGTTCGCCAAGCAACGACACTTCGCCCCTGCTTGGCTTTTCAAGACCAGCCGCAACTGAAATAAGAGACGACTTACCTGAACCTGATGGCCCTACAATCGCAACGCTGCCGCCCGATTGAATATCGACACTTATATCTTTTAAGACATCGAGCGAGCCATCGGCTGTGGGAAACGTAAGCCATACGTTCTTAAGTTCGAGCGCACTCATCATTCAATTCGTCTTCCATCATGGCCGCGCGCATTGCCAACCTTTGGCAGCCTGTCTATCGATAGGTATGATGTCAGTCAGCCGGGCAGGATTACAAGGGATAAGGTGGGCCCGAATCGTCCCCATTCTCATAAGTGCAGCTATTCTCGCCGCCTGTGATGCGCCTCCGACCGACTTGCCCTCTAAGAGAGCAAGCCAATCACAGAATTCAACATCACCAGCCATTCCGGCATCTGGCCCCGTCGTCGTATTCTTGGGCGACAGTTTGACAGCCGGGTTTGGCCTTGCTGCGGAAGACGCCTTGCCAGAGCAAGTCGCCAATATCTTCAAGGATGAAGGTATTGAAGCCCGCGTAGTCAATGCCGGTGTCTCCGGTGATACGACCGCCAATGGCCTTGCTCGGTTTGACTGGAGCGTAACGGCTGCTGATGCTGATCTGGTTGTGGTCGCACTAGGCGCCAATGATTACCTGATGGGAATTGACCCTGAAATAGTGAAGCAGAATTTGTCCGCCATCATTCAGAAGGCCAATGACAACCAGATTGAATGCATACTGGTAGACCTACAGCCTCGCAGCGCCCTTGAGGAAGGCAGCCGTGACGCTGACTTCGCTGCGATCTATCCTGACCTCGCCGCACAATTTGATCTGAAGTACTATCCATCCTTGATGACTGGTGTCGAGAACCAGCCGAGCCTTCTTCAGTCAGATGGGCTCCATCCGACTTCGCAAGGAGTCAGGGTGATGGCGGAAAACCTCGCAAAGTTTCTTGAGCCGATCATTGAGACATACGAATAGATTGGCCCCCTCCTCCACGTTATCCCCGTGAGGCAGTAAGCTACTGCACGCATTGAAATGAATGACTTCGATGGTCTAGCCCTCGCCTTGAAGTCCGGCCGCAATTTCAGCCTCATGCCCATTAGAGCTGTCGATGTGACAGACTCACTCGGCACCCACACATACACTTCTCAAGAGTGACTTGGAATAAATCAAGCGACAAATATGGACTCAAATGTTCTTGATTTGTTCTTTTTTCTGTGCGCATATGTCTGTAATCTTCAAGGACATTGACGATGCAGATAGCGACCCAACCACTCCGCACACCAACAGAACCCATGCCAAAGAATGGCTTATTCTTTGGCGTAATGATCCCTCCCACCGAAAGCGGGCAATTCGCAGCATGTTACCACAGCTTTCAAAGAATCTACCGCTTCACGAACAGGCCCATCGGGCCTGATCGTATGCATATGTCTTTATGCTCCGTTTATTCTGGGGATGATTTAGGTGAGCAAGACATTCGAACCGCCATCAGAGCGGGCGATGCCATTCGTTTCGGACCTTTTCCTGTCACGTTCGACAGAGCTCTCACATATAGAAATACGAAATCAAAAATGCCTTTTGTGTTGGCGGCTCCAGACAGTGCAGACCCTGTCAATGGATTACGCTTCCAGCTTGGACGCGAGTACTCAAAATTGAGCGGGAGCATCGGCTACAGACAAAGACCGATACAACCGCATGTAACGCTTGTTTGGGATCAAATCAGTGTTCCGGAGAATTCCATAGAACCACTGACCATCATCGTTCAGGAGTTTGCACTCGTGCGTAGTTATATCGGTTTTGGAAAATACGATATTCTAAACCGATGGCCACTTGTTCGGCTTTAAGGATACCTGCGGGCTCTAGAAACTTGCCCCCTAACCACTCCGTCTTCATCGGAATAGTGATAGCAAATGAACTTTGCTTGGCCTGCCCCTTCGAGCTGGTCCGCGCGTTTTAGTAGTCCGGCGGTTTCTGAAATGCTTAGCTTTGGTGGTCCAGCCTTGGTGTTAAAATCCAGCGGCGATTTTGACCTTGCCACCAAGGCACAGGCTGGCGTTGCGGGCAAACTCGGCAGGAGATTGCCCATTGTGAGCCATGTGAGGTCGGCTCTCATTGTCGTCGCGTCTCCCTGCCTCGATCAGCCGCTTTGCTTCGACCATGGAAGCAAACCAATTGATGTTCAAGCACTCGTCACGCATCGATCCATTTAAGGACTCGATGTGGGCATTGTCCGTCGGGGTGCCGGGGCTCGAGAAGTCCATTTTGACCTTGTGATGATATGCCCAGAAGTCCACTACCTGGCCGGTAAATTCGGCGCCATTGTCGGCAAACAGCGCCTACGGAGCGCCGCGCAGGTAGACCAACCGGTTCAGGACCCTGGCGACATCCTCGCCCCTCAGGCGTGATCCGACTTCTATCGCCAGGCACTCGCGGGAGCAAACAACAATCACTGTCAGCAAGCGGATCTTTGCGCCGCAGGACAGCTGGTCATGGACATTCGGCAGGAAATCGATCCTTGATCGATTTCTGATCTGCCTCATTCCAGGCTCCATGCATGGTTCAGTCCTGAGGGTTTACAGCGCGCTTCGCGATGAACCGCTATCTTTCGTCTGCGGGGTGGTTTGGCGCGTAGACACAGACCTTCTTCACGGTAGAGCCGATAAACGATGTGCTTGCCGACCTGCCGGCCCTCTCGCTTCAGCATGATATAAACACGCCGGTAGCCGAACCGGATCCGGGTCGCCACAATCTCATGCATGCGCTGGCGCAGCTCGGTCAGCGGGTCCCTCCGCAGCGGCTTCCTTTGCGTTGAACGGTTTTGCTGCGTCAGGCGGCAGGCCCGTCGCTCGGAGTAGCCGTGTGACGCCCGCACATAGTCTACTACCTGTTTCATGAGCGATGGCCGGGAAACTTTTTTGACAAAACATCCTGAAGGACTGCCTTATCCAGGCTGAGTTCGGCGACCGTGATCTTATACGATCACCTTCAGCCGCGTGTTCTGATCGAGCACCTGCTTGAGTTCGCGGACCTGTTCAGACTCAAGGCCTCCGTACTTCTTCTTCCGCCTGTAATAGGTCTGCTCGGTGGAATAGCGCTTCTTCTTCACGGGCTTCCTCCTTTTAGGAAATCCGCCAGAAAACTAACACACTTTCCCGACCACTTTCACCAGACCACGTCAAGGTCTTCTGGCGCGTGCTGTCGTCATCAGTCGTCCGATACCGCAGCGGGGGCATGCTCTGCAGGTACAGCATGCACAGCGCTACCGCCGTGCATGCGGCCGTGCAGATCCGACAGGATCCAGATCGTTCCGCCTGCCATGATCGCAAGAAGGCTGGCAGAAAAGAGAACCAGCAACAAATCCTCGCGCGATTGGTTTCCGGAGAAACTCAGATGCAGGAAATTGCGCAGATGGGTGGCCACCTGCAGGAGCGCCGCCAAACAGACAATAACGACCTTCAGCGTCGGGGACAGATCCGAAAGCACCGCGGCAAAGGCCGCGACTGTCAGCACCAGGCTGATAACAAATCCGATCACATAGCTGCGCAGCTCATGCGCGGCGGTGTCCTTGGGATTGATCTCTCCTGTATTGGGCTTGGTCATGAGAGCGGCACCAGAAAGACAAAGGAAAAAATCCCGACCCAGATGAGATCCAGGAAATGCCAGAAGACCCCCAGCATGGAGAGACGAATCTTCACGGTGTCATCCAGGCCCCGGGTCTTGATCTGCAGAATCATCACGGCGATCCAGAGGATGCCGACGCTGACATGCAGGCCGTGCAGGCCCACCAGCGTCCAGTAGGAACTGAGCCAGCCGCTCGCCTGGGGAATGCCGCCCTTATGTGCCTGGTCGATAAAGTCGCTGATCTCGAAAAAAACGAACCCCGCCCCAAGCATCGCGCTGATCACAAGCCAGAGGATGATCTTGGCCGCGCCACCTTCGTACTTCAGCCCCAGCGACACGCCTGCATAAGCAACTCCGCCAAACAGGAGCAGACCGGTCTGTATGGCGACGCTTCGAATATCGAAAAGGTCCAGCGGCCCCGGCCCCCCGGCGAGTCCCACGGGGTTCAGATAGGCTGCATAAGTGGCAAACAGGATGCCGAAGATGATGAGGTCACTCATCAGGAAGACCCAGAAACCGAAGACGTTGGTCTCCGCCTGCTCAGTGGCTTCCCTTCTGCTGCTTCCAAGGTTCAGGCCTGGATAGAGACCGTTCTCTGCCTTGCTCATCCGGCAAACTCCGTGATGTCAGGAACGCCTCTGTTCTTCTCTGTCTCCTCTTCGGTGCGGCGCACGGGATCAAGGCTCGCGACACTTTCGCGGAACTGCCTGTCGACCCGTTCCACCTCCTCTGCGGGCACGATGACGGGCTCGACGACTTGCATGCCGCGCCAGATAATTGCTGCGAGCACCGCGAGAAGGCTTGCGATCGCCAGCCACCAGATATGCCACGTCATGGCGAAGCCGAGCATGAAGGCTGCCCCGGCGAGTATCACGCCGAAATAGGTGTTGGCGGGCATCTCGATATCGACATACTCGTCCGGCCCTCTCCAGGGGTCACCGGCGCGCTTGGTTGCGCCCCAGTCATCGCGTGCAGTCACTATCGGAATGCGCGGGAAATTCCATTCGGGCACGGGCGCCGGACTCGACCATTCGAGTGTGGCGCCATTCCATGGATCGCCGCCGGGCACGGCCAGCCGCTCGCGATTGCGCCAACTCGTCCAGAAGGTCCAGGACAGGCTGGCCAGCGCAGCCAGCATGAGGACGCCGCCGAAAGCCGCAATATACATCCAGGGCATGAAGTCGGGGTTCTGGAACGTCGGTGACCGGCGTGGCATGCCCATCAGCCCTAGAACATAGAGCGGCATGAAAGTGAACAGGAAGCCACCGATGAAGAGCCAGGCCGTACGCCGTCCCCATGTCTCGCTCAATCGGAACCCGAACGCTTTGGGAAACCAGTAATGGATGCCCGCCAGCATACCGAAGAGCACGCCTGGTATGATCACATTGTGGAAGTGCGCGACAAGGAAAGTGGAATTGTGGACCTGATAGTCAATCGAAGGGTTGGCCAGAATGATCCCCGACAGCCCTCCGATGACGAACAACATGAAAAACCCAACGAGATAGACAATCGGCGTCGTCACCCTGATGCGGCCTCGCCACATCGTCGCCATCCAGTCATAGATCTTCACGCCGGTCGGGATGCCGATGACCATCGTCGCGATACCGAAGGCGATATTGACAGGAACGCTGGAGCCCATGGTGAAAAAGTGGTGCAGCCATACGGTGAAGCTGATCACCGAGATGCTCATGCTGGCGATCACCAGCGAGGTGTAGCCATAGAGCTTCTTGCCGGAAAAAGTCGAAGAGATTTCGGAGAATACGCCGAATGCCGGCAGGACCAGAATGTAGACTTCGGGATGGCCGAACATCCAGAAGATGTTTGCGTAGTTCATCATGTTGCCGCCAGCGGCATTCGTGAAGAAGTGGAAGCCCGCATAGCGATCCAGCAACAGCATTGTGCTCGACACTGTCAGCGCCGGCATGGCGTAGATCAGCATGATGGCGACGCATAGCGAGGTCCAGCAGAACAGTGGCATGCGCATGAAATGCATGCCCGGTGCGCGCTTCTTGAAGATCGTGACCGCGAAATTCATGCCGGTCAGCGTAGAACCGATGCCTGAAATCATTATCGCCCAGAGCCAGTAATCCACGCCTTCACCGGGGCTGTATTCTATGCCGGTATAGGGCGGATACATTGTCCATCCGCCGGTTCCGAACTGGCCAACCAGCAGCGAAATCATGATCAGTCCCGCGCCAGCGGCCGTCATGCCGAGGCTTACCTGGTTCAGCACAGGAAATGCCATGTCGCGTGCGCCAAGCTGCTGCGGCAATACGAAGTTTATCAGGCCGATCAGCAGCGGCATCGCGACGAAGAAGATCATGATCGTCCCATGCGTACTGAACAGCTGGGCGAAATGGTCAGGCGCGACGAGCCCGCTTTCCGGTGCTGCCAGTGTGCCCAGGGCCATCGCCTGGTGGGCACGCATCACGAAGCCCTCGATGATGCCGCGGGCCATCATGACCAGAGCCAGCACGATATACATGATGCCAATTTTCTTGGCATCGGCCGAGGTTAGCCAATCGCGAAACAAGGGCTTCCACCAACGCATCCGGGTGAGGAGTAGCACCGCACCAATCGCGCCAATGACAAGCACGGTGGCCGCCCCGGCGCCAACGATGGTGCTGCTGGTTACCTTCTCCATAAGGTCAGTATATGGCGTTACACTCCAGTTGAGCCTGCCGAAGATCGGACTGGTCTGCTGGATCATTCGTGGCCTCCACCGCCCAGCGGAGGGAGGCCCGTGCCGCCGAGCTCATCCACTCGGCCGGCGGTTCCCGACCGATGATATTTCTCCACAATCCTATCGAACAACGCGCTGTCAGGAGCGCTGAAATAGATCGGGGTCGCGTCCCTGCTCAGCCCCAGATCGCCCCGGGCGTCCGCAAGTACGGACCTGCGCCGCAAGACCGCGTAGGTCGCGTCATCCAGCACGGCGGCAGTGTGTGCGCGCGACACCCATTCATCGTACCGATCTGGCTCAAGCGCGATCACGGTGAATTTCTGCCGCCCGAATCCGGTACCATTGAACTGGGTATTCTCACCTTCCGCCGTACCGGCGCGGGTGGCGGAAAAGTTGAGCTTGGTCGTCATGCCGGGCATCGCATAGATCTGACCTGTCAGCGGTGCGATCAGCATACTCTGCATCACGGTGTCGGTCGTCAGCGTTAGCTCGACTGGACGGCCTACCGGAATGGCGAGTTCATTGACGGTCGCAATTCCTGCCTCGGGATAGATAAAGACCCATTTCCAATCGAGCCCGATTGCCTGGACTTGCAGCGGATTTTCTCCAATCGGCTTATAAGGGTCGAGTTTGCTGGTTGAGTACCAAAGCCAGCTGGCAAGCACGACGACGATAACAACCGGCCCCCCCCAAAGCGCGAGTTCGAGTTTGTTGGAATACTCCCATTCGGGAGTATATTTCGCCTTGCCGGAGTTCAGTCGATAGCGCCAAAGGATCAGGGGGACACCGACAAGCACTGGAAGGATCACGATCATGGTGATCACGATCACGCGCATGAGATGCGCGGCTTGCTCTTCGGCGACCGGCCCCATCGGTTGCAGAAAGGATTGGGTTGCTGAGGTTTCAGCCACAGCGTATCCCCCACAAATCATGAGAAAACATGCAAAAATCAGGCTTGCGCATGCGGCCAAAAGTCTGGGGGGTTCAAGCGATCTCATCGATACCGGCTTTGCAGACTGGGATATTGATTGGAAGCATGATTGGACGGGTTCTTAAAGAAGAAACAAATAAGTCGCGTGTCCAGCAATATCGCGGCCATTCACCCGCATATCATTGATGTATCCTTGACCTGCCCCTTCGAAGCGATCCACTGGTTTTACTAATCCGGCGATCCCAACGTAGGCGCCCATTCTCAATGACTTTCATCTCCGCTAGGTAAGAAGAACACTTGCCTGTCACGACATGTGGACTCCCTCACCGCTTCATTGCTTTCTTTAAGAACTTCAATAGAAAAGTCTATTCGCGCCAATCTCGTCTCCATGCTCGACGACCCGACAGTAATAATGCATCTCCCACTGTGTCTTCATAACTACCTTATCCAGATGCCTCTGTTGGCTTCGCAGCATCGATTCCGATCTGTGTTTCCGCATTTTTGCGCGAAGTGAGTGCCGAAGCGATTGACCCAATATCTCACATTTTCGTGGCAAATATCGATAAATAGCTCATGGTGTAGATCTTCGACATTGCGCAAAGATAGCGAGAAGCGGGCGTACATCATGACCGCGAGCTGGATGACTTCAGGTGACGTCTTGAAATAGCGGAAGGGTTATTTACCATTTTCCGAGGCTAAATGCCCCTGCCCTGCGCCCCAAGCCCGGTCCCCCTGATAGTACCCACGACATGGAACCGTTCGCTTCCGAGATCAAACCATTGTTCAAAGGCAGTCGCCGCGGTTTGGCTACAAATCAGGGCGCCTAAATTTCCACTGTAATGTCCAAACCAACGCCCGCGTTGTAGATTCGGCACAGTCTGAGCCTACGACCCACGTTCGAAACGCAAGAATGCGGGGAAGGATAACCGTCCGCCCCAAACTTCCTCATATCTACTGGGCGTTTGGGGCCATGGCTGGCGGAGAGAGAGGGATTCGAACCCTCGGAACCCTTGCGAGCTCACTAGTTTTCGAGACTAGCCTATTCAACCACTCTAGCACCTCTCCGCGCCCTGGTGGGAAGCGTGCTGACCTATACTGGCTGCGGGAGGATTTCAAGCACCTGAAATCGCCTGAAGATGACATTTGACAGCAGGTCCGGTTT
>TARA_R110000787_G_scaffold20580_19_pt1 | contig 15671 bp, 12 predicted proteins | sample TARA_R110000787 | Tara Oceans TARA_R110000787 (sample SAMEA4397920) | marine metagenome | biome: Polar Biome; feature: [DCM] deep chlorophyll maximum layer (ENVO:01000326); material: water (ENVO:00002006), including particulate matter (ENVO:01000060) such as... | depth 35 m
CGTGGTCGACCGGGTGGAACAGCCGCTCGGCGTGCGGACCTTCGCCTTTGATCCCGACAAGGGCTTCATCCTGAACGGCAAGCCCACCCGCCTGCACGGCGCATCGCGCCATCAGGACAGGCAGGGCAAGGGCTGGGCGCTGACCCCGGAGGACCATGCACAGGATATGGCGATCATGGCAGAAATGGGCGTCAACACCGTTCGCCATGCCCATTACCAACATGCGCAGGAATGGAGCCGCCTGGCCGACGAGACAGGTATGGTCGTCAAGGCCGAACTGCCCTTCGTCCACCAGTCCGCCTTTGGTGACGCGCCGCCGTCGCCCGCGTTAATTGCCAATGCGCGGCAGCAATTGCTAGAACTGATCCGTCAAAATTATAACCATCCCTCGATCATGATCTGGTCGGTCGGTAATGAGATCGATATCGGCGCGGCGATCGACGCGCTGCGTAAGGGGGCAAAGGGGCCACCCGCCCAGTCGCGGGACATGCTGATCGAACTGAATGCACTTGCGCAGGCGGAAGACCCCAGCCGCCCGACGGCCTATGCCGATTGTTGCGAAGCGACAGGCTCGCCCCTGTCGCTGGCCGGCGCGCAAGTCCTCAACGACGTGACCGACATGGTCGGGCTGAACCGCTATTTCGGCTGGTATTATGGCAAGCCCGGCGACGCCGCGACGGCACTGGCGGCGTTGCACGCCAAATATCCGGGGCGCGCCGTTGCCCTGACCGAATATGGGGCCGGGGGCGCGCTCACCCAGCATACTGACAATCCACTGGGCGGGCCGGTCAATGCCAATGGTCGTCCCCATCCCGAAGCGTTTCAGGCCTGGGTCCATGAGGAAACCTGGAAGGTTCTCAAAAAGCAGGAGTATCTCTCCGCCACCTGGATCTGGAACTTGTTCGACTTCGCCTCGAACAGCCGTGAAGAGGGGGAGGCGATCGACCTCAACGACAAGGGGCTGGTCAGTTATGACCGCACCGTTCGCAAGGATGCCTTTTATTTCTACAAGGCCAGCTGGTCGAAGGAGCCTGTCCTGCATCTGACGGGGCGGCGCTATGTCGATCGCGCCTATCCGGTGATGGATGTGCGCGCCTACAGCAACGCGGCTACCGCCAGCCTGACGGTCAATGGCCGCGATGCCGGCACTGTCGCCTGTCCCGACCATATCTGCGTTTGGCCGGGTGTCGCGCTCAAGACGGGCGACAACGCCGTGACCGCTACCGCGTCCGCCGGAGGCAAGACCCTGTCGGACACGGTCAGTTGGAAAGCCCCCGATGCTGCCGCCGGTCTGCATATCCGCGTGGGTAGTCTAACTGGTCTTACCACTGCTGATGGTGCCCGATTTGGGTCCGACACCTTCTTTGCCGGCGGCACCGTACCCGAATTGCGGATGGGCGCGCGTGGCAAGGTGGCGGAAAACAATGTGTTGGGCACCAGCGACCCCGAACTTTATGCCTCCTACCGCGAAGGTAGCTTCTCCTATGCGCTGCCTTTGCCCAAGGGGCGCTGGTCCGTCACGCTCCATATGTTCGAGCCGGACGCCGCAAAAGCGGCGAATCGTAGCTTCAATGTGGCGGCAAATGGGCGGACTATGCTGTCTAAGTTCAACCCTGCGCAGGCAGCGGGCGGGGCTTTGAAAGCCGTAACACGCACATTCCCGGTACGGGTGAGCGATGGCAAGTTGACCCTGCAATTCACCGCCGCCGATGGCGATGCGCTGGTGTCGGCAATCAGCATTTCCTCGGATATCGGAAATACGCCGCGATAGGCAGGAATCGATTGACAGGCCGCTAATCAAAACAGTAAATCGGCCTTACCAGTATCGAAAAAATCGGTCAGAGATCACGACCGAAAGATAGGGAGGGGATATATGCGCATCGTATCAATTCTGATGGCAGGCACCGCCATCGCCATGGCCGCTCCGGCCATCGCCCAGGAGACGGCTCCTGCCATGCAGGGTGCCGAGAGTGGCGAGGCTGCCATCATCGTCACTGCGCAGAAGCGCGAACAGAATATCCAGGACGTCCCGGTCGCCATCACCGTGGTCAGCGCCGATCAGTTGGCCAGCGTCGGCGGCAGCCAGCTGCAGGATCTGACGAAAGTATCGCCCAGCCTTACGATTACCCAGGGCGGCGATCTGAACAATAATGTCATCGTCATGCGCGGCGTCGGCACGTCGGCCTTTTCGGTCGGCATCGAACAGAGCGTGCTCGTCATGGTCGATGGCGTTGCCAACGGCCTGCCAGGGCAAGGCTTCAACGATCTCGACGATATCGAGCGCGTCGAAGTGCTGCGCGGTCCGCAAAGCACCCTGTTCGGCAAGTCAGCTTCGGCCGGCGTCATCAGCATTACCACCAAAGCGCCATCCAGCACCTTCACCGGCAGCGCCGAAGTGCTTGTGACCGATGACGATGAACAGCGTTATTCGGCCAGCATTTCCGGCCCGATCACCAGCACCTTGGGCTTCCGTATCAACGGGTCGGTCGGGCGGTTCGACGGTAATGTCCGCGAATTGCAGTCCGATACGATGGTCAACGGCCGCGATAGCGAGAATGTCCGCGCGAAATTGCATTTCGAACCGTCTTCCGATTTCGACGCTACGCTGATCGGCTATTATAACAAGACCCGCACCGACTGCTGCTCCTTCGTCACGATCGAGCGCACACCGGGCGTCACCTCGTCCTTCGGCACCCCCTCGTCGGTCAGCCTCGCGGGTATCACACCCGGCAAGGATAATTTCGCCGTGCGTATCGATCCGTTCCAGACGGCGGATTCGGAAAGCTATGGCGGTTCGCTGGCCATGAACGTTGCGCTCGGCCGCCACACGCTCACGCAAATCTTTGCCATGGCCCATTATAATTCGCAGGATCTGTCGGACTTCGACGGTGCCTTCGGCCCAGGCTTTGGTCAGCCCAATGGGCTGACACAGGGCGGCGATTTCAAGGGTGATACGCTAAGCCACGAACTGCGGTTGACATCGCCTTCGGGCAATCCGCTGCAATATGTCGTCGGCACCTATTATTCGCGCAACAACAACCAGCGCACCTTCGTGCGCCCCGGTCCCATCGCCAACGCCAATTGGGCCGGGCGCACCACGTCCGAGACAGTTGCTGTCTTTGGTCAGGCGGATTGGGAAATCATGCAGGGCACGAAGCTGATCGCGGGTCTGCGCTGGAACAATGAAGATATCTCGTTCCGCTATCAACGCTTCAACAGCAACGGCGGCAATCCGCCTTTCGCGACGGGCGGCAGTACGTCGGACTCTGTCATCACCGGCAGGTTCGGCATTCAGCAGGATTTGGCCGACGATGTGATGGCCTTTGCCACCTATTCGCGCGGCTATAAGGGGCAGGGTTATGATCTGACCTCCTCCTTCGTGCGCCCGACCCACCCGGCCAGTCGGCCGATCCAGCCTGAAACGGCCGACGCCTATGAAGTCGGCCTGCGCAGCAGCTTCCTCGATCGGCGCGTGACGCTCAACCTCACCGGCTTCTGGACCGACTATAGCAATTTCCAGTCGCAAACGCTCGAGCCGGGCCTGGGCGGGTCGTTCATCCTGGCCAATGTCGGTTCGCTGCGCACGCGCGGCGTGGAGGCGGAAATGACGGCGCGCGCCAGCGATTGGCTCAGCCTCAACGGCAGCGTCGCCTATGTCGATGCCAAGGTGAAGTCCTATCCCAATGGCGAATGTTATTTCGGTCAGACCGCGGCGCAGGGCTGCTTGCCTAACGCCATTGGTGGGCGCGCGCAGGATCTCTCCGGCTCGCGGCTCGCCAATTCGCCCGAATGGAAATTCAATGTCGGCGCCGACATGAACCTGCCGCTGGGCAACCTGCCGGTCGATCTGAAGGCCAACGCCAATTACACATGGCAAAGCGCGACATTCTTCGCATTGTCCAATGACCCGGCCACGCGTCAGGGTGCCTATGGCATCGCCAATATGAGCATTGGGTTTGAGGAAAAGACCGACCAGAAATACAGCATCACTTTCCTGGTGCGCAATCTGTTCGACCGCCATTATTTCGGCACGATCCGTAACGATGCGGGCAGCTTCGCCAACAATCCCTATCCCAATCCTTCGCCGGTAACCAACATCATCGGTTTGCGCGTGCGCGACTCCGCCCGCTATTTCGGTGTCCGGCTCGCCGCCAAATATTAAGCCGAGGCAGGCTTTGCCTTAGCTTTCTCTACCTCCCCCTAATGGCCGGGCGCTAAAGGCCCGGCCGTTTTTTTTTGAAGGTTCTGACGATGACCACACAGAGGATCGGGCGACTGCGATGGTGGATCATCAGTCTGGTTACATTAGGCACGGTCCTCAATTACCTGGCTCGCTCCTCCCTGTCGGTGGCCGCCCCGACCCTGAAGGCCACGTTCGACATGAGCACCCAGCAATATAGCTGGGTGGTCGCAGCTTTTCAGGCGGCCTATACCGTTTCCCAACCCTTGGCCGGGCTGGCGCTCGACTGGATGGGGGTGCGCCTTGGCTTCGCTCTCTTTGCGCTGGGCTGGTCGGCGGCCAATTGCTGTCACGCCTTTGCAACCGGCTGGCCGAGTTTCGCGGTTTTTCGCGGATTGCTCGGACTGACCGAAGCGGCAGCGATCCCGGCTGGGATCAAGGTGGTGGGGGAATGGTTTCCCCCGGTGGAACGCACGGTCGCCACCGGCTGGTTCAATATCGGATCGTCGCTTGGCGCTATGATCGCGCCGCCGGTCGTCGTCTTCTGCATTGCGGTCTGGGGATGGGAATCCGCCTTCATCGTCACCGGCAGCGTCGGCTTCCTATGGGCGGCCCTTTGGTATTTCGGCTATCGCAACCCGGAAGATCATCCCCGCCTCAGTGCGAGCGAGCGCGAACATATATTGGGCGGACGCGCGGCCGAAGATGCGGCATCGGATGTCGCGGCCGGGGATGCGCCGCTTGGCTGGCGGACATTGATCGTGCGCCGCGATTTCTGGAGCATCGCCATTCCGCGATTCCTTGCGGAACCGGCATGGCAGACATTCAGCTTCTTCATTCCCCTCTATCTCGTCGAAGCGCGCGGCATGGATCTTAAAGGGATCGCCGCTTTCGCCTGGCTGCCCTTTCTCGCGGCCGATGCAGGATCGGTCATCGGCGGCTATTATGCACCATGGCTCATGCGGCGGTTCAACGTGTCGCTGCTGACATCGCGCAAGATCGTGATGACGACAGGCGCGCTGTGCATGATCGGGCCGGGCTGTATCGGCCTTGCGGGCAGTCCCGGCATGGCGATCGCGCTCTTCTGCGTCGGCGGGTTCGCGCATCAGATGCTGTCGGGCGCGCTCCTTACGCTGTCGGCCGATCTGTTCGATCGCCGCGTCGTCGCCACGGCGACCGGCATGGCGGGCTCGGCCGCCTGGATCGGCGGGCTGAGCTTCTCGCTCGTCATCGGCGCTTTGGCCGATACGATCGGCTATGATCCGCTGTTCGTTTGCCTTGCTTTGTTCGACATTGCGGGCGCCGCTATCTTGTGGACCTTGCTCCGCAAGAAGCCCACTGCCATCCCGCTCGCGGCCTGACATTCACGCAGCGAAAGCACAAAAAAAGGGCGCTGGAATAAGCCAATTCCAGCGCCCTTTTTCTTATGCGGTGACGTTTTAGCGATAGTGACCGGCCTTACCAGTTCCACATCGTCCCGTCGGTCAGGCGGGCGACCGGAAGATAGGCGGGCTTATAGGGATATTTGGCGGCCAGGGTTTCGTCGATGTCGACGCCATGGCCCGGCGTATCGCCCACGAACATTTCGCCCGCTTCGAACCGGTAATCATGCGGGAATACGGCGTCGGTTTCCGGCGTGTGGCGCATATATTCCTGAATACCGAAATTGGGCACCCAGGTGTCGAAATGCAGCGCCGTCCCCATGGTCACGGGCGACAGGTCGGTCGCGCCATGGCTTCCCGTGCGTACCTGATACAGCGCAGCAAGGTCGGCGATCCGGCGCAGATGCGTGACGCCGCCCGCGCCCACCACGGTGCAGCGGATATAATCGATCAACTGGTTCTGGATCAGATCCTTGCAATCCCAGATCGTGTTGAAAATCTCGCCGACGGCCAGCGGTGTCACGGTATGCTGGCGTACCAGTTTGAACGCTTCCTGATTTTCCGCAGGCGTGCAATCTTCCAGCCAGAACAACTGATAAGGCTCCAGCATCTTGCCCAGATTGGCAGCTTCCTGCGGCGTATAGCGATGATGCCCGTCATGCAGCAGATGATGATCGAAGCCATAAGTGGCGCGCAGTTTTTCGAACAATTTGGGGACATGATTGAGCGCCTTGCGCGTATCCCATCCGGTGACCGAGGGCAGCGCGGCATCGGCCGGTTCATAGAATAGCTTGCCGCGCCCGACGCCATAGGCGTCCTTGATGCCCGGCACGCCCGTCTGCGCGCGGATCGCCTTATAGCCCATGTCGATATATTGGCCCACGGCATCGACCGTTTCGGCGATATCGCTGCCATTGGCGTGGCCATAGACCATGATACCGTCCCGGCTCTTGCCGCCCAGCAGATCATACAGCGGCATGCCCGCCATCTTGCCCTTGATGTCCCACAGGGCGGTATCGACCGCACTCACCGCGCGCATCGTCACCGGTCCACGCCGCCAATAGGCACCGCGATACAGATATTGCCAGATATCCTCGATTCGGCGCGGGTCCATGCCGATCAGGCAGGGAATGACATGGTCCTCCAGATAAGAGACGACCGCCAGTTCGCGTCCGTTGAGCGTCGCATCGCCAATGCCATAGACGCCCTGATCGGTTTCGATCTTGAGCGTCACGAAATTGCGCCCCGGACAGGTGACGATGACGCGCGCCGATTGAATTTTCATGAGATACTTCCCCTCGCCAGTGGCCTTAGTTGGCAATTACCGTTAGGCTCACTCTTGCCGATTTCAACAAAATTGGTAAGGCCTATTTTCAGGCGAGGGCAGAAAAATGATTGAGACAGGCAAAAGTGCCGGTGGATCGGACCCGATGGAGGGTACGGAACGGCTATATCAGAAGCTGGCGCGCCGATTGTTCGAGGATCTGGCGGCCGGCCGCTACGCCATTGGCGACCGTCTGCCGGCTGAGCGCGAATTATCGGTGATGCACGGCGTCAGCCGTCCGGCCGTGCGCGAGGCGATGATCGCGCTGGAAGTCCAGGGGTTGATCGAGGTGCGGATCGGTTCCGGTGCCTATGTCCGCGCGCTGCCCGGCGATCAGGACCGGCCGGGCTTCACCGTCACCGCCTTCGAACTGATGGAAGCGCGGCTTTTGGTCGAAGGTGAAGCGGCGGCGCTCGCCGCGGTCAACATCCGGGACGATGAACTGGAAGAACTCGACCGGCTGGTGCAGCAAATGTCGGAAGAAAATCTTCTGCCCGGTGTCAGCACCGAAGCGGACCGCGCCTTCCACCTGCTCATCGCCTCTGCGACGCGCAACGCCGTGATCCACAGCCAGGTCGAGGAAATGTGGCGTTTGCGCTCGACCTCGCCAGACTGCGCGCTGCTGCTCGAAAAGGCGCGCACCGCCAATATTCAGCCCGTGGTTGCCGAACATAGTGTCGTGCGGGACGCGCTGCACGCCCGCGATCCTGCTGCCGCCAGAGCCGCGATGCGCGCGCATCTGGGCTCGGTCATCGACCATTTGCTGTTCACGATCGAGGAAGATGCGATCGAGGACGCCCGCCGCACCATCGCTTCCACCCGTGCGCGCTATGCCCGCGCCGCAACCTTATAGGTCTTGTTCATGCGTCCGCTGATCCTGCATCCTGATCGTCTGTTCCCAACCGATCCGTCCGTCCGTTCGATCGCCCGTCGGCTGTATGAAGCGGTCGCCGGCCTGCCGATTATCAGCCCCCATGGCCATACCGATCCGCGCTGGTTTGCCGACGATCAGCCCTTCGGCAATGCCAGCGAACTGCTGCTGACGCCCGACCATTATGTCTTTCGGATGCTCTATAGTCAGGGCATATCGCTTGATGCGATCGGGCTGGTGCCCAGGGAGGGCGAGGGCACCCCTGTCGATCCCCGCGCGGCATGGCGCATATTGGCGGAAAATTATACGCTGTTCCGGGGCACGCCGTCGCGCATGTGGCTCGATTGGGTCTTTGCCGAGGCTTTCGGCCTGACGGTCCAGCTCGATGCCGCGAGCGCGGACCTCTATTATGACACCATTACGCAGGCGCTGGCGACCGATGCTTTCCGCCCGCGCGCGCTTTACGACCGCTTCAATATCGAAGTGATCACGACTACGGAATCGCCGCTCGACGATCTCGCCCATCACGCCGCGATCCTTACCGACAATGATCGTGCCGATGGCTGGAAGGGCAGGGTGCTGACCGCTTATCGCCCCGATCCGGTCATCGACCCGCAATTTGACGGCTTTCGCGATAATCTGCGTAAGCTGTCCGACCTGACCGGCGAAGATGCGTTCGATTATCAGGGCTATCTCGCCGCGCACCGGCAGCGCCGCGCCTTTTTCGCCAGCATGGGCGCGACCTCGACCGATCATGGCCACCCGACCGCCGCAACCGCCGATCTGACCGACGCAGAGGCGCAGGCGCTCTTCGCGCGCGTGACCGCCGATAGCGTATCCGATACCGACGCCGAACTGTTCCGCGCGCATATGCTGACCGTCATGGCTGGGATGAGCGTCGAGGATGGCATGGTGATGCAGATTCATCCCGGTGCCTACCGCAACCATAATGCGTCGCTCTTCACGCGCTTTGGCCGCGACAAGGGGGCCGATATTCCGATGGCCACCGAATATGTCCACGCGCTGCGCCCGTTGCTCACCCGCTATGGCAATGAAGCGAACCTCACGATCATCCTCTTCACGCTCGATGAAACCAGTTACGCCCGTGAACTGGCACCGCTCGCCGGCCATTATCCCGCGCTCAAACTCGGCCCGGCCTGGTGGTTCCATGATAGTCCCGAAGGCATGCGCCGCTTCCGCAACCAGATGACCGAGACGGCGGGCTTCTACAATACGGTCGGCTTCAACGACGACACCCGCGCCTTCCTGTCCATTCCGGCGCGCCATGATGTCGCACGGCGGATCGACTGTGGTTTCCTCGCCCAATGGGTCGCGGAACATCGTATGGAGGAATGGGAGGCGGCCGAACTGGCGGTCGACCTGTCCTACACGCTGGCAAAGAAGGCGTATAAGCTGTGAGACTGTCGCAAGAGAACATCGCCGCGCTGAACGCGGACGTCGAGCGGCCAAGCTATGACCGCGCCGCCCAGGCCTGCGGCATCGTCCATTTCGGCATCGGTGCCTTTCACCGCGCGCATCAGGCTGTCTATACCGACGATGCCATGGCGGCGGGCGACCGCGACTGGGGTATCACCGGCGTATCGCTGCGGTCGGGCGATGTCGCCGATCAGATGGAACCGCAGGACGGCCTGTTCACCGTGTCGGAACGTGGCAGCGGCAGCCAGCGCACCCGCTTGATCGGCGCGGTGCAGCGCGTACTTGTCGCGCCGCGCGACCCGGCCGCCGTCGTCGCGGCGCTGGCCTGCAGCAGCACGCGGATCGTCAGCTTCACCGTGACGGAAAAGGGCTATTGCCGCACGCCCGCAGGCCAGCTTGATCTGGCCATGCTCGAACCGGAACTGGCCGATGGCGCAACCCCCCGCAGCATTTACGGCTTCCTCGCCGCCGGGCTGGCGCAGCGACGCGCTGCTGGCACGCCGGGCCTGACGCTGGTCAGCTGCGACAATCTCGCGGAAAATGGCGCGGTCCTGTCGGTCCTGCTCAACGCCTATCTTGATCGCGTCGATCCCGGCCTCGCCGCCTGGTTCCGCCGCGAATGCGCCTGCCCCTCCACCATGGTCGATCGCATCGTGCCCGCCGTCACCGATGCCGACCGCCAGCAGATCGCCGATACCATCGGCATGGAGGATGCGGCCGCCGTCATCACCGAACCCTTCCGCCAATGGGTGATAGAGGATCGTTTTGCGGGGCCTCGCCCGCGCTGGGAGGTCGGCGGCGCGCAACTGGTGGCCGATGTGCGCCAGCATGAAGCCGCCAAGCTGCGGATGCTCAACGGCGCGCATTCCGCGCTCGCCTATCTCGGTCTCGCCCAGGGTCATGACTTCGTGCATCAGGCGATCGCCGATTCGACCCTGCGTCCTTTGATCGAGCAACTCATGCGCCATGAGGCAGGCGTTAGCCTCGGCAGCGACCCTGGCCTCGACATCGACGCCTATGCCGCGCAATTGCTCGCGCGCTTTGCCAATCCGGCCCTGCCCCACCGCCTCGCGCAGATCGCGGTCGATGGGTCGCAGAAAATCCCGCAACGCTGGCTGGAACCGCTGGCGATCAACCTGGCCGCCGGGCGCGCCTGTCCCGCAACATTGAAAGCCCTGGCCGCCTGGATGCTCCATGTCCGCGGCGACGCGCGGGTGGTGGACGATCCCATGGCCGCGCAGCTTGCCGCTTTATGGCAATCAGCCGGGACTGCGGGCATCGTGACGGCTCTGTTCGGCGATCAGGGATTGTTCGCCGATCGCTGGACCGTCACCGACCAGAGCCGCGCTCTGCTCCAGGCCGAAGTGGATCAGATGGCGTCAGCCTGATCGACGGCAGTTTCGATCGCATAATGGATGGGTTTGAAACTGCCGCCATTGGAGTCGGGCGCCGAACAGGCCGTAAGGCCGATGATGAGGTCCATCTCCGCCCGGAACCGGATATGATCACCCGCCTTGCTAACCGGCGGCAGCACGCGCAATGCACCATCCGACGCGACCGGCACGTTCATGAAGCAATTGAACGCCACGGGAATCGCGTCCGGCTCGATCCCATAGGGCGCGAGCGCTTCCGCCAGATTGCCGAAACAGCCGCGATGCGGTTCCAGGTCGGGATAAAAATGGTGGAAGGTATCGATGGAGCAGGGCGTCAGCAGAAAATCATGCCGCCCCACAGTATCGGCGATGATGGTCAGCATCGGCTGCGACCGATTGGAATAGAGCCTATGACCGGTGGTCAGGCTGATCGTTTCGGCATAATCCAGCGTCCGCCCGGACGAGATGACTTCCCGCACATCGGCGGCATTATAGGCCAACAGGTCGGCCACTTGCTCGCCCTTGGGGTCGGTCACGGTCAGCGCGGCCCCGCGCGGAAGCCGGAATGCCGCGCCGCTCCGCTTGGCGATGACATGTACGCCATTGGTCATGCTTTTTCTCCCCGATATTCGAAGGGGGCCACCCACTGATCGCCCACTGCGCGCCCGGAATATTGCCGTGCCTCGCTATTTTCGCCGAACCGCTCCAGCATCGGATTGCGTGACCCGGCGAGCGCTTCGTCGCGCACCAATATCTTCTCGCGCATCGTCTCATATTTCCCTTCCGCGCGCAGCTGTTCGAACTGATCGTGCAGATTGAAGATCAGGGTAGGGTGTTTGAAGCGGCGCGCCGGTCGGCTCGCACGGGGGTGCAGGCCGACGATGAAATAGGCCTCGCCGCCAAAGCTCAGCGAGAAATGAGGGTTGTTTGGATCGGCACTGACCCGTTTGTCGTAATTTTGGCCGCGCCACGCATCCTTGTCGCTCAGCGACTGCACCCGGTCCCACAGGGCGCGCTCGAACGCTTCTTCCGACAGATCATCCGGCCCTTCGAACACCGCCGCAAAGCTGCGGAACAAGCCGGGCTTGTCCTTGTAAGTGCTGGTAAAGCCGAGCAGCGCATCATGCACGCGCAGGTCATCCCACGCGCTGTCGATGCGGTTGCACGCCAGCGTTATCAGGTTGCCGCGCGCCAATGCGGCCTTCGCGCCGACGCAGGGGAATGCGGGCGCGACGATATGGTCCTGCAACTCGGATTCGAGTTGGACTTGGGACTTATGCGTCCAGGGAAACATGCTGCATTCCATTTCAGTGTCTGTTCGTTTCAGCCCCGATAACGTTTCGATTCCAAAATTGGCCGCACCGGCCGAACCAAAATCTGATTGATACAGATTATTTCTGCCGCAATCATGCCGCATCGGGCACAGGCGTTGCGGCATCGGGGTCACGCCCACGGCTCCGGTCAAGCAGCCGCATCGCCGGGGTCACGGTCAGCCCATGGAGCAGGATCGACAGCACAGCGACGAGGCCGACGATCGCCCAAAGCCGCGCGCCCGAATCCAGCGGCATATGATTGAGCCCATAGGCAAGATAGTAGAAGGATCCGACGCCACGGATGCCGAAAAAGGCCAAAGTCAGCTTCTCGGGCAACGCCGCGCGAAACCCGATCATCGCCAGCATGCCCGCCACCGGGCGGACGATCAGGATGATCGCGACGGCGGCAGCCACGTCCGTCCAACGCAGCGCGCTGAGCAGCCCATTGGCAAGCGCTCCACCCAGCAGGATCAACACCACCATCATCGCCAGCCGTTCGATCTGTTCGGTGATATTATGCATGGCGTGGTTGAAATCATGCGCATGATGCGACCGGCGCAGGGTCAATGCCGTGACGAAGACGGCCAGGAAGCCATAGGCATCGGCAATCTCGGTCAGGCCATAGGAAACGAACGTCGCGGCGATGGCGATCAGGCCATCGCCCGTCTTTGACAATTTCGTTTCGGCCGGCACATGATAGGTCAGCCAACCGAAAATCTTGCCGATCAGCCAGCCACCGACCACGCCGACGCCGATTTCCCACAATACGCTGTGCAACACCCACTGCCGCGCCCACGGCTCGCCGACGGAGGCGGCAAGGCCGAGCGCCAGCGCCAGATTGACGAAGGGAAAGGCCAGCCCGTCATTCAGGCCCGCTTCGGACGTCAGGCCGAACCGCACTTCATCCTCTTCGCCCGTCTTTGGCGGCCCGACCTGCACATCGGCGGCCAGGACAGGATCGGTCGGGGCTAGGCTGGCACCCAGCAGCAATGCAGCGGCCCAGGGCAGTCCCAGCCCCCAGCCACCAAGAAGGGTGATCGCCGCAATGCTGATGGGCATGGTGATGATGAGCAACCGCCACGTCACGCCCCAGCGCCGCCAACTGAACGCGCGATCGAGTTTCAACCCCGCCCCCATCAGGGCGATGATCACCACGAATTCGGTAAAGCGCTCCGTGATGTCGGGATAGTCGAAGGGCATCGGCCGGAGCGTCACGGCGGGTATGGAGAAAATGGCCGCGCCAATGCCGATACAGATGATCGGCAGCGACAGCGGCAACTTCTGCAGCGCAAGCGGAAGCCAGGCGACAAGGGCGATCAAAACCCCCGCGCCGGTCAGCCAGAGGATATAGGGTTCAGGCGCAGCTAAATGAATCATGGACGCCTAACGGTTGGCGCGACGAAGCGTTTCCTCCTCGATGCCGATGGAACGTCGCGCCTCGCGGCTTGTTGGCTTGGGGGGGAGCGATTGGCGGCCCGCAAGGAGCAGGATATGATATTCGATAGCTGGGCCGAATTGCTGCGCGTCATGACATTGGGCGCGGCCGCCTATCTGGCACTGGTTACGACCTTGCGCATCAGCGGCAAACGCACCCTGGCGAAGATGAACGCCTTCGACCTGGTCGTGACGGTTGCGCTCGGATCGACCTTGGCGACGATCCTGCTGTCCAAGGACGTCGCCCTGGCGGAGGGCGTGGTCGGCTTTTTGGTGCTCGTGGGTCTGCAATATCTCATCGCCGCTATGTCCGTGCGGTTTTCCTGGGTCGAAAATCTGGCCAAATCCGAACCGAAAGCCTTGTTGCACAACGGCGTCCCGGATGAAGCCGCGTTGCGGCACGAGCGGGTCACGCACGAGGAACTCCTCTCTGCTGTCCGCGCGGCGGGCTTTGGCGGCCTCGACCTGGTTGCCGCTGTCGTCCTGGAAACTGACGGCAGCTTCAGCGTGGTGTCGATGGACAAGGTTGGTTCGCGATCGGCCATTCCCATGGTCAAGGGCGTCGCCGCATGAGCGCGTCCGACAAGGGCGATTTGGCGCAGGACCGCACCGACCTCGCCGAGGACCGAACCCTGCTTGCGCACGAACGCAGCTTCGCCAGCTGGATCCGCACCGGCATGGCATCGGTGGGTATCGCGCTCGGCTTTCATGCATTGTTCGATGCGGTCGATCCGGCCTGGGTGTCGAAAAGCATCGCATCGACATTTTTGCTGATCGCGATCTTCATATTTATCTCGGCGGAACGTCGCGCCTGTCGCATCAAGGGACGGCTGGATTCGCATAGCGTCGCGGCATTGCAATCCGTGCGGATCCGCCTCATGGCATGGAGCCTGATTGCCGCGACGTTGGGATTATTGGCGGCGATATGGCTGCTTGTGCGCGCCTGACAGCCCATGGCCAGGCGGGATGGTCGTATTCGCCATCGTCAATCGCCCGACAGGGGATTGATCGCGATATCGCCACTCAGCACGATCGCATCGATCCGGCGCAACATCGCCGCGAACTCGTCCAACTCGCCCTTGGCGAAGTGACTGAAAATCTCCTGCTCCAGCGCCAGCGCCTTGGGGAACACGGCCTCATACAGCGCTTTTCCGTCATTCGTCAGAACCAGCAAGTGCGACCGCTGATCGGCGGCATGGGGCATGCGCGCAATCAGGTCGCGCGCGATCAGGCTCCTGGCTGCGCGGCTCACCGTCACCTTGTCCATCCGTGTTTTGAGGCCGATCGCCTGCTGCGTGATCCCGTCCGCGCTCTCGGCCGTCACCGCAATCACCCGCCACTCGGGAATGCGCAGCCCAAACAGCGCCTGATAGGCGCTCGCCACCGCGTCGCTCACCAGATTGGCGGTGAAGGACAATCGATAGGGCAGGAAATGGTCGAGTATGAGCGTAGCAGCGGACATGGAATATAGTAACATTTGACACCAATTCGGCAAGGCCTATGATGGTTGCAAAGGAAACCATAAGCCGGAGAGGGTAGGGGAATGCGTACAAGCGACGACATGATGACCGGCTTTGCCAATCATTTCGCGACGCAGGCGGTGCCCGGCGCGCTGCCGGTCGGCTGCAATTCGCCGCAGAAGGTGCCCTTTGGCCTCTACGCCGAACAGCTATCGGGCACGGCGTTCACCGCGCCGCGCGCCGAAAATCGCCGCAGCTGGCTCTACCGTTTGCGCCCCACCGCACAACATGGTGCCTATCGACCCTGGGCAGGGGCTGATCGCCTCCGGTCCGCGCCCTTCACCGACCTGCAGCCATCCCCCAATCGTCTGCGCTGGGATCCGCTGCCGATCCCGACCGACCCAACCGATTTCCTCGACGGCCTCGTCACCTATTGCGGCAATGGCGATGTCGCGGCGGGCATGGGGCAGGGGGTGCATCTCTACGCCTGCAACCGCTCGATGCAGGGCCGCGCCTTTTTCAACGCCGATGGCGAAATGCTGATCGTGCCGCAGGATGGGGCCATCCGCCTGATCACCGAACTCGGCCGCTTCGACGTCGCCCCGCTCCAGATCGCGCTCATCCCGCGCGGCCTGCGCTTCCGCGTCGCATTGCTGGAGCCGAGCGCGCGCGGCTATGTCTGCGAAAATTACGGCGCGGCGTTCCGCCTGCCCGACCTCGGCCCGATCGGATCGAACGGCCTCGCCAATCCGCGCGATTTCGAAACGCCCGTCGCCTGGTTCGAGGATGTCGATGCACCGGTCGATCTCATCCAGAAATTCCAGGGACAGCTCTGGTCGACCCGCCTGCCGCACAGCCCGTTCGATGTCGTCGCCTGGCACGGCAATCTCGCGCCCT
>TARA_R110000787_G_scaffold22225_7_pt1 | contig 15659 bp, 15 predicted proteins | sample TARA_R110000787 | Tara Oceans TARA_R110000787 (sample SAMEA4397920) | marine metagenome | biome: Polar Biome; feature: [DCM] deep chlorophyll maximum layer (ENVO:01000326); material: water (ENVO:00002006), including particulate matter (ENVO:01000060) such as... | depth 35 m
AATACAGTCGAACTCGCCTTCAGCCAGTAAATTATGAAGCTTGCCAGCGCTGAGGCCAAGTCCGGACGGACTCTTTAGCGCGCCGGCCTGGCGGATATTGAAGGCGCTGAAGAAGTGACCAAAACCGTCGTGGTCGACGAGAATCTTAGCTTTGCCATGGGGGTGTAACTGCTTGCTTATGCGGTCTGAGACGGTGAGTACGGCCGCTCTAAACTGTTGTTGGCGTGCCAGTATGTTTTCACGCAGTGCTGGATGATGAGCGGCAATCCAGTTGCTCGTTTCGGTGGCGATGACTATGCCGTTGTGGGGGTTTAACCAAATATGTGGGTCATTGCTCTCGGTTAGTTTGGCGCCCTCAATGTCGGCTAGAGCGGTAGCCGTGATAACTTTTTCAGGATCCTGGCTAGCGATGGTGCGCGTTAGGAATGTCTCCAGTTCCGGCCCCGTCCACACGATAAGGTTTGCCTGGTTCAGAAGTGCCCGGTCGGATATGCGCAGTGCGTAGTGGTGTGGTTCCGCCGTGTTGGGTAGTAGCTGGCGGACCTCTGCTGCGTCACCGGCGATGGCCGTGACTATCATTGTCAGGGGGTGTATAGAGGTCACTATCAGGGGTTTGGCCCATGTGGTCGACGAAAGTAATACTAAAAGGAACGTAAGGTATTTCATGAGGATTCCAATTTGTGCAACAATATAACATTTCATCGGGCGGAGCGCTGACTCCCGTACTACACATAGGGAAACTTCCGCACCCAGGTGCCCTATGATAAGCCACATGAGAACCGAGGATGCGATACTATAACGGTAAAGATCTGGAGCGGAGAATTGATTACTAATTCACGGGTAGCCTATCAACAACATGATCACCTGCGTTGTCAAAATGCGGCGCTGCAGCGAGCCCGTACTCTGTGCGTTCGCGAAAAGGTACGTTTGACTCCGATTCGCGAGGCGGTGTTGTGCATGATATGGCAGAGTCATCGACCATTGGGGGCCTATAAATTAATCGATCAGTTGTCTGAGGCGGGCGGCAAGCGGATGTTGCCTCCCACCGTTTACCGGGCTCTTGATTTTCTGCTTGGGCTAGGATTGATCCATCGTATTGCCACGTTAAATGCCTTTATTGGCTGCCCTTTTCCGGGTAGTCCCCACAGTGATGTGTTCCTGGTTTGCCGGTTATGCGGCAGCGCAGCTGAATGCAGCGTGGACACCGTAAACAGCGCGATAGTCGCCACTGCGCAGCGAGCAGGATTTCAAATCGAGTCGCAGGCTGTTGAGGTGACGGGCCTGTGTCCGTTGTGTCGGGACGGTAGTTGATGGATGACGAAATACTGATCAAACTCGACGATGTTTCAAAGCAATTTGCCGACAACACTGTGCTGGCGAATATTAGCTTAAGCATCTCCCGTAAACGCATTATTACGTTGATCGGACCCAATGGCGCCGGTAAAACTACGTTAGTTAAGGTCGTTTTGGGCCTGTTGGCTGCGGACTCAGGCGTGATATTGCGCTCACCGATGCTGCGCATTGGTTACATGCCGCAAAAGCTAATTATAGAGCCGACGCTGCCGATGACGGTCGGTCGGTTTTTGCAATTTGCAGAGCCGGATCCGTCGCTTTGCCGAGCGGCCCTGGTCCGAACAGGCATACCACGTCTGCTCGACTACCCTGTACAGAGTTTGTCGGGTGGCGAAACACAACGTATGTTGCTGGCCCGTGCGTTGTTGCGACGGCCTAATTTATTGGTGCTCGACGAACCGGTGCAGGGTGTGGATATTAACGGGCAGGAAGCCCTTTATAACCTGATAGCGAGTTTGCGCAACGAGCTGGGCTGTGCGATCTTTATGGTGTCTCATAACTTGCACCTGGTGATGGCTGCAACTGATGAGGTGATTTGTCTTAATCAGCACGTATGCTGTTCTGGCAGTCCTCAGCAGGTATCCATTGACCCTGCATTTGTTGAGTTATTTGGCGCCAAGACCGCCCTGTACACCCATCATCATGACCATGAGCACGACCTCAGTTGTAATGTGGTAGACGAGCCAAGCAGCCATGTATGACTTTCTGGTGCTCGCTCTGTTGGCTGGTCTGGCTGTTGCGGTGGTGGCTGGGCCGCTCGGGTCCCTCGTCGTTTGGCAGCGCATGGCCTATTTCGGCGACACACTCGCTCACAGCGCCCTGTTAGGTGTGGCGTTGGGGCTATGGCTGTCGGTCAGCAGTGTTGCTACGGTTACTGTTATTTGCCTGCTGGTTGCGGTGTTGTTAACGGCTCTTGAGAGCCAGAATAAACTGGCGACAGATACCGTGCTTGGAATTTTGTCGCACACGTTTCTTGCGCTTGGCGTCGTTGCCATCACGTTGGTGCCCGGCGGCAGGACCGACATGGAAGCACTGCTGTTCGGTGACATCCTGACGGTTACCGCAAGTGAAGTAGTTGCTATGTGGGTGACATCAGCCGCAGTGCTGTTGGTGCTGAAAAATCGCTGGCAACCCCTGTTGGCGACGATTGTTCACCAGGACCTTGCCAGCGTTGAGGGTGTGGCTGTTACTCGCTATAAAGTTTTGTTGAAACTATTGCTGGCGTTGATAGTTGCTATTTCAATGAAAATCGTCGGTGTGCTGCTAATCACGGCGTTGCTGATTATCCCGGCTGCGACAGCGCGGCGGTTCAGTATTACGCCCGAGCAGATGGCCCTGGCGGCGAGCGCTCTGGCCGCGGCCAGTGTGTGTCTGGGTCTGGGGATGTCGTGGTTTTTCGATGTTCCGGTCGGGCCAGCCATCGTTTTGAGTGCCAGTGCTTTGTTTTTGTTGATGACGGTTCGCGCATCGCCACTACGCAGCATGCAAAAAACTGGATAATCCCCTGTTTTGTCTTCCTTCGCCAAAAGCCAGATTGAGCGCGCCAGGTTCTATTTATTGTAGTTTGGTTAAATTATGCCGGACTTCGAACTGTTGGGTCTGTATTAAAAATGTTGGCTGCGTAATCTGGTCGTCCTTTCTCGGGACTATAAAAGGCGGTGCTGTTTTTGCCGATTTTTTTGGCCTGGTAAAGCGCAAGGTCAGATTGTCGGATGAGTTCAGTCAACGTTTTCTGCTCCTGGGCAGGTCGCGTTACAGAAATACCGATACTCACCGCAGTCGTCAGGGTGACGCTATCAGCGTCGATGCTGAGATGGCTAATGATGGCGTGTATTTTTTCGGCAAACGATTGCGCTCCTGCGCGGTTTGTTTCGGGTAACAACAGGACAAATTCATCGCCACCGTAGCGGCCCGCCAGGTCGCTATCCCGTTTGATGGCGAGCAGGGCTTCGCCGATTCCAGTCAGCAGCCGATCACCGACCGAATGGTCGTGATTGTCGTTGATCTGTTTAAAGTCATCGACGTCGATAAAAAGCAGGGCAAATTCAGATTGTTTCCGTTTGGCCAGCTCTGCATAGGACTCTGCGCTGCCTATAAACGCGTTGCGCGTCATCAGGCCAGTTAACTGGTCGTAAGTAGCTAGTCGGCGGTTTTCGTCTTCAAGCGTGGAAATCTTGAATAGCTGATGTACAAGCGGGATAGAAAAAACCGGCACGATGATCACGGTAACGAGTGCAGCGATCCATAAGTGAAGCGTCTCCAGGGGCAGTCCGACGATCGAGTAACTTGCCCAGACCAATAATACCGAAGTGGCGGCTCCAAGGGCCATAAGAAAAACGACGATATTAAGAGCGCCCATCCATTCCAATAGTCTTCTCATCTTCCGTAATCCTTACTATTCCATGTGGCGAATATTTCTATTACCAGACAGTCTAGCACTGATCTGACAAAGTGCTTGTTATGCCGACGAGCGGTAACCTTTTATTTCGGCGAACTATCAACTCCCTGGTCGCCCCAAGGCCACCGGTCTAGAGTAGAGAAAACACTTGCGCCGCTGCATCCAGCGTTATTTGTATTTCTTGCTCAGTGTGGGCGGCGGACATGAACCCGGCCTCGTACGCCGCCGGAGCCAGGTATACGCCGCGTTCAAGCATGCCATGGAAAAAGCGGTTAAAGCGGTCGGTGTCGCACGCCATAACCTGCTGGAAGTTACTCACCTCCGGATTCTCGGTAAAGAATATGCCAAACATCGAGCCGACGTGATTGGTGGTGAAGTTGATACCAGCGGCGCGGGCCCGTTCGCGCAGACCGTCCACGAGCAGCTGTGTATGTTCGAATAGAGCTTGATAAAAACCGGGTGCGCAGAGTTTGTCCAGGGTAGCGATACCCGCCGCCATCGCGACCGGATTACCGGACAGGGTGCCAGCCTGGTACACCGGACCCAGTGGCGCTAATTGGCTCATGATGTCGCGCTTGCCGCCAAAAGCGCCGACGGGCATGCCGCCGCCAATAACCTTGCCGAGGGTAACCAGATCGGCATCAATGTTGTAGTGGTCGATGGCGCCCTGCGAACCGACGCGAAAACCGGTCATTACTTCATCAATAATCAGCAGGCTGCCGTACTTGCTGCATTGTTCGCGCAGGCCTTCCAGAAAGCCTGGTTGCGGAGGGATGCAGCTCATGTTGCCAGCGACTGGCTCAACGATGAGCGCGGCAACTTGTTCGCCAATTTCGGCGAACGCGGCGCGGACTGCTGCGCTGTCGTTGTAGGCCAGCGTTACAGTGTGTTCGGCCAGGCAGCGGGGAACGCCCGGCGAGCTGGGTACGCCCAGGGTAAGGGCACCTGAGCCCGCCTTAACCAGTAAAGAGTCTGAGTGACCGTGGTAGCACCCTTCAAATTTGATGATTTTGTCACGCCCGGTATAGCCACGGGCCAGGCGAATGGCGCTCATCGTAGCCTCGGTGCCGGAGTTAACCATGCGCACCATTTCCAGGCCCGGGATGGACGCACAAAGCTTGTCTGCCAGGATGGTTTCCAGTTCGGTGGGGGCGCCGAATGTCAGTCCCTTGTCAAGTTGCGCGCGGATGCTGGCTAGTACGGAAGCGTCGCCGTGGCCGAGGATCATAGGACCCCAGGACTGTACGTAATCTATGTAGCTTCTGCCGTCAACATCGTACAAGAATGGCCCGGCGGCGCGTTCGAAAAACACGGGTGTCCCGCCTACGGCCTTGAATGCCCTGACCGGCGAATTAACGCCGCCCGGTATGTGTTGTTGGGCGCGACTAAAAAGAACTTCTGACTGGCTCATATGATGATGGTCTGGCAGCGATGCAGCTATTATCGGTGTTTCGCCGCTTGACGCAAAGTGCATTGACCTTTGGGCTACCCTGTAAAATTTCTGTCGCTTTCCTCTCGCCACACGCGGTTAAGAATGCGCCAGGCCAATAGTCCCGAAATCAGGTTGCCGACGGTGAAGCCACAAAATAGCCCTGTGACTCCGGCAATTTGCCCGCCGAGATAGGCGAGGGGTAGATTGAGTAGCAGCAGGCGCAGGATGGTCGTTAACAGAGCGGTCTTGGGTCGCTTAATGACATTGAGCGACACCATCACCAAAATAGCTACGGCCTGGGCACCGTGGCTCAGGGGTACTACCCACAGGTAATGGCTGGCGATGGCGATGACCTGATTGTTGCTATTGAACAGGCTGGTTAGCGCAGTGGCACTAGCCAGCATTAACAACCAGATGGCCACTTGCAGGATGAGGCTAAACCGGATTGCGCCGTACAGTGCCTGCCGAGCGCGATCTGCGTGTCCGGCGCCGATGTTCTGACCAATAAACATCGGCAGGGTGGAGGACAATGCGAACACCACCAGCAAGCAAAGAGCCTCGATGCGGGTAGCTACTGCAAACCCGGCCACCGCTTCCGCGCCGAATGTGGCGACCATTGCGGTTAAGACCGCCGCAGCAAGAGGTGTCATAAAATTGGCAAGTATTGCCGGGATGCCAAGGGTGGCCAATTGCCGCCAATTGGCGCGTAGCGTATGGAGCTGGAACTTGCCCCTGAGAATAAGTTTTTCCTGGACACCGAGCATATAGTCCGAGATCCCAAAGGTAATCAGCCATGCGACTGATGTTGCCAGCGCGGCGCCACCAATGCCGACCCCGGGGATTACTCCGTAACCGAAAATAAACAGCGGGTCGAGAGCGGCGTTGATGACTGCCAGTAACGTCAAAATCATGGCTGATTTAGCTGGGCTGCCGATGGCGCGCAAGGTGGTATTCCCGGTGAGAGTGAGCAGCATTACCGGCACGGCAGGTAGCCATAGAACCATGAACTCAGAGATAAGGGCCTGTACTGTTGCGTCGGCCCCCATGGTCCGGAACAATGCGGTCATGCTGAAATAAAGCGCTATCTGCAGGGTGATACCGATGATCATTACCAGCAGGCGGCCATCGGTAATCAGGCGCGCTGCCAACGCGGTTTTGTGTTCACCAAAATAGCGTGACACCAGTACTGAAATTGCCATGCCGAGCCCCAGACCAATACTGTTGACGCCATGGGTCACCGGCAATACAAAGCCTAGCGCCGCGAGTTCGTGCAAACCGATCTGACCGACGAAGTAGGCGTCGACAATGCCCACGGCCATAAGCGCTGTAATGCCGCCGATCATTGGCATGGTGAGGCGCATCATCGTAACGCCTATCGGCGCTGTGACAATGGCGCGGGTGCGAGCGCTGGCTTTCGATAAAACCTTTGGCTCGGGCGTTCCTGTGGCCGCGGTCTCGACGGAGTTGAAGGCTGGGGGCTCGTTGGTTATAAGATTAACCTCGGGGTTCTTGCCGGGTTGGCGTGGGTGTCTGCGGTGGCTAGTGTGCTGGTCTTATTTGCTGAAACGGCTGCACGACTTTACTGAAACGGCCGCACCACAACCATGATGACGATGCCGATCAGTAACAGAACCGGTACTTCGTTAAACCAGCGGAAAAAAACGTGGTTGTGTCGGTTACTGTTTCTGCGAAACCGCGCGATGAAATACCCGCATGTCGCGTGGTACAGCACCAGTAGCACCACCAGGCAGGCTTTGGTGAGGAACCAGGCTTGAGTAAAGTAGTAGTCGGGCGCGAGACTGGCGAGCCACAGTCCAAACGTCAGGGATGCAATCATGGAGGGTGTGGCGATGGCACGGTAGAGTTTGCGCTCCATGACCTTGAAACGTTCAATGCTGATCTCGTCGTTGGCCTGTGCGTGATACACGAACAATCGCGGCAGATAAAAAAGTGCTGCAAACCAACACACAACGCTGATGATATGGAGTGCTTCAATCCATTCATGGGGCATAGTTCTACTCCGCCAGTTTGTTTTTCAGTTCTGCTCGTGTCTTATCGTGATTGATCCGATGAGTGATGATTGTACCGTTAAGTGGGTTTATTGGCAGTTGTGTTTGCAAGGCAGGCTTTCCAGGGATTATCTACAATGATCACAGTTTGTGATCCGTGGTACAGAGTAAGAGAGGGCTTCTTCCAGTATTATGGGCGCATTCATTAAATGCAAAACACACGGTAGCGGGAATTACGCAAGTGATAAAGGCGAGCATTGTTGGTGGTACTGGCTATACGGGCGTTGAGTTGCTGCGCTTGCTGGCTGTGCATCCGGACGTGGAGATAGCCGCGATTACCTCCCGGGGAGACAGCGGTCGCGCGGTGGCGGACATGTTCCCAAGCTTGCGAGGCCAGCTTGATCTGCGGTTCAGTGAGCCAGATGTGAGCATACTCGGAGAGTCCGATGTTGTATTTTTTGCGACCCCCCACGGGGTCGCACAGGCCATGGTGCCCGACGTCCTGGCGCGTGGCGCCAGGGTTATCGATCTGTCTGCTGATTTTCGTATCAAAGATGTGGGTCTTTGGGAGCGATGGTACGGACAGCCGCATGCGTGCCCGGATTTGGTGAACGACGCTGTTTATGGTTTACCTGAAATCAATCGAGCGACCATCGTATCCGCCAAACTGGTGGCCTGCCCTGGATGTTACCCGACCAGTGTCTTGCTGGGTTTCCTGCCGCTGCTTGCAACGGGGGGCATTGACGTTGACGATTTGATAGCCAGTGCTGCGTCTGGCGTCAGCGGCGCAGGGCGTGGTGCCAGTGTCGATAATTTGCATAGTGAAGTCAGCGATAGCTTCAAGGCGTACGGGGTTGCCGGTCATCGTCATTTACCAGAAATTGAGCAGGGGCTTGCTGAGGTTGCAGGAACAGCCGTGTCACTGACCTTCGTGCCCCATTTATTGCCCATTATCCGAGGTATTCATGCCACGTTGTACGCCACACTCGTCGAAGAGCGCGTAGATATCCAAACCTTGTATGAGCAATATTACGCCAATGAACCTTTTGTCGATGTGCTCCCTGCCGGAATGTTTCCGCAAACACGTAGTGTTCGCGGTGCAAATATTTGCAGAATCAGCGTGGTCAGGCCGCAGCAACGACAGAAGGTCGTGGTGATGTCGGTGATCGACAATCTGGTGAAGGGCGCTTCCGGGCAGGCCGTACAGAATATGAATGTGCTGTTTGGGTTGCCCGAAACCCGTGGTTTGACGGCTCCGCCACTCCTGCCCTGAAGGGACGATGACGTTGCGTAGTTTATGGAGTCGTGTTGCGACCGCGAAAATGCCAATCGCTATCGTTAGCATGGGTGTTCTGATGGTGTTTGCCGTTGGGTTCCTGGCGGGGAGCCGTTATTTTGGAGCAAAGATGACCACCGAGCGACGGCTCTCCGGCGTGGTGCGGGAGCAGAAGATACGGATTGCCGAGGCGGCAGCGGAGGCGACGAGTTTACGAACTGCAAGAGATGTTGATCGACAAGCGATGGAGTATTTGCGAAAGTCTGTCGCCGAATTGGATGCGCAGTTGTCCAGTCAGCGAGCGGAGTTAATGCTTTATCGCAAACTGCTAAAGAGCGAAAACATTGAAGATGGCCTGCATATTCTTGACGCCAGTATCACTGCGCGCGAGGAAGCGTTGTCGTTTGACTACAGCTTCGTAATTCGTCAGCAAGCCGCTTTGCTAAAAACTATTTCGGTTGATTATTCCGTGCAGGTCCTGGGTCAGCGGGACGGTAAACCGATCAGCTATCCCCTGGCCGATCTTGATGATGCGGTGGTAGCCACGTCGATAAAAACGAAACTCAAGTACTTTCGGGTAATTGAAGGTGTACTACAGTTGCCTGAGAACTTTGTTGCTCAAAGCGTGCTGGTAAGCGCCTGGCCAGCCGGCATGCCAGGCAAGCGTGTTGAGCAGACTTTTGACTGGCCACATACTGAGGAATAACTAGTGCGAAAAAAAGGCCGAATAAAACTTGGTGCTGATACGCCCACACTCATTGCCGAAGATACTCATGTGATGGGTGAGCTACGGTTCCAGGGTAGTCTTGAGATTGAGGGTGAAGTAACCGGCAATATCCTTGCTCAGGAAGCGGAGGAGTCGGCAGTCCGGGTGCTTGATAAAGGTTTGGTGCGTGGTGAGGTCCGTGTGCCTTCGGTATATGTTAGCGGTCGTGTTCACGGAGATATCCACGCTGATAGACTGGTCGAACTTGCCACCGACTCGGTAGTCGAAGGAAATGTCTACTACAACGTTCTTCAGGTCGAAAAGGGTGCTCAGGTAAACGGCAGTCTGGTGCAGGGCAAACAGGCACAGGAGGTTTCCAAAACGGTCGAGCCATCGGATCAATCTGGCGGTTTGGAGCAGGCTGGTACCGGTCTTTGCATAGCGCCAAAACAGGCGTGATATTGTAATCGCCGGTCTGCGCCCCAATGTTATCGGAATCTAATCGTACGTTGAAGTCCAGGTTGAAGACTATGCTCCAGGAGCAATTATGAGTGGTGCGGCAACTTTTACACCGAGTTCCATCAATATAACGACCAGGGCTGTCGCCAAGGTTAAAAGGTTGCTCGAAGAAGAAGGGAACGCTTCGCTGAAGTTGCGCGTGTTTGTTACCGGGGGCGGGTGTTCGGGGTTTCAGTACGGCTTTTCGTTTGATGAGGGTGTCGCTGAAGATGATACGACAGTTGAAAATGATGGCGTGGTCGTGCTGGTTGACTCCCTGAGTTTTCAATATCTTGCTGGCGCAGAGGTCGACTACACAGAAGGTCTGGAGGGTTCGCGATTCACTATCAACAACCCCAACGCTGCTACCACCTGTGGCTGCGGCGCTTCTTTTTCAGTATGAGTGGCTAGTACCCGGTATGACTGTCTGGGCACTGGATTGCCGTAGCAACAAATTTTCGCATACTTTAGTGATCTTGGGCGCTTTGGCGACATTGTGCTGTTGCAGTATTTTTGCCGCTAGCGCCGCAGAGCATTCTGTCGGTGGGATTGGCGCGGGCGTGCCGGGTTATCTTGCGCGTATTGAGCGGGATGATCCGCAGGAGGTGGAGCGAGCCCTGCGCAAAGCCGAACAGTATTACCTCGATAACGGAATGAATCCGGCATTGCCTGCCATAACGTTTGTCCTGCATGGGCCTGAGGTGGAGATTTTTTTCAGGGCGAACTACACACGCTATAAACCGATCGTTGATTTGGCAGCTCGATTGTCCGCTTTTAATGTTGTTGATATCAAAATCTGCCGTACTCGCCTTCGATTTCTGGAAACACCAGCCAGCAGTTTGTTGCCGTTCGTGGGTACCGTACCGTTTGGGCCAGCCGAAATTGAAAGGCTTGTTGAGCAGCAAGGGTTTGTTCAGTTTTAGTTAGTTAAGAGGCCGAGGTTGGGTCCGAAGCCCGCGTTGCGGTGAGCCGGTTTATATCTTGCTCAGCCGGCCCGGGTATATTCCGCCCAGGATAACCTCTCGACTCGCGCCAGTCACGGCTGGGAGGTTGCTTGGTAGGCGGAGTAAAGTGCGTTGCGCAAACCAGGCAAAAGCCAGAGCTTCAACTTGATATGGGTTGATACCTAGCTGCGCACTACTAGTAACAGGTATGGGAGCCAGACTCGTTTGGATGCTTCGCATCAGTGCCTCATTAGAAGCACCGCCACCACAAATATAAACCTCGTCTGGGGTGCCAGGCAGAGATGTAATACTTGCCGTGATTGAATTTGCGGTCAGCGCCAGTAACGTGGCCTGGATATCGCCGACAGAAAATTTTTGGTCGGCATTGGTTAGCAGTTGATCTAACCACTGTTCGTTAAAGGCTTCGCGCCCCGTACTTTTGGGTGGTGGCTCAGCAAAAAAGGGGTGTCTGAGGAGCGCTTTAAGCAAGGAGGGGATGGGTGTGTGGCTGGCGGCCCATGAGCCTGCACTGTCAAAAGGCCTATTAAGGTGCCTGTCGATCCAGTAATCCATCAGCCGATTGCCGGGCCCCGTGTCGAATCCAGAAGCCTGCCCCTGGGCTGGCAACCAGGTAACATTAGCCATGCCGCCGATATTAACGATTGCCCGATCCTTTTCCTCATGCTGGAAAGCGTATTGGTGGAAAGCCGGTGCCAGAGGGGCGCCCTGGCCCCCAGCGGCCATGTCGGCTCGCCGGAAGTCCGCAACGGTGGTAATGCCAGTTCGGGCAGCAATGATATTCGGATCACCGATCTGCAGTGTGAAAGCATGTGGGTGTTGCTCCGTAGCGGGGCGATGACGGATGGTTTGGCCGTGACTGCCAATGCCGCTGATCGCTGCGTGGGGGACCTCGGAAGCGGCTAGCAAGGCGGATACTGCGTCAGCAAATAGCTCACCCAGTTGATGGTCGCTGCTTCCAAGCAGGTCTATGTTGTCGCTGCCGGGGGTGGCAAGCGTCGCGAGTTGCCTGCGCAAGTCCTCGGGTATGTCGTGGCTGTGCCAGCCGAGCACTTTTGCTGGATGGGCGGGACTAAGCTCGGCCAGAACAGCGTCGATAGCATCCATGCTGGTGCCTGACATGAGCCCGACAAACAAGCTCGATTTGGCCTTCGCCATTATTGTTAATCGCTTAGGGTATTAAGCGCTACCTGCGTAGCCTGGAGTTGTTTTAATTTAGCGAGCAGCGGGATTGACTGAGCCATGAATTCGCTGCGTTGGTTGGCCGCTATCGGACTGGCTTCGGGGAGCTTGACTGTTCTGGGGTTATGATGAACGCCGTTGACGAGAAACTCATAATGTAAATGAGGGCCAGTAGCGTACCCGGTTGAGCCAACCGTGCCGATGACGTGGCGTTGTTTGACCGTCTGCCCCTGTCGGACCGTGCGTTTGTCCAGGTGAAGGTATTTGGTAACAAAGTTCTGGCGGTGTTGCACAAATACATAATTGCCGTTGGGTCGGCTGTAGCCTGAAGCGATAACTTTACCCTCGCCAGCGGCATAAACTGGTGTGCCACGAGGAGCGGCGTAATCGACGCCCCGATGCGCTCTAACGTATTTATGGATGGGGTGTAATCTGCGCATATTGAAATTTGAGCTAATTCGGGTGAAATCAAGAGGGGCGCGCAGGAAAGCCTTTTTCATCGGCTTGCCATCCGGGGCATAGTAGGTCGGTGTGCCGTCGCGATCCCTAAATAGTACCGCTTCGAAGGTTTTTCCCTGGTTGGTGAAGGTTGCAGCGAGGATGTCACCGTTGCCGACTTTCTCTCCCTGGAGGTGTTGTTCTTCGTAAATTACGCTGAATGTATCGCCACCGCGAATATCCAGGGCAAAGTCAATATCCCAACCAAAAATGTTGGCCAACTCCATTATTTTGGCTTCGCTTAGCCCCGCTCGGCTGGCGTCGAGAAATAGGGAGTTTTCGATCCGGCCCTGCTTGAAGGCAGGGATAATCTCCGGTGTGTAAAGAATTTTCTCGCCTTTAAAAATGGTGCCGTCACGTGTATACAGATAGTGTTCCAGCTTCGATCGAGAATATTTCACCTCGGCGAGTTGGCCGTTATCGCTAAGCGCCGCCGCGATTGTTTCGCCCGGCTTCAGGTTTTTCAGGTGGGAGGCTTCCTGGCTCGCATTTGCCACCGCATAGACGTCCGACTCGGTCAGGCCCAGGCGCTTGAATGCAGAGGTAAGGTTATCGCCGTTGACCAGAGTGGTTGGCCGCCAGTCGTGCTGGGAGTTTTCGGCAGTCGGGGCCGTTGACTGGACATCCGGCGTAGCTTTTGTCTGGCGGCTTACAGCAGGCAGATCATTGCTTTCATTTGACGGGTTGACCTGCGGTACCCCGAGGGTTGCATATTCGGTTCCAGTATCCGAGTGGGGCAGCTCGACGGCGAGCACCTGGCGCTTGGCCTCGACATTTTCCGAGGGAATCAGCGATAGGAGGATTACGGTGCTAAAAGCAACCGCCCCGGCCGCCGCGAGGTGCGCCCGTGGCAGCGATGTGGCAAACAGGTTTTGCCAGAAAGCGTGGCGTTTTTTTGTAGGTTCCATGCGGGTGTTCTTTAATTTTCCTGGGTGTGGGTTATAACCTGTGGAGTTATAACAAAAAAGAGATGGGTGTTAAAGGCAAAAACTAGTTTTTGAGACTGGATTCCACTTGTTTTTGAGTTGGGATAATGTATGGTTTGCCGTCTTTTTTGGCGGCCACGAATGAGCGGGATTATGACTGAAAGCGGTATCTCTTTGCTAGCAGATTTAAACCGTCGCAGGCTTGTTGCGCAAATGACCAGCGGAGAGGAGCTCTCGCCGCATCTCGATCAATCGCGGGTGGTGTACTGCGGCTTCGATCCGACGGCCGACAGTTTACATATAGGCAGCCTGGTGCCTTTATTGGCGCTGCGGCGTTTCCAGCTCGCTGGGCATAAGCCGCTGGTGTTGGTTGGTGGGGCTACCGGCCTGATTGGCGATCCTAGCCACAAAGCCGAAGAGCGGCAGTTAAACACTCCCGACATAGTTGCGCGTTGGGTGGCGCGTCTCAGGCAGCAGGTTTCCGGTTTCCTCGATTTCGATGAGGGCTGCGCTGGAGCGGTCGTTGTCAATAACCTGGATTGGGTCGGGCAGATCTCAGCGCTCGATTTTTTACGCGATATAGGGAAGCATTTTTCGGTTAACGCAATGGTGAATAAGGAGTCAGTCAGACAGCGCATCGAGCGGGAAGGGGCCGGCATATCATTTACTGAGTTTTCATATTTGTTGCTGCAGAGTTTCGATTTTGCTGAATTGTATCGGCAGTATGGTTGTACCGTGCAGATCGGAGGATCCGATCAGTGGGGAAACATCACCGGAGGTATTGATCTGGTCAGGCGGCTACACCATGCGCAGGTGTATGGCTTAACCTTACCGTTGATCACCAAAGCTGATGGCACCAAGTTTGGTAAAACTGAAGCGGGTACAGTTTGGTTGGATGGCGCCAAAACATCGCCCTATGCGTTTTATCAGTTCTGGATCAACACTGCTGACGATGATGTCTACAGATTTTTGCGGTTTTTCACGTTTCTGCCAGTTGATGAACTATTGGAGATAGAGCGTGTAGATATGGAGAGTAGAGGGAGGAAGGCTGCACAGGCGATCCTGGCGAAAGAGGTGACCCGACTGGTTCACGGGCCTGGGGGGTTGGCCGCAGCAGAGCGTATCTCCGAAGCGTTATTTTCTGGCCGATTTAATGACATGATCGAGGGTGATCTGGAGCAATTAGCATTGGATGGTATGCCCAGCACGGCGGTTTCCGGTGCGGAGCTTTCTCTTGTAGACGCGCTGGTGTCAACAGGGTTGGCGATGACGCCTCGCGGCGAGATAACTCAGGGGCAGGCACGCAAGTTTATTCGTGATGGTGCGATTCAGATCGACGGGCAGCTGGCTGCGGATCAGGAGGCGGTATTGCAACGCAATGATGCGCGGTTCGGCCGCTTCCATGTGTTGCGGCGAGGGAAAAAGAATTTTCACCTGCTACAGTGGGTATAAAGGCAGTGGATTCATGGCCTTAGCAGTCTCACGCAGTATGCAGCGGGACAAACTTTTAGGCTTGAGTGAAAAAGTTTGTTGACAGCGCGCATTGAGTCGCTAGAATGCGCGCCTCGCTTGAGCGGTTACACATATCAAGCGGAGTGTTTTTGCGGTTTTAGAGAGTATTAAAAATCGCAAAAACAGTTGACTAAACGGCTGTAGTCGGTAAGATACGCAGCCCGCTCAAATGAGCGAACGTTCTTTAACAAATTGATCAGGCAAAGCGTGTGAGTGCTTGCTGAAATGATTCAGGTGACAACGAATCATCAAATGCAAGTAACTCATCATATTTTATACATGGTAAGCCAAAGTATTTGAGCCGAGTTTTTGGTGGTAAAGCGGGTAACTGCGAAACCGCCACCTCTTGTCAGTTATGTAGTCGGCAGAGGTAAAAGATTTAAACTGAAGAGTTTGATCATGGCTCAGATTGAACGCTGGCGGCAGGCCTAACACATGCAAGTCGAGCGAGAAAGGTTTTCGGACTGAGTAGAGCGGCGGACGGGTGAGTAACGCGTAGGAATTTGCCCAGTAGTGGGGGACAACTCGGGGAAACTCGAGCTAATACCGCATACGCCCTATGGGGGAAAGCAGGGGATCTTCGGACCTTGCGCTATTGGATAAGCCTGCGTCGGATTAGCTAGTTGGTGGGGTAAGGGCCCACCAAGGCGACGATCCGTAGCTGGTCTGAGAGGATGATCAGCCACACTGGGACTGAGACACGGCCCAGACTCCTACGGGAGGCAGCAGTGGGGAATATTGGACAATGGGGGCAACCCTGATCCAGCCATGCCGCGTGTGTGAAGAAGGCCTTAGGGTTGTAAAGCACTTTCAGTGGGGAGGAAAAGCTAGTAGATAATACCTGCTAGCCCTGACGTTACCCACAGAAGAAGCACCGGCAAACTCCGTGCCAGCAGCCGCGGTAATA
>TARA_R110000787_G_scaffold70646_4_pt1 | contig 15617 bp, 13 predicted proteins | sample TARA_R110000787 | Tara Oceans TARA_R110000787 (sample SAMEA4397920) | marine metagenome | biome: Polar Biome; feature: [DCM] deep chlorophyll maximum layer (ENVO:01000326); material: water (ENVO:00002006), including particulate matter (ENVO:01000060) such as... | depth 35 m
TTCCTTAGGTTTGTAAACCAAACATCTGGTTGATGCTCTTCCATGGCTCTTTTGAAAGGTTCTAATTTTACTTGCTCTGAAAATAATTTATGATTTGGCTCATTAATTTGAGGAATACCTAGGACTACATCTCTATGCGCTGTGGTTTGTTTTGGCACATATAATTGAATGTTTAAATTCATTTTTTTAATTAAGTCTTCGGCATGTTTATACGTATTTGAAGTATTATACCCAGTATCGCACCAGATTACTTTGATATCTTCTTTAATTTCAGAAACAACATGTAGAATTGCTACTTCGTAAGGCCTGAAATTTGTTGTGACTACTGGGTTTTTAGCAATACTCAATGTAAGTTCTACAATTTCTTTTGGTGATTTCCCTTTTAGGATTTCATTTAGTGTCTTGATACATGTTTCCATTATTTTCCCCATTTTATTTTATTCCATAATCTTTCGTGAAAAAAGTATAACAATAACTTTGAGACGAGTTCAAATGCTCCGATTGATAATGCTACTTCTAGCGTTCCTGTAATAATCCATGAGATCATAAAGGTTACAAATGTTGCCATAACCCTCCAACTCATCGTTTTTGCAATACTCCGCTCAACTTTTTCTGTTCTTTCTTCGCTATACATTTAATGCTTGTTTGATATCTTCTATGATATCATTATAATTTTCTAGACCTACAGACACTCTAATTAATCCATCTGTAATTCCTACTTCTAATCTATCTTCTCTAGATAATTTACCATGTGTAGTTGATGATGGATGCGTAACAATAGTTCTTGTGTCTCCTAAATTTGCTGAAAGTGAACACATCTTAATATTATTTAAAAATTTTCGTCCCGCTTCAATGCCTCCTTTGATTTCAAAAACAACAATATTTCCGCCCATTTTCATTTGTTTCTTTGCAATTTCATAGCTGGGATGAGATTTCAAAAAAGGATATTTCACCATATTTGCATGTGGATGTTCTTCAAGAAACGTAGCAATTTTTAATGCATTTCCACAATGCCTTTCTACACGGATTGCTAATGTTTCTATGCTTTTTGATAGTATCCAAGCATTAAATGGCGACATTGCTGGCCCAGTATTTCTTGAAAACAGATATACTTCTTTGATCAACTCTTTTTTACCAACTGTTACTCCACCTAAAACCCTCCCTTGACCATCTATTAATTTTGTTGCGGAATGAATCACCAAATCTGCTCCAAATTGGATAGGATTTTGAAGGTATGGAGTCGCAAAACAGTTATCTACGATAAAAATTAGATGGTGTTTTTTTGCCAATTTCCCTAATTGCTCTAAATCTAGAACATCAACACCTGGATTTGTTGGTGTTTCTATATACAGAATTTTTGTATTGGATTGAATTAAACCTTCTATCTGATCTACTTCATCTACATTAAAATAACTTGTCTCAATATTCCATTTTAGAAAATATTTAGTAAATAGTGTATGAGTTGAACCAAAAATAGAACGACATGAAACCACGTGATCTCCAGCATTTAATAGTGCTGCAAACGTTGAGAAGATTGCAGACATTCCTGTTGCAAATGCATAACCACTTTCAGCTCCTTCTAATACAACCATTTTATTAACAAACTCAGTGGTATTTGGATTTGAAAATCGACTATATAAATTACGTTCTTTTTCTTCAGCAAATGAAGCTCGCATTTCTTCAGCATCTTCAAACACAAAACTGGACGTTAAATACAAAGGAGTAGAATGTTCTTGAAATTGAGAACGTTCTGTTTGTAATCGTATGGCATTCGTTTCAAAACTCATAGATTATAATTTTTCAACAATTTTAGTACGATTAAAAATCGGTTTTATAATTTTTTCTAATTGATCAAATTCTATCAAAAATGCATCATGTCCGTGAATTGATAAAATTTCATGATAAAACACACTAGAATTTGATTTTAACATTTCTAAATAGGTGTCTTTATTCTCTTTTGCGGTAAAGAACAAATCAGAATCTACAGCTACAATATGTATGTTGGCTTTAATTTTATTTAATTCATCAATCCAATTTTCATCACTTGTGACTTCAATTGTTCTTAACAAATGATTCATCATCTTGTAGGAACTCAACTGAAATCGTTCTTGCAATTTTTTACCATGATGTAACAACCAACTTTCGATATTGAAAACTCCTAGTTTTTTATTAACGGAGCGATTGAATTTAGCTTTATACGATTCTGGAGAACGATAACACATCATTGCATGCATTCTTGCATCATGAACAGGCTTACTTGAATTCAATAAAAATTGTTCTTGAATTCGACAATTAGCAATCAACCAATCTGTAGACTTCCAATCGGTAGCAATTGGAATTAAATGTATTGCAATATCGTTTTTGATAGCTGCCATTTCCCAAGCAATCCCTCCTCCTAAAGAACCTCCTATAATGGCAAATAATTGTTTGACCCCTATTTGTTCTAATCCTTTAAGAAATAAACTTGCAATATCTTTTGCAACAAAATCTTGATAATTATCAATCAAAATATCATCAAATCCATTTCCTGGAATATTAAAAGCAATAATGGTATATTGATTTGTATTAATAGGTTTTTTATCCCCTATTAAATCTTGCCACCAGCCATTTTTTCCTGTCACTAAACTATTTCCAGTAAGTGCATGATTAACCATGACAACAGGAGCAGTTCCTAATTTTTTTCCAAACAATTGATAACTTAATTGAACGTTTGAAAGCTGAAAACCGCTCTTAGTTGTATGATTTTCTATCCCTGTATGTAAAAGTTTTGAATTCAAATTTTAGAAAAGGCTGCTATTAAATCTTCTTTTAAATCTTCTATGTTTTCTAATCCTACGGACAATCGAATTAAATCATTTGCTACTCCAGCATCAGCTTGTTGATCTTCAGACAACTGTTGATGAGTGGTGCTTGCTGGATGAATAATTAATGATTTGGTGTCTCCAATGTTCGCTAATAGTGAAAATATTTTTACATTATCGGCAATTGCTTTCGCAGCATCAAAACCTCCTTTTGCTCCAAAGGTTACAACTCCACTTTGACCGTTTGGCAAATACTTATCAGCTAGTTTTTTGTACTTGCTAGACGCTAATCCTGGATAGTTTACCCAAGCAACTTCTTCTTGTGCTTCTAACCATGTTGCTAATGCCAACGCATTTTCTGAATGTTTTTGAATTCTAATTTCTAAGGTTTCTAATCCTTGAATAATTTGGAATGCATTGGTTGGACTCAATGCACCACCAAAATCTCTCAATCCTTCTAAAATCAGTTTAAAAGTAAACGCTGCTGCTCCCAGAGCTTCATGATATACCAATCCATGATATCCTGCTGATGGTTCTGTAAATTCTGGAAATTTTCCGCTAGACCAATCAAAAGTTCCAGCATCAATAATTGCACCTCCTAAAGAATTTCCTTGTCCGCCTATATATTTTGTTAAGGAATGAATGACAATATTTGCCCCATGTTTGATTGGATTCAGCAAAGCTGGTGTTGCTACTGTATTATCTACAATAAAAGGAACTTTAGCTGTTTTTGCGTGAACAGAAATAGCTTCCAAATCTAGTACATCTAATTTTGGATTTCCTAAAGACTCCACAAAAAATGCTCTTGTGTTTTCTTGCACAGCATCACCAAAACTATCAGGATCAGAAGCATCAACAAACGTTGTGGCTATACCTAATCTAGGTAATGTTACGCTTAGTAAATTGTAGGTTCCACCGTACAAACTACTTGAGGCAACAACATGATCTCCTGCTTTTAGTAAAGTTAAAAAACCTGTAGCAATAGCTGCGGTTCCTGAAGCAAATACGACAGCTCCAATACCACCTTCTAAGGCCGCCAAACGATCTTGTAAGATTTGGTTTGTAGGATTGTTGAGTCGTGTGTAAATAAACCCTAATTCTTTCAGCGAAAAAAGATTCGCTGCATGATCTGAATCATTAAAAACATACGACGTTGTTTGATAAATAGGAACTGCTCTTGCCCCTGCTGTTTGCTTTACATCATGTCCTGCATGTAATGCATTTGTTGAAAATTTTAATGTACTCATTTTTCTAATTTGAATGATTAAATAATTAAATTTAAAAGTCAAAAAAACCAACTCATAAGAGTTGCTTTAAAGAAAAATGTTAAAAAGAAATCATAGAAATTACAGGTATGTAATTTCTTTTGAGTTATCTATCCTTGACTTTAATAGTCTGGGTAGAATTTAGCACCTTCTTTGAAATTCTGAATGTATTCAGAACACACAAAGGGTTGCTAAGGCTTCACAGGGTCTAATCCCTCTGCCTTTCTTGATAACAATATTCAATAAGTATTTGAACTTTTGATAGACAAATATTCAGTTAGAAAAGTTTAATATCCAAATATAATCTACTTTATTTTTAAATTTTTAGGTATTTCTTAGTTTTCAAGCTATATAATTTGATTATCAACAAAAGCATTTCTTCTTTTAATACTTTTTCTATGAAATAAATTTATTTTTAAGTGTGGGTTTTAGATTTTAGATGTAAATTCGCCTTTTAATTGGAGGAAAAATTTGACTGATTGCAACCTCTTATCCTGAATTAATTTTCAGAATAAATAAAAATGCTAAAGCAGTAATTCATTACTTCTTTTGGCGACCAATCAGACTAAATTTTCTCTTTTTTAATAATTTAAAAGATATATTTATGTCATATTTATTTACTTCAGAATCTGTGTCTGAAGGACACCCAGATAAGGTTTCAGATCAAATTTCCGACGCTTTAATTGATAACTTTTTAGCATTTGATGCTGATTCTAAAGTTGCTTGTGAAACCTTAGTTACAACAGGACAAGTTATTTTAGCTGGTGAAGTGAAGTCTAAAACTTATTTAGATGTTCAGCAAATCGCTAGAGATGTCATCAACAAAATTGGATATACAAAAAGCGAGTATATGTTTGATGGAAATTCTTGCGGTGTTCTCTCTGCAATTCATGAACAATCTCCTGATATTAATCAAGGAGTTGATAAGAAAAACAAAGAAGAACAAGGAGCTGGTGATCAAGGGATGATGTTCGGATACGCAACTGATGAAACAGAAAACTACATGCCATTGGCTTTAGAGTTATCTCATCGATTGTTAATTGAATTAGCTGAATTAAGAAGAGAAAATAAAGACATTACATACTTACGACCAGATGCAAAATCTCAAGTAACCATTGAATATTCTGATGATAACGTTCCACAAAGAATTGATGCAATTGTAGTTTCTACTCAGCATGATGATTTTGATAAAAGTGATGACGTTATGTTAACTAAAATTAAATCAGATATTGTTTCTGTTTTAATTCCTAGAGTTATGGCAAAGTTACCTGTAAACATTCAAAAATTATTTACAGATGATATTACCTATCATATCAATCCAACTGGTACGTTTGTAATTGGCGGACCTCATGGAGATACAGGCTTAACAGGTAGAAAAATTATTGTTGACACCTATGGTGGTAAAGGAGCACACGGAGGTGGAGCATTTTCTGGAAAAGATCCTTCTAAAGTAGATAGATCTGGAGCATATGCAACACGTCATATTGCTAAGAATTTAGTTGCTGCTGGTTTGTGTAAAGAAGTTTTGGTTCAGGTTTCCTATGCAATTGGAGTTGCAAAACCGACTAGTATTAATGTTGAGACGTATGGAACTTCTACGATAGATATGACAGACGGAGCTATTAGTAAAGTGGTTGAATCACTTTTTGATATGAGACCTTATTTTATTGAACAACGTTTAAAATTAAGATCACCTATTTATTCTGAAACTGCTGCTTACGGACATATGGGAAGAACTCCTGAAGTAAAAACAGTAACGTTTTCAAATCCAATGGGAGAAACAGTTTCTCTAGAAGTAGAAACATTTACATGGGAAAAATTAGATTATGTTGAGAAGGTAAAAGAAGCTTTCAAACTATAATTTATAAAAAATATTTAGTCAAAAACCCACTACAATTGTAGTGGGTTTTTTGTTTCCTTTAATCTTGTTATCTTTAAGATTGAATATGAATAGAAAAAGAAGACCTCAAAATTTTAGCGGATTTGGACTCGTTCGGACAAAGACTTATGTTGTTACCAGTAAACCGAAAATTCCTTTTGAAAAGATAAAACAAATCTATGGTGATGAATTGGAAAGATTTATATCTAAAAAAGGAACGACAAAAAAGAAGATTCGATTTTCAAAAGAAGAATCTAAAAAAATAAAAAGAAGGGTTGCTTCAATTATAAAAAAACAGAAAAAAGAATTCTACTTTAAAGTATTTGTTATTTATCTTGTAGTTATTACATCAATAATTTTAAGTTACTTTATTCTTCAATAACCGAATATCTTTCATCCGTTTCCAAGCCAATTTATGCCTTTGTTTATATAACCAAAGACAACCTAAATCTAATCCAAAGTAGAAGAAACTGATTCCACTTGGCGGATTTGCACTTGGCAAAAATGTAAAATAATCAAATGCTGTGCTAGGCCATTTCCAACATTCATAACCAGTTCCCGTAATTTCTAAAAAAATAATTGATAAATACATGGTTAAATAAAACAAGCGTTCTCTTGGTTTGTTCCGTAGAATTAATAATGTTGCTATGGTTAAGACAAATCCAAATACATCGCTTTTAAAAGCTAAAAACGCTGTTGCGTAAAGTAAAATTAGTGCTGTAAATACTTTTTCAAGCAATTTAACATTCTTCTTTGTAAAAGCTGTTTTTATAAAATAAAGGACTCCAATATAGACTAATGCATGTCCCATTGGAATATAATGAGGAATATTTTCTAATCGATACGTATACATCCCCAAACCAATTGAAAATAAATACTCTCCAACATAACCAATCAACACTGCATAAATCATTAGTTCTCTAATTCTTGGAGAGGCTTTCCATAGAACTATGGAAAAGATGATCACCATCAAAAGATTAGCGAACCACTGAGATTCTTGATATGTATTTACAATGTATTTACTGTCGATAAAAAGCCCTATAAAAATATATAGGAATAAAATTCCTAGTGTTTTTAAGAAGGCTGGAAAAAATGTTTTAGAAGTAATTACACTCATACTTTTAAGAAAAAATTGCTTTTCGTAATTTCTTTTTTATTTGTTTTGTAATATCTGCAGGATAGGTTCTTTCCCCCATCAAGATTTGAGTCATCACTTCACAAATTCTATCTCCATATTTTTTAATGAGGAAGTTTCTGATTTTTTCATTCTCATAAAAGAGTTTAGATAAACGCACGCCTGTTTTTAGTTCAGGAATTAATGTTTTATTGAGTTTAGAATTGTATGTTTCTTCAGCTAACTTCTTATCAAGCTTACTTTCAATAATAGATTCTGCAGCCATAATTCCTGAAAATATGGCATTGGAAATTCCTTCCGCTGTTAATGGATCTGCAAAACCAGCTGCATCACCCACTAAGAAAACACCTTTTCTTACACATCCGTCTGTTCTTGGTGTTACAGGGATTTGAAATCCGTGCATTTGCTCACTTACAACTTCTGTAATTCCTAACGTATTTTCCATGTATTCGCGATAGAGTTTTTTGAAATCTACTTTCACTCTTCTAAAGGAAGCCAATCCAATTGACAAATGATTTTTCTTTGGGAAACACCAACCATAACCCATAGGAATTGCATCAAAATCTAAACGAACACTTTTAGATAGCCTTTCAAAATCTTCTGAAGTTACTTCAACTTCATATTCTAAGGCTGGAATTAACAAACGCGTATCTTCCACCCAACCCGTCAATTTTGCAGTTGGACTTAAAACTCCATCTGCAGCGATAACAAATTTTGTTTTCACATCACCTTGCGAAGTATGAAGCGTAATTTCATCTTCAAAAGTGATGTCTTTTAGTTTGTGATTTTCAAGTATTATAATTCCTTTCTCTTTTGCTTTTTCAACTAAGAAATTATCAAAATCATCTCGCATTACCATACTAATGATAGGTTCTTTTCTTTCTGAAACAACATGAACCCCCATTTTCTCAAAAAAAGCATCGACTTTAAAAAATTCCTTTTCTACTACAGAACTTACATCAAAAGGCATTTTTCGTCTTCCTCTATAAGCAAAACCACCTCCACATGTTTTATATCTTGGTAAGGTTTCTTTTTCAATAATTACGGTAGAAATTCCATTTTTAGCAAGCTCAAATGCTGCTGACGCACCTGCTGGGCCACTTCCAATTATCGCAACGTCAAATACTTTTATCATATGAATCTTTTATCTTTCTATGCGAAAATACAAATCAAAATAAAAAGCCTCTCTATAATAGAAAGGCTTTTTTAAAATTTATACAATATAATCTATAATTGATATCGAACTCTGACACTTACAAATCTTGGTAAGATAAATGTTTCTGTAAGAGAATTAGAGAAAACACCTGCACCAACATTTGCAGTAGAACTTGTCCCTAATAAGTTACTTCCTACTAGTTCATATTCCCATTTAGCATCTCTATCTTTTCTGTACGCAAAAGTCATATTCCAAATTTTAAACCTATTGTTTACTTTTCCATTTTGTTTTACCTCCGTGTAAGCAAAGTCACTTTTAAAAGTAAGAGAATTCCAGATATAAGCATCAAAATTAATAGACGGTCTATGTGTTACACTATTAAAATTCACTGGACGATTACTAATAACTTGATCTGTAAGACTTAATGTGTAACGCAAGCTCACATTAGGTGCTTTCCTGAAATTTGTACCAATACTAGTTGTATACGATTGATTATAAAGCTGACTTTCATTCGCTACATCATTATTAAACTGAAAACTTTTAGCATACGTTAGTCTTCCATTGATAGAGGCTCTTATCTTCTTAATTGTTTTCCCTAATCGCACAAAACCTGTTAAAGATTCATTGTCAAACGGGGAGTTCAAATTGGTACTCGTAGAAACAACAGACCCTGGTATAAAATTGATATTTCTATTGATTTGGTCAATAGTCTTACTGTAGTTCACAGTTGCAATAACATTACTAGCATTATATAAATTAAAGCTGCTGTATGTTAATCTAGCATTATGAGAGCTAGCATTTATCAAATCAGCATTCCCTGAAAAGAATGAATTATAACTATTTGCTACAATTCCTCTAGCGATTTGATTTACATCAGTAAAATTAACTCGTTGTCTATAATCTAAAGTAAGACTTTCACTTCTTTTAAATTGTGCGATCATTTTAAATTCTGGTAGAAATTTTAAAAATTTATCTTCAAAAAATTCAACACCATACTGAGTATTATTTACATTATAAGCATGTGCTGTAAAACCTGGAGTAAATGTAAAGATTCCCGATTTTGCTCTATATCTAGCTCCAACATATAAATCTGTAAAATTATATTCCGTGTCATTCGTTGTTTGTGGATCTGTAAGACCTCCTATTGAAGGATTTGGATCTAAGGTTGTTCCATTAGCATCTAATACTTGGAAGAATCTAGAATTAAAATTTTGGCGACTAAGAATTGTTCCAGTGACAAAATTTAAATTACTTTTTTCATCTATAATATAATAGTAATCTAATTTAGCATCTGCTTGGTTAGATTTTACTCTTCTATTTTGATTTAAATTATAAAACTGTAAGCTTCTATCAAGTCCTAAATCTAAAGCTGCATCATCAAAACCGTCACGAGGATTATTAAAATCAGTTGAATCGTTATTTAGTGGGTCATTCTCTAAAGATGCAACATAAAACGGGTCTTCATTTTGTAATAAATGTGAAACCTCTACAGCAAGAATGTTTTTTTCATCGATTGTATAGAAATAACTTATATTTTGATTTATTGTAAATGGAGTTGCATTTTCGGCTACAGCAACATCACTCAATATCAAAGAATTGACGCTATTAACTGTGCGTTCGTTAGAAAACCTTCCAATAACATCGTAATTTAGTTGGCTATTAAAATTCTTTTTATAAGTGGCACTAAATTTAAATAATCCTGTATTACTAAATTGATCTGTACTATTTTGAATAAAATCATCTGGAACAATTAAAGCTTCATCAATTGGCGTAGTTGGATCATCTGGTGTGTCAAAATAATCGATTGCTGTATTTCTTCTTTGTCCGTTAGCATTACTAGACCAAATTAAAAATCCACTCAGGTCTAATTTCTTATTTGGAGAATAACTAAAATTTAAAGCTGTTAGTTTTGTCTCTATTCTGTTTGCATTTCTTGCGTTCGCATTTAAGAATCCTATACCGGCACTTCCTAAACTCAAATTAGTTCCGTTTGAAGGGCTCTGACTTCTAAAACCTCCACTAAAATTTCTAATGTCACGTCTACCTAAAACAACTTCTCCTATATTGTTAATATCTCCAATAACATTTAATGTATATTTTGGGGTGTAATAGAAAAGTTTGGGTTGAAAAAGGTATAGATTATCATTTGGAGAATCTCCAATACCGGCAGTAACATCACCAAACCAAAAATTCTTTTTTCCTTCTTTTAATTTAATATTAATTGCAATTCTACCTTCATTATCTTGGACACCTCTTAGTTGACTTACATCTCCATAATTACGTAGTACCTGAATTTTATCAACTGCATTTGAGGGAATGTTTTTTGTTGCAAGTTTGGTATCTCCATCAAAGAAGTCTTTCCCATCAATCATTACCTTCTCTACTACTTTTCCTTCTATTTCTATTTCACCTGCATCATTAACCTCAACTCCCGGCAGTTTCTTTAGAACATCTTCTAGCTTTCGCTCTGTTCCATTTTTAAATGAATCTGCATTGTAGATGATAGTATCACCTTTTATGGTTACTGGCATACTAGAAACAATATTAATTTCATCTAGCATATTGTCATTAGACATGGTGTAATTCTTTACTATATCAACGTCTTTGGTACTTAAGATAACGTCTATTGCTTTTAAACCTACATAACTAATCTTAATATTATAGACCGTGTTTTTCTTTAAATCGAGCTTATATTTTCCATTAGCATCTGTAAATCCATATGAGGCAATTCTTTTTGTTACAGTATCTAATGCAATTACATTAGCCATTTCAAGAATCCCAATAGAATCTTTGACAACACCTGTTAGTTTAATTTGGGCAGTTGAAATACCACTCACCATTAAAATGGCAATAATTGCTAATTTTTTCATTTATTATTTAATTAAGTCTAGTTAGATCTTCCTCTTCCGCCTCTTCTATTTTGAAATTGCTGGCGAAGTTCTTCAGATTTTATTTTCATCATAGTATTAAATTCATCCCTAGAAACTTTTTTTCCTTTAGTAGGTTCTTTTATTTCTATTGATTTTTCTGGATTGATGACAATTTCTGTACATAACATGGTAGTTCTTCCTGCATTGATTTCTAAAATCAATCCTGGTAATCCCCAATATTCTGCAGGCCCTGCACTAACAGGAATTTGAGGTGTATACCATGCTGTTACTATTTGAGTTTTTATTTCAGGCTTCTTTTCTTTTACTTTCGTAGAATCTTTCTTCTGAGCACCTCTTCCTCTTCTACCAAAAATACTACCCCAATCTATGGTATTATCAACCTTCTCCATCGTAGCTTTATAACATGTATATTGACCAATTTTCCTAGTTTCGCCAGTCATTTCCCATTGTGGCATTTCCATTTCTTCAACGATTCGGAAACGTTTACTAAATTGCTCAACATCTTCAGTCATTTTTTTGTCTTTTACGTTCTTGTAAATAGAACCCTGACCGTTGCTTGCCCCCCAACTACGTCCACCCCCTGTTCCTGGGGCGTCTAACTTTACATTTTCTTTAAAAGCAGATTCTGATTTGTTAAAACTTAGCGTATATGTTTTCTCTAAAAAGTTTTTAAAACGAGCCATCATCTGTTTCTTTTGTTGCTCTGGCATTTTATCAAATCTAGACATGTCCATTGATCTTTTTGACATGTATGTAGCTTTTCCTTCAAACTTTCTTTGAGAGAAGACTACTATGGTAAATAGTAGAAAGGATAGTGTAATTAATTTTTTCATTAGTGCTTGGTTTAGATATTTTCTGTAAAAATAATACTTACAATAGATTATAAGACTTAAAAAAAACCTAAAAGTTTAATCTTTTTTAAAAAATAGTAAACAAAACCTGATTTTAACCCCCAATTCTAATTTCAAACCCTTTACCATCTCTACTCCTGTTACGATTCATCATCTCTTTAATTTTTTCTAAAGAAATTTCACTAAACTTTTCTCTACTAACCACTTTTCCTTTAGTAGGTTCTTCAATTTTCACTTTCTTCGTAGGATTCATAATTATTTCTGTACAAACAATCGTTTGGTTACCGTCATTAATCTCTAAAATTAAACCTGGTAATCCCCAGTAATTATCTGGCCCATTATTTACAGGTACTTCGGGAGTATACCAAGCAATGGTTTTTCTCATTTCTTTTTTGGTAACTTTCTTTAAATCACCATCAACCATATCCATATTTGTATTTTCAATCTCCCTTTCAAATATGGCTTTATAACATGTGTAAGTTCCTATGTTCTTAGTTTCACCGGTAAGTTTCCATTCATATTTTACTAAATCATCTTTTACTAAAAAAACTTTACTCATTAATTCAACTTTATTAGCAATTCTGTTTTCTTTAATATTTTTATATAAAAGATCAGAACCACCGCCGCCACCAAAACTCATGACCATTACTCCGCCATTAGATGATTGCGGGGTTGGTGAATTTAATTGTACATCTTCTTTATAAGTAGACTCTGTTCTAGTAAAGTTTAATTCAAATGTTTTTTGAAACATTTTACTCATTTGAGCTTCTAGTTGTTTTTGCAAATCAGGATTTTGAGCTACTTGAGTACTATCCAACTTAAAACTTGATTTTCGATGTGTTTTATAGGTTGCCTTCCCATAAAAATCTTGAGCAGATATTGAAAATGCTAAGAGAAATAAGATAATAAAAATTTTAGATTTCATTGTTTTTGGTTTTTATTTTGATGCTACAAATATGCAACCCATAAATACATTATTGGGTTAATGAATGTTAACGTGTGTTAAGCAATTCTTTAAATTAAACTTAAGACTATACCTTTGATGTATGAATACTAAGAAATACAAATGGGTTTTATATTTAATTACCTCTACAATAGTAATTACAATTATAGTTCAGTTGTATTGGAATTATAATAATTATATAGATAACAAACAGCGAGTAAAAAATGAGATTCAGATCAGTTTAGACAATGCTATTGAAACGTATTATTCTGATTCTTCTATGAAAAGTTTTTTTGGTATAACTACTACCGAAAACTTACAAGACATCCGTATCTCTGGGGATTTTTGGACAAAAAAAGATTCTATATCAAAAACAGCTGGCTATACCTTAGATTTTTTTAATGAAGCTTATAAAGCTGAAGAGAATAAAAAATTCCCTAAACTAACAGATTCTATTCTTGTAAATGATTCTATTTTCAAAAAATCCCTTAAAAGACATTCTTTTAAATTCGGAGATAATTATCCGATAAAAATTAAAGAACACAGACTCGTTGATAGCTTAAATGTAATTAAAGGCATTAATAGCATTATTATAGCGCTAACAAATGATGAAATAAATTTTAAAGAATTAGATTCAATTTTTCAAACAGAACTACAATCAAAGAATATTTCTTCTAAATATTATTTTAGTTATTATGTAGATGACAGTTTACGAATCTCTACTAGTAAAGGAGAAAAATTTAAGGTAGATCTAACTGCTAAATCTACCTACTTAAGGTATAATCAGAAATTAATTATTTCTCTTAATAAAGTAACATTTGATGCTGTTAAAAAAGGGTTTATCGGGGTGTTTATTTCATTTATCTTATCGTTAACAATAATTTCTACGTTGTTTTACTTGTTAAGGATTATCAAAAAACAAAAAGAACTTGCAGAAATTAAAAACGACTTAATTAGTAATATTACGCACGAATTTAAAACGCCAATTGCTACCATATTTACCGCAATTGAAGCAATAGAAAACTTTAATGTTCTTGATGATAAAGAGAAAACACACAGCTATTTATCAATGTCTACTATTCAGCTCCAGAAGTTGAATCAAATGGTTGAAAAATTATTAGAAACAGCCACGCTAGATTCTAAAAATTTAATGCTAAAAAAGGAGGGAATTGATATAGTAGAACTCATTAAAAAAATCTCTTTAAAACATCAGGTTTTAACTGAAAAAAAACTCGATTTCTCTTCAAATATATCTTCAAAAAAAGTTATAATTGATTCTTTTCATTTTGAAAATTCTGTCTCTAATTTAATTGATAATGCCATTAAATATGGTGGAGATAAAATTGAAATAAATGTAAACGTAGTTCTCAATTTTGTTGAAATTTTAATTGCAGATAATGGGAGCGGGATTGAAAAAAATCAACAAGAAAAAATCTTCGATAAATTTTATAGAATACCGAAAGGAAATAGACATGACGTAAAAGGATTTGGAATTGGATTATATTATACAAAAAAGATTGTTGAAAAGCACCATGGCAAAATTCAATTAACATCAGACAAACAAAACACCCTCTTTAAAATTATAATTCCAAATGAATAATCTTATAAAAGTACTCTTAGCAGAAGATGAGCCTAGTTTGGGAATGATTGTAAAAGAAAGTTTAGAAACGAGAGCCTTTGATGTGTTTTTAGCAAAAGACGGAGAAGAAGCGTATACTTTGTATAAAAATAAAAATCCAGATATTTTAGTATTAGATGTAATGATGCCAAAAAAAGATGGTTTTATATTGGCGAAGGAAATAAGAGAAGAAAATAAATCAATTCCAATTATCTTTTTAACTGCAAAATCTCAAACAAAAGATGTCTTAGAAGGTTTTGAACATGGCGGGAATGACTACTTAAAAAAACCATTTTCTATGGAAGAATTAATTATTCGTATTCATTCTTTGTTAGACCGTATAAAACTGAAAGATGATCACGAAAAAATAGCGATAGGAGCCTACACTTTTAATTATAAAATGCAACATTTACATTTCTCTAAAGAAACAATTCAATTAACTCACAGAGAATCTGAACTACTATTTAATTTATATGAAAAGAAAAATGAAGTATTAGACAGAACCTTTATTTTAAAAAAATTATGGGGAGACGATGATTTCTTTAATTCTCGTAGTATGGATGTATTTATAAGTAAGCTCCGTAAAAAACTTATGAAAGATAAAAATATTCAGATTATCAATGTTAGAGGTTTTGGTTATAAACTGACAATTTAATAGGTTAAAATTCTAAATTTTAATTATCTTTAACCCCCTCTGTAATCTTTAGAATACTAAATTATGCAAGTAGCCATTGCCGGAAATATTGGTGCCGGAAAAACAACCTTAACCAAACTATTAGCCAGACATTATAATTGGAAACCACATTACGAATCTGTGGATGAAAATCCTTACCTAGATGATTTTTATGGTGAAATGGAACGTTGGTCTTTTAATTTACAAGTCTTCTTCTTAAATAGTCGCTTTCGTCAAATCTTAGATTTAAGGGAAAGCGGTAAAAATGTTATTCAAGATAGAACCATCTACGAAGACGCACATATATTTGCTCCTAACCTTCACGCTATGGGATTAATGACAAATAGAGATTATAGTAATTACAGCTCTCTTTTTGAATTAATGGAGAAACTAGTAACTCCTCCT